>JAABUV010002217.1_pt1 | contig 26754 bp, 27 predicted proteins | sample 5559971 | NCBI WGS metagenome assembly JAABUV01 (sample SAMN10711881, study PRJNA513362) | rock metagenome | isolation source: Antarctica rocks | place: Antarctica: Victoria Land, Knobhead nord | collected 2015-12-19
AGTTGAATTATCGAAAAAACATTCTGTCAGAAAAAGAACATTTATTTCGTACTCATCTTAATACTCTATCGAATTGAATCTAGTCTGAACGCATCGAAATATCTGAACTGAAACGAGATGAAGGCGAATTTACCTCGAAAAGTCAAGAAGTGCAAAGACAGACTCACGCAGATATATCGAATATTGAACAAAGTGCAAAAAACACTGAATTCAATAAAAGAAATCGAAATTTCTCACTTCAAGAAATCGTGAGGTCAAGAAATCGAGCATTTAGCAAAAATTCAAACCGAATTTGCAAAAAGCGAAACTCGCGAAACGATCAATATGCACTACAGGAAATTAGAAAGAATTATCAAAAAGGCGAAAAACATAGTGATGTATATCGACGCATCGCAAATTCGAAAAAAGATAGCAGAGATCGAAACAGAAACTGAAACGACTGTAATATTCACGTATAAACTCGTCAGATTCAGCAAAGCAACAAGCATTTCTGACAAAATAATCACAACGAAAGCGAAACTGCAAGCTATTAACGATGCAATCGCAATATGCAGCGAAAAAGCACTCAAAAACAGCGAAATTTGAGTGTACATGAACAGTCAAATGACTTTGCAAAGACTAAACACAAAGAGCAACGTCAATGTGAAGTTATTCGATGACATACGACAAAACTTGATCAATTTACGTCAGAATCAGTGTCAAATTCGCATACAGTGAATATCGAGTCGCAAGAACATTATTGAAAACGAAAAAGCAGATCAATTGGTCAAAAGCGCTGCTCAAGAACTATCAGTTATCGACAACACGAAAGCAATCATCATAAGCTTCGTCAAAAAGCAAATTTGCAAAGAGACGAAATTACAATGGTTAAATGCATGAAAAAGCAGCATCAAGAAGGGAAATCAGTATTGAAAGCACATATCGAACGTGAATCTAAGTCAGAAATCACTAAAAGAGCTTAGAAAAATCGATAGACTAACGTTTTCAATCTTTATTCAGTTGAAAATGAGACACGACTATTTCAAGAGCTATTTGCATCGATTATCAGAGAATAATTCAAACAAATGCTATGAAATATGCAATGCAAGTCAAACGTTAGAGCATTTACTACTAAATTGCAAGCATTATAGATCAGAGCAGATAAAGCTTAAGAAAAAGACTCAGCTCAAAAACACAAACATTATATTGACGCTGTTCGTCATCAAAATCGAAAGAATCATAACACTAGAGTATTTGAAAAATACTCGAATTGCGACGAGAAAATGACTATTAGAAACGAAAGAGTAGAACGCGAAGAGTGCGAAGAAACGAAGAAAAACGAGAGTACGATTGCGAGAGTTTGAGCGAGAGCGCTTGTATGTGCAAACTATCGATGTGATTGATCAACGAGAAGATATAAAGCAGCGACTTTGACCAGGTTACATGTAACTTAGCATACATACAGCGTCTAGACAGTGTCATAGTCATAGACTGCATGCACTTAATGAAGAAAAAATTTTTTTTTTTTTTTGACTTCTTGCAGTCTTCACAAAGCTCAAATTATTCGCTATGAATGTATTGCAATGACTGATTAGACTTGATACATTAGCATTCTTTGCAATATTTTAAATCGATTTTACATTATCTGATCTGATTTAAGTTGTTGCATTTTCAATGATCTTGTTCTCAGTCATAGTGTGCAAGATCTTGAGTAATCACATATCTGTTGTTTGCAGCAAATTCAATAACTCATCTAGCTTTTTCGTGATTTTATCATTATTTTCGAAATCATGAATCTGAGATCAGTCGACTATATCGATGTAAGCGAAATCAATCATTTGCAAACGTGTCGTGAATGTCATCTGTTTGACTCATGTTTTTGCTTGATGTGCAAGTAGATGACTTCACTCATTTGAGAACTGAGCTTTGCAGTAGTCTGACACAGCTGCTAGAAAGATTCTGTGAGCTGACATTTCATGATCTTTAATCTCAAGTTAAATCAACTGCGTGTGCTTGATTGATTTCAAAGCAAATACGCTGCTACTTTTTGAGCACATTGACAGAATGTCAAAGACTGACTTGATTAATTAGACTGTCATCATACTTGAATCACAAAGACACATTGAACGTAGTTTTCGAAATTGAGAATCTTTGTTGACTCATCAGATCGAAGATCAAGAGACACTCAGTATATATGAAGAGATTGTGAGCATCGCATTTTGCAGTGAAGAAAACAAGTCGTGTGCTTTATATGAAAAGCAGATAGAAAAATCTCGCTCTCATGATCATATAATGTCATTGTCTTGCAAATTTTCTCTTTTTGTTCAACGTAATCGCTGTTAAGAATTTGATATTGTGATTTGCAAGTTCTTGAACAAACGCAGTGTATTCAGTGACAGAAAGTTTTTCTCATATTCATGAGTTGATGATGTTGAGCGTGATGTCAAAGTTCATTAATCAGCATGACATGAACATTCAAGATCTTCAATCATATTGAGTATTTATCTGCTATCTTTGAAGAGACAAGAATACTCAGACTTTCTATAACTTATGACAAAAGTAGCTTCAAGATCTTGCAGAAGATGATTTCTTTCACAGACAGATACTTTGCAACTTTGTTAGAATGTGATAATTCTGACTTGCATATTTCATCTCATACAAGAAATATGAAGAAAACATTCTTGTAAGATTTAGACATGCGCGATCATGAAGATATTGAGAAGTGCAATCAGAATGATTTCATTGAGTCGATTCATCACATTAGTGAACTTGATGTGTGATTGATGATGAAGCGCAAGATCAATTAATAAGACTCTCTGTTAACAATAAGCAGAGTAAGACAGTTATTCAGATACAAGTGATAGCATCTTGTATATTTTGATGAGCTGTATATAGTCATGATTCTAGCTATATATATAATAATAAACAAAGAAAGCATTTCATCTTTTAATGTGCAACTTTGATGATTGAATTCAAGTCATAGCTTCAAATGAGATGAGATTTGAGAATCAATCTGTCGTTTTCATGAGTTTGACTGATGTATAATTCATTGAACTGCAAGACAGATTAATTAAACTGCAAGACAGATTCATTGAATTGATGATGTCTGCTTTAATGTCATGAAACATGTAATCTTCAAAATGTATGAAAGTCATCAAGTTTAACATTCTTGATCATATTTAATATCTTAATAACAATCACTTGAAAATCATAAAACTCGACTATTGTGATCGCGACGATGCAAAGTGCATCTGTGTCTCATTCAATCAAGCAACTGCATCATTGATCTTGTTGATAATCAGTTGCGATGATTGTAATCAGTACACTTTTCAAGTCAAAATCTTTGCAAATGACTTTCATGAATCTAGATCTTGCAAATTGTAGCTTTTGCATTCGTGATGATGAGCTTTTAGTGAGTTATTGTCACAGAACGTAAGTTATTTGTGTTGATGCAAATTTGCAAATGAGCGAGCTGACAATTAAGTTTCAAACATTAGAAGTCAAGTCAACATTTGAGTCAAAGAATGATATAAATGAAGTATCACATGTTCTTTGCATGCATCAACAACACTTCTTCTCTTCTTTAAGAAAACATTCTTACATTCTTGTACTTCAGATCTTCATCAATTGCGTTCACATTTGCATCATCTGCAATGTGTGAACGTCTGATAAGTATAAGAAGACTTTTCAAGTGTCAATTTTCATGTAAATGACTTGAACTTTAATGCTCATGATTTTTAAGAAGAGCGCACTTTTCTTACTTATAGTCTTTCATCTATCTCTTTTCATGATTGATAGTAGTGATGTGATAGAAGCGAGATGAATGTTGCTCACTCATTCAGAGCATCGTGATTTCAAGTTGTGAAATCACTGATGTTTGATAAACACTCTCATTACATTGATGAGTGAATTTTTCTATACTCTGCTGCGTTTCATAAATGCAGAATGATCATAGCTGAGATTAATACTGATAAACATTGTTGTTGATTTATGAAATCATATTGCATCTGCTTCTTTGAATCTTTGTCAATCTGCACACATTCAGACACAATGTTGATTAGATAGTCATGATTTCTTTAATGAGCTATTTGATCGAATCTATTCAAAAGATCGAAAATGAGAATCTGTGATTATGCTCAAGCAATGTTGCATGTGTCATTAAAGATTTGTTGCATCATCAAAGCAGTATCTGCAACATCATTAAGAATCACAGAGCTTAGTGTTAATTTTATAAATTTTTTCATGATCTCAATAAATTTTGATGAATATATCAGTGAATGTCAAAGAAGAAAGAGTGAGTACAACTATCTATAATACAAACTGATAAACTAGTAACACACTGCACATTTTTGATGCACATGTATGAGACTGTGTGATCTAGACGCAGTTGTCATCTTTCATCTTGTTATTGACTTCATCATCATTCACTTTATCATCATCATCATCTTCAACATCTTTGATTACATCATCATTTTCAAAGATTTTGAGCTTCAATGTCAACTTCATTATACACATTCAACAATTCTGTCTATCATATATCAGCATCTTGATTCTTGAATCTACACAGCGTAAGTCATAAGTGATAGTCTTCTCATGATGTTGAAGATGATTAACTCTTTTCTTAATCTGTGCTTGATCTTTCTTCATTCATTCTGAGTCAATCTGAACTAGTCTCTTGATCTTGTGTAAATTGTAATCAACATTGATTAATTTGATAGTGTTAATGATAAAGCGTGATGACTTTTCATTTGAATACTTCTGCAGTTTTTTCAAATCTTCTTGAAACAATCAAACTATGTTCATCACTTTAGATTTGATCAATTTTGAAGTTATCAAAGTCATAGAAACTTTAAGCATAAATCAAAAGTACTACATAATTAAACGTTAGCAATCATGTCAAACATGTTTTTTCTCACTATGCATGTAATAACTTTTAAGAACAACATTAACAGAAAGTAAAGACTTTGTCACTTACTCAATAAAGAATAAATGCATTCATAGAATTCATGATATAAAATACAGTCTTCTCGTTCTTGTTTTAGACATGATTGATGAGTTCGTTGATTGCTTTGATCTTGATACAGTTTATCTTGATTCTTGAAGATAATTTCAAGAATGTGCTTCTCATAGAAAGATTCAACTTTCTTCAAGTCGTAAAGATGATCTGTTTTAAAGTGAACATACTTCTTATTTCAGTCTTCTACTTCAGAAAACACAAGTGACTGTATCTTTGAAAGTTGTTCAAGACGCAAAAATGTGCTAAGTACTCTGAGTTAATGAACTTTCATCATTCAGTTGTTAACGTTGAGTTGAAACTCAATTTCAATGCAATGATTGTTGATTCAGTCTTGCTTTTTCTTATTCATCTTCTTTCGAAGTTGATCAATGATTGTCATCACTGAGAAATTAACAAGTTTGTTGAATCTTGATGAAAGACTGTCATCAATATTTTAATGCTCATTCAATTTCACATCTGTAAAAGAAGAGTTGAAAAACATTGATTGATTGATATCACGTTGTAATCATAATGTGTTGCACACAGTCTCTAGCTGTTTGATGTACTTCTGAATGACTTGAGAATTTATCTCTTGAATCTTGATGATTTTTATATATATTTTGTTCATGTCTTTCAAATTTTGATATGTACAGTATTTCAAATTGATTTAATGAGCTTCTTTTTCTTTTCATACTCGTTCATGTTGATTCATTATTGAGTCTATTATCAGCATGTTCACTCATGCTGTCATTTGAAAGAAAGATCATTTAAAGAATGTATCTGTAACAAATCACTTAGAAGATCTTTTATTCATGATCTTAAATAAATTGATGATTTTGAATGTCTGAGTCATCTTTCTATGCATCTCATTCACGATCAATTGATCTCATCTCATATCTCAGAACTTTCATATCAACTGTGATTGTTTTACTTTAAAACTTGCTTTTTGAGAATAATGTAAACTTCTCATCAATTCTGCAACGCGAGTCTTGTATATGTCTATCATGATCACACATATGAAACTAGAATTAACTTACTCTTCTTCTGATAGAAAATATATATCTGTTTGTCTCAATTTAATGATCAGCGCGTTTATTTTGACATCATAATATGCATGATAAATCTATCAACATAATAAATCATTGTTTTTGTTGAGATGAATTCAAATCTTCTTTAGTCAGTTGATGATCAAGATTGATGAAATGATAACTAGATTGACAAATTTCGACGATATGAGATGTGCAGATGAACTTGCATTCACACATAAACATTCAATTTTCAATCTGTTATCAGAAAAGCACTTTGCATCTCTAGATTGAGAAGTATTGAGAGTGTTTTCTTTCAGATATTCATTAAACTTCTTCTTGTGATGAGCATCGTTGATCTCGTCATGTGCTATGTGCAATAGATGATTCAGACAAATCAATTCAAGCATCTTTATTATCTTATCAATAAATTAGCATGCTTCATTCTTAATTTTGCTGACATTCATGTTTATCTTTTCAAGACTCACATCATCGATATTGTATTTTTTTTCATGAACATTTTTATTTCAAACATCACAAAAATCTCAAAAGTCTGATATAAAAAGAGTGACGTGATCATTCTCTGCAAATGTATGCGTGACTGAGATTTAATATGATTAAAGTCATGCAGAAACAGTTGAGCGTAATTTTGTCATTCGTCTTCTTCATGAAGATGCTTTGTAACAGTCAATGATATTTTCATCATGAGTCTGTTTGATCTTGTTAATCAAGAAACAAGATCGACTTCAATATTTTAATCATCTTGCATAATGCATCTTCAAAGTCTTCTCACTATCTTTAACATCATTAAGATTCACATGTGATTATGCATGTTTTGACTTTTCTGCGATATCTTTTTTAAATAAAGTGTCGAAGATCATCATGTTTTATTGAGATTTCATCTGCTGAGATGAAGATTGTACAGTTGCTTCATGTTGTTTGACTTAACTCATTGAATCTTGATGTGAATTGATGATATTGTTTTCATTCAATGAAGAACTATCATTCTTTAATTTGAAACTTGATACTGTTATTGAATTATTAAAAGTTGAAGCTGAAATGTGAGACTTATCTGAAGCTAACATTAACATGTCATTTTCTTGAGTCTGCATCTTGTTGTTCAACTTTCATCACTTTGAATGCAATGATTCAAAACTTTCATTATTCTTTGTAAAGATCACTTGTTGTTAGTCTGTCATTCATACACATACTTCAATGACTTACTATAATGCAATGTTTGATCAGCTAATGTGATGCTTGTTGTATCTTTCTTTGAATGATTGAATCTTGATCACTTTCAAGAAAAATATAAGAGCGTGTGAGTTTTGTTCATGAGATTTTCACTCTTGTCAGTTCACTGTGAATGTACACTCTTCATAAATTTATCAGATCTCACTGCATTGTTTGCTGAGTTGATATTATTCTTCGTTGTACTTAGAACAACTGTGTCATTCGCATCATTCTTTTTCATGTTAATGATTGCTGACTGCTTCTGAACATAGATAAACGCTGCATTGTCTACTGAGTTGACGTTATTCTTCGTTGTACTCAGAACAGCTGTGTCATTTGCATCATTCTTTTTCATTTTAATGATTGCTGACTGCTTCTGAACATGAGTAGACGCTGCATTATCAGTTGAGTCAACGTTATTCTTCGTTGTACTCAGAACAGCTGTGTCATTTGCATCACTTTCTTTCATGTTAATGACTGCTGACTGCTTCTGAACATGAGTAGAGTTTATTTGATTCTGCTTTGTGAAATCTAAAGTTCTTGTCAGTCTTTATTGATATACATGATCTATCAAATTATCAATTGTCGTTTCATGATCAATTGATAATGTGTTGATCTCATTTTTTCAAGTTGTCACTTTGTTAATCTTTTCACTTTCGTTAACATTAATGAATCTTGTGTGCTTTTGACGAGAAGCTGAGATTGATGAAGCATTGTCTGTGAGTTCTGCATTGATCATTAGTTCACTGTTTACATACATGTGTTTCTGATCTATCAGAATATGATGTAGCGCGAGTCACATTAAAGCAAGCAGCATGATTAAATTGATTCAAGACATCGTGTAAGACAGCTTGAAAAGTTCTGTCTGAATTTATTTTCAAGATCTCGTCATCTGTGATGTAGATGATAGTGTTCATCTCAATGTAGTTCATGTCATCTTTGAGAATGTCAATTTACATCTGAAACGAAACATTATAAAATTAATCTTTGTCATCATGTAAATCATGATCAAGTATATCTTTGATCAAAGTCAAGCTCATTTTCAAGATCTCTCTTGAAGTGATCAGATTCAAGTGTGAACTCATCATTACATAAAGTTTAACATTTTTAAATGTTCTGATGAATGACATGACTTCTTGTGACTGTGAAAACTCAGACGCAGATGATGCTCATTGAATCTTTACAATTTTGCATGTGATGATGAGTGATTGATCATTTGAAAATGATGTAGAACTAATTTGTGTATGAGTGAAAGATGTGTTGATCTTTTCAATGCATTTCTGTTTAAAGCGTCTCTTGTTGAAGAGCAATCGTTGAACTATAATGATCAAACTGCTGATAATAGGATTTGATTCAAAGTCATTGAACATAAGTGAGTTGACGTTGTACAGAAACGATGTTAATTTCTTCTCAATGATAGTTGACTTCTTGTGAGATTTGATGTGCTTGAGTGTAGATGCATGCTTTTCAAGTCATTGCTCAGCTTGATTTGTTAAATTCTTCAGCTGATATTTATCAATGTTTAAGATTCTAAGAATTTCTGTCATGTTTCTGAAAGTTGAACACTTATCATCAAGTTGAGAATTCTGATATCTGATAGTGATATTCTTTTTGAAACGTGAGCTAGTCATTATAATAAGTCGATAAAATCAGTTCAATAAGATAAATGATGATGATAAAATATAAATGCTGCTATCTGACTATGTGAGATGAGTTGACGTGATAAACTAGACGCGTACTCAACTGATGTTAAATATGCAGATTCAATCAATTAAGATTAAGTTCAATGAATATATTTTAATCTTGATGATGATGCTCATTGAAAGAGACACATGATTAAATCATGATCTTATGTGATTATGAAAGTAACTTGAAAGACTCACATTGAATATAATGAGCAGATGAATGAAAGATTAAGTTGTGTTAAGTACATGCAGCGAATGTGATATTGTAAAAGCTGAAACATAGTGAATTTACTTTAGCTTACGTTGAAGATTTGCGCTCACATGATGTGCATAACAGCTTAAAGAATAAGTTAGTTTATTGTTGATTGAAGTGTATTGTATCTGCAAGTTGTTATGTCTGTATTTCAGTGTGTATTACACAGTGATCAGTGTCTCAATCTCTTTGACAGACTTGAACTAGCAGCAGACAAAGAATTTAGACTTTGAAAAAGAATGTCATCTTCTGTGAAACATGTTTATCAGTTGATGAATACTGTTTCTTGATCAGATTTATTTTCTTGCAATGCTTACTCTTTTGCGAAATTTATTACTTGATCTTTGCTTGCATCTCAATGATGCTCTTGCTCTTCTGTAAAGTTTGCTGCAGAAGCTTTGTTCATGTTCTGATGATGCTTTTGCTCTTTTAAAGAATTTGTTACAGAAGCTTCGTTCACATTCTAATGATGCTCTTACTCTTCTGAAAAGTTTATTGCTTGATCTTCACTCATGTTCTAATGATGCTCTTGCTTTTCTGAGAGAATTATTACTTGATCTTCGCTCACGTTCTGATGATGCTCTTGCTCTTCTGAGAGATTTATTACTTGATCTTCACTCATGTTTTAATGATGCTCTTGTTCTTTTGCGAAGATTACTGCAGAAGCTTCGTTCACGTTCTGATGATGCTTTTGCTCTTCTGAAGAATTTATTGCTTGATCTTCATTTGCATTCTGATAATGCTCTGATGTTCAGCTAAGTCTGCTTTCTGCATCATTTTCTCATCATTTGAAATGAAAATAGTGCAATTGTCATTCTCAAGCTTCATTGCTTAAGATGTGTGATACATGACATTAGTCACTGCATCTTTATCTATCAATGTTGCTTTGAACTTCTCTTTGAATATCATGATGAGATGTTTGTTGAAAAACGTAAAGTAATGATGTGAAATAACATTAAGCTGTTGAATGTGAAGAAGCAATAAGAAGCACTGAGATTGTAAAATGTACAATGAATGAAATAAGATTGCAAAATGTTGAATTCTAAACTGATGTAAGTTTAAACTGAATGATTGATCTTGACAGTTGCAGCTTGAATTGAGATTGTTATCTGATTATGATGAAAGATAGAAAGTGAAATAATGTTGCAGAATGTAAAATTCTAGACTGATGTAAGTTGAAGCTGAAAGATTAATCTTAATGATCACAGCTTGAATTAAGATTGTTATCTGATTGTGATGAAAGATAGAAAGTGAAATAATGTTGCAGAATGTAAAATTCAAGACTGATGTGAGTTGAAGCTGAAAGATTGATCTTGATGATCACAGCTTGAATAGAGAATGTTATTTGATTGTGATGAAAGATAGAAAGTCTTTAAAATGAGAATGATTCTGATTTAACTGTTATGATGTCTCAAAAGTTGAGTTTCTTAAAAAAGCATACATTTGAATAAAGTGAACAAGATCTTGTTGATGAATTGTATTCTTCTATTAAATATAATTAAAATGATAGAAGTGTTGATCTCAATTTTGATATAATGATTATCTTTCATTCATAAAACAACAAAGCTGTTATTCATCTTTTATTATGTTAGAAGTCAGCATAGAGCGAGTCATATGAGTGTCATTTAACTAATAGATAAATGCTAAGAAAGAAAAGTATTTACAGAAAAGAACTCGATTCTTATATGTGTGTTTCTCAGCTCTGTGCTAGACTCGATTGAGTTGACGTCTTACACATATGATGCAGAGTCTCAATGACATCATCTCTAGCTCAAATGCTCACTAGACTCAATTAGAATTAAATCAAGATGAAGATTAGAAAGAATAAACAAAGACTAGAATCATAACATATTGAATCATGCTTATCTACATTGTATTCTTCACTATATTCAAGCTAATAATATAGAAGAAATGATACAGTGAATATTGTTTGCATTTTTATTGCTTATCATGTTTTACTCTGAGACATGAGCAAACAAGCTGCATTGTAAACATCTCAGTCACATCTTTATCAATCTGCATATTCTTCATGTTGAGTCTTTCTGCGATGATCATTTGTTAACTTTCATGACTATACTAAGAATGTTCTTCGAGATGAATAAATCAATTCATAGTGAAAATATGATATATATCTTCATAATTCAATCAGAATCTGTCAAGATAGTCAGTCATTTATATTGAATTGAGATTTTCTTTGCTTAAAAAGCATAACTGATCATTTTCTAGCATCATGACATCTGTTAACAAAATCAGTATCACACTGCAAGTCATAATGCTTTCGAGCGAATCTGTTTATCATTCTCACTGTTGCAATTCATAAAGATGTGATAGCAAGCGCTTTCATAAAAGTATCATGAATCACAGCGATTCATTTATTGTCAGTGAGCAGATCAATCATGTAGTTCAATCAAGATGTGTTGCATTTACTCATTTGATAATTGCATAACTTTCACATTACTATCAATCACTTTCTGAATACAGTCATGAAAATAAGCACTTTGTTCGAAGTCTTTCATAAGTAGCACAGCTTTAACATTTTATTGTGAAGATTACATTCAAGTGTTTAATGATGTAAATCATAGTTCACATGATTGAAAGATGAAATGATAATCATCATAAAATCACTGAAATGTGATATCATTGTTGATTTGACAGCAGAGAAAGTTAAGAAATTTTCTTCAAGTCAAGATGTTAAAGAACAACATTCTTAAATTAAAGCAAATTTAAAGAATCATTATTCAAATTCATTGAATCTTACACACTTCAATTTTTCAAATGTATTGCATAATTTCACTTTCTTCTCAATCATTCTTTGCATTACTTGTGACTTAATAAACATCAAATAACACTATCATGAAAATAGTGTTGATTGAATGCATACAAAACATCACAACTAATGCTAGACAAGCTTTCACTACTCAACATGTTAAAAAATGAAGAAATACTACTTTTGAATTTCATTCATCTTCTGAATCTGTTAAAAAAGCAGTCGTAAAAAGAATATTGAATGTTTTGAAGCAAATAAATAGAACAGAGTTGTGAGATAAACAGTTTAATTTAAAAGATATCAAGTATCTTCTTAAAGATACTGTCTTATTTACTGATCTGAACTTACAATTCAAACATGATACACAGCATTGATTCAAGCAGATCTTGAGTGTCAACGATAACAGTTGAAAGAACAGAGTTGATTCTAAAATATATGATGAAGAGATAAACAAGAACATGATCGAGAAGTCTGTAGACTTTCATGATGATGATTCAGATGTATATTATCTGTCTTACGTTGTAAACTAAACAATCGTACTTGATGATAGAGAGATTTCACACGACTCAAATACAAGAGTATTCAATCATGCAAGTGAGTTTGACTTTGAGCTTTGATATAATGATCAATCTCGTTTGATCTTTGACTGATGTATCAACTGAAACTACATGCATTTTTCGTTTTGCAATCAGACTATTCTTCATTGCTTCGATCAATCAATTGAGATGATAAAAACGTTAAAAAAATGTAATGACTGAAAAGATCTGAAGAATATACTGTTTCATTTGCAAAATAATGACAAAAGAGAATTCATCATTAAATTAATCAGTTCATGAATTCGCAAAAATCTCAGCAATTATATCACAAATGATGAAACTTTTCTTGAGCTCAAAATATCAAGAAAAGACAAAGAAATACAAGTGTCAAAAGATGAAATCTTAATTATCATTTTGAGTTGCTTCTTCTGTGTATCAGTTAACTGATTGCTTTCATTCAGATCAGCAACATCACTCATGCAAAGTGTTTAAAAAACAAACATAAAAAGCATTTGCAGAAAGATGAGTCATACATACTTGATCTTCTTACTCGTTGACGATGTTGTCACAAGCAGTGTAAAAACTTTATTTGCATTTGTTATCATTGAGATATAAATCATTCTCATGAAGCAATAGAATCAAAGATGATATGATATTAAGCAACAGCAATCGCGAGAGATGACAAAGAGATTGATTGCAACAACTTTTCATTCAGTCTAGTCATTGAACGACTTCATTCATTCTTAAGAAATAAAGATTCATTGATGAAATCAAAGTCTTCATTAAGCAGTCAGTTCATTGCAGACATTGTTTATAGTGCAACATCATCAAGTACACTTTCATCAAAGTTGATGTATGCAGCAACATCTGATTCATTAATATGCACATTGTAATCAAACTCATGATCTAACTATTAACAGTAGCAATAAATGAGTTCAATTGAAACGTGTTGTCAGATGCATCAAAATTCTTGACGTCATTCAAACAAACAGTCAACATCACATGAAGAATCATCAGATGAAAGACTCTTTGAAACAAAACTACATCATCTTCAATATTATTTCATCATCAACAATCATCTTCGCTCATTACTGTTGCTTATTTGACTGATGAACTCATTTTTACGTTTGTTGATCAGTTAATCTCTTCATTTAAGTTCAAGTCTTTAGTCTTTGATACTTAAATTCTCTCAGTCTTTATTGTACATCAGATAGCAACGACTATAAAATCTAAGCAGTCTTGCATTTATGATAAGCTCAGAAGAAGCAACGATAAGTTTAAGCATAATTGACATGCTATCAGAGAATTTCAAATAAAGATGAAGAAGATAGATGCATAGTCATATATCTTTTGAGTTACTCATCAAGTCATAACAAGAGCGAGATAAATGACAACGACAAGATAAAGTTTGTAAATTTTGAAGATTGCTTCAACTTGAGATATATAGCACTTTAGCAATTGTTACTCTCATTTCATAAGAGATTTAAATGATTGCATCTTGAGCGACAATAATTAGATTATGAGAATAATGATGATATTTGTTCAAGTGATTGATTTCGTTCTCTTTATAATTTAGCTAAATATAGTTTATATGATTTACATATTTTAACTATTGAGTTCAAATTGAAGTTAATAACTTCTGAACAAACGTGATTCATTGACTTTGCGATTGACATTTTTCAATTCATCTCGTTACTGACATTTCATGCACAGATAAACAGTTGAGCATAAAGAATCATTACAATTCATCATTGCTTCATACAAATTATATAAAAACACTAATCAAAGATTTACAAATAATGCAGCGCGTATGTTCTTTATGTGAGATAAAGATAAACAACATCAGCGAACTTGAACATCATCTTCATCACTGTCATGTTCGCTTGCATGATCGATCGCGAAAGATTTTCTGACGAAAGTTATCATCATCATCAGAATCATCATCATGCGATTCGATGCAGCTCATCTGACGCGATCATGAAACTGCAGAATGAGATTCAAACTTGAATGATTCTCACTATGAGAGTGTTCAGATGAACATTGAAGACGAGAATCAAGAATATATATTAATAAATGATTTTGCAAAAGAGCATATGAACACTGAGATGAATAGCACTGATTTGAATCAGAATATGAAACATATATCATCAAGAATCGAAATAATACAACTTTAAACTGAACTTCTCTTCACATCATTAATGTTGCAAGTTGAAATCTTCGTTGAAATAATTAATCATGATGTCAAAACAACGGTCGACGTGTCAAAGAAAGTATCAAAGTTGTTGAGTTCAAATTCTCAAATGATCAAGAACATAAACAACAATCAATATTATTCATTTCAATGCAAAGCAGATTACACGTTCACTCACTGACTTCATTAAACGAAAATTATCAAAGACAGTGTTAATCGATTTTTTCAAGATTTGCGCTTGCGAGTTTTACATCAGCATGTCAGCTTTCACGACATGAACAATTGATTGACACTTCTACATCAGATTTCATATGATGTCAAAAACGATGAGTGACATTCTCAAACATTTACAGTTAAATTCAGTTACAAAGAAGTTCAAGAAGAGCAGCACTGCATTTTGTATTATGACATCATCAAAATACTTTGATTCTTATTGAGTCACTCATCATTTCAAGATGAGCTGATTTACGCATTCATTTAACATTATAATGTCAACAACTTTTGAATCTATGACAAGATGCATACTGCTGATTGATGATGAAAAACGCAGAAGAAGCTTTTTGATGATGCTATCATGATATTATTGTTAATTTTCATTGATAAGACAGTCTTGACTGAGCATCAAAATGATCTATCTGCATGATTTATATATTTAACGATAGAAAATCTAAATCGACGCACAAGACATGCTCAAAAACGATTGAAATTGATTCTTCTGAAATTTCTTCTCATAGTTGACAATGATGATGATGATATCAAGTCAAAGATTTGACACATGATGTTATCAATCATACTCAAGCGTACGTTAAACATGTATCATTATGCATTAATACATGATCTCACACGTAACAATCATTGAAGCTATGTTCAGAAATGACATTTCTGTTCTTTATGCAAACAATAAAATAAGACAATGTTATTCAATAATCATTGAGTTCATGATGAACTACGAGAAACAAGTATTAATCATAGACATCAAGATGAATCAACAATGTTCTATCTATCAAGTATCATCTCATAAGCGCGAAAATTTAGACAAGACATGATCAATTCAAATGCATACATTCACTAGAAATTAACAAAGACAACAAAGAAAGAACAATATGATCAAGAATGATTCTGCTTGAATATATTCAGTGAAAAACTTTGCATGATTACATATGTTTGTCAATATTCACAAGACAATGATGATAAACATGCTACATCAACTACTTAAGAAAATCATCTTGTATCTGATGTTATGACTCAGTCAGATCATCAATAAGAATGTTTATACAAGTCAAAGAAGAAAAGAAATCAGATTAGCTTTAAACGATGCATCAGAAACAGCTCAGCTAAATCAAAGATTTCGCGTTATTTCATCATTTAAAGACATGAAGAGATTTGTCAAGTACAGTATGATTAAGCAATGAACTGATGCAAATTGAAAGTCGATTGTATATCAGTTTATATCAGTCATTGCATCGCTTCTGATCACAAGAGCATCTGCAATGATTCACTTCACTTAAGCAGTAATAAACTTCGTGATACTTGCTCAGTATCATTTACATGATGAAGAAACTCTTTGATATCTTGAACATGCGCTTTTTCAATTGAACAAGCTAAAGAATGTTTTTTGTCATTTGTGATCTGAGCATTCAGATACAGATGTCAATCATTTCAACATTTCAAAACTACATGTAATGACACATTATGCAAGTCAGATTTGAAGATACGATAGTGCTGATAATTTCAATACAAAGCACAGTGAGATTGCACATAAGCATTTAATAAAGATCTTTTTCGATTGCATCAATAAATGAGAAACATTTCAAAGACAGTTATTGCATCATAATACTCAACATTTGAATCTTCTTGCAATGAAAAATATTCTTCTTCACAAAGATACAAGACAAAGCAAGATCAATAAACATGCATTGACTGTTATAATAACATGATTCAATTATATTTTTAGTCTTCATAAAATTCAAGATGCACTCATTTGCAAACAATGCAATCAAATACAAAAGACAGAACTCAATTCAAAGTTATAATGTCATGCATTAATCTTAATTGAAATTTTGAACATAAAGAAGCTTCTTGATGCATTGACAGTCTTCATGTGTAAGTGTTGCAACATAGTCAACAAGAAAGTTGTATCAGATAAAGAGTTAAGTAAAAAGAAAAAAGACTCAATCTGAGTGAAATCATACTACGTAAGCATTCATGAATCACTTCAATGCTGAAAACGAGATGAAAAAGATGTCAATGACTTAGAGAATCTTGTCAGTGATAGAGTATACTGTTCATCAAACTGACAGAGAAAGAAGAGAGTTTGAGGATGTGACTATGTTTTGATTCAGAAAAGATTGAAAGAAATGATTGAAGTCTTAACTCTGCTAAACGATCGACTATCTGATCAGCTATGACTTATTCTTTTCATTATAGATTCGTTGCGTCAAGATAACAAGAGTAATGAGCTATGACACAATGATGTTCTCGTTGAACTACTCAAATCTTGCAATGAGAAAACTTAACATGCTATGCATGAAATGATTGAGATAAAGCACTGATCTAAAGATAACATTCAAAATCTTCGTTTTCTTGAAGTTAATTGATTTTTTCATTTGTATACAATTCTGAGAAGTGTGCATGTTGTATCAGTAAACGATATTTCTAGCGAATCAAACAAAAACAAGTTCTTCTACATTAACAACTTCAGTGATTGAGATTCATACAATTTGATATATGAGAAGAATTTCTTGCATAAAGAAACAAAAGTAGCAGAATACTACTTCAAATGCAAAAGCTGAAGATATTTGAAACTGACTCAATCTCATCGCAGACAAAAATCAAACAATGTATATATATTATGTTTATGTCTCAGAGCATATACAGAATTATTGAAGTCAAAGATGTTACATGACTAAGCAATTAAGAAATATAATCATCTCTTGACTTTGCTTAATCAAATTTCTTTTGATGAACAGAAGTTTCAACTATGAATTAATGAGAACTAAAGTCAGAGTTTAATCTCACAAGAGCTTTGTTCTTATGAAATATATGTAACAAACAAAGCTTTGCTCATTGCAAGAGTATCATCAGCTACAAATTTGATATCATAAAGTCAATCAGTCAAAGTCAACTATATCAATGAATTGATCTGAAAGAAAATTGACTTGATGATTGCAAGCGATTGTATTATAAAAGAGTGTGAGTGACTCAGTAGTAAACTCTAGATAATTGATATATATTTCATAAATTTAGTTGAGAACTTAAGCAGTAAGTAGATCATTGAAAGCTGACATCAGTTATCACATGAACAAGATGCAGCGAGTGTGACATCAATCAAATTCTGAAGTTATGAATTGCTGATGTTAAAGTTTTTTGTGATAAGCGCAGTCGTTAGTCACAGACATGAAAATATTCAACAAACATCAAGTCTTCTCTTTAGTATAATGAATGCATTGTCGAAGATGTCATGTAAAAAGTATATATACTACAAATGATTGATAAACAGAGTGAAAGAAGAACTCAGCATTGATGAGTCTGAATACATGCAATTGAAGATGCAAATACAAGATCAGATGAGATCTCTTCAGCTTATAAAATGAAAGTTAAATATAAACAAGTCAAAAAAGATCATCAGATTGACATTTGAAGTCATATATCATGAGTTTCATATTATATTCAACGATGTTGCAAGATCAAGAAGTGATTTTATGTTAATGTTTATGACATAGCGATTAAATTACAATGTAAGAAGATGATTCAGAGTCAGAGAGACATGATGAAACAATCTCAAGTACAATTCTTCATCATCTTTTCAACTGAAAACACACTCACATCTCTTGAGTTATGTTGTCTGCAATGAATAAGATTTCAAGAAATCTCAATCAGTATCAGTCAGATCAGTTAAAATTCTCATAATACAAATCAGTCATGATCTCAATCATAATATATGTTGCAGATCACAAGATCTTCTTAAACATGAATCAGTGAAGAACTCAATTTACATCAATGACATAAAATACAACAGATTTATAAAGCTGATTGAGAATGAGCTGAATTACAACTATGTCACAAATACGATGATATACGATCGAGCTAAATTCGCAAGAATATATATCAGCAACGAGCGTGAATGAAAAACAGCATTGAAAGATATGCATGCAGAAGAATTTATTCACTTTCTTTTTACAATTCAGTCTGCTGCAAACAACGATTGTAGATTTCAGATCTTTTGTGATACTTGATTCAAGCAGCTGATCACTGAAGAAATTATGTAGAATGCTCGTAGAAAACATGTTCATGCTCAAGATTCTCAGTATAAAATGACATAGCAAAATCATGTCATAATTAAAAAATCTCAAGAATCAATGACAAGACTTATAATTCATTCAACATTAACAAAGATTCAATGAATTTTTATCAAGATTAAATGAACTATTCTTAATGCTTGAAATAAGATAAATCTCTTTCTTATCATGAGAAAAAATCGTTCGCAATCTGACATTCTCTTCTATTCTTCTTCTTAATCATTTGTTGCATAGATTTTCTTGATGATCATACATTATTGAGTCACATTAAATAACTTTCATCTTGAATGCAACATGAAAATATGTCAATCTTTATGATGATGAGTTTATCAAGATACTAAGTGACATTACAGAAAAAACGTCATCACATGAGCAACTTCAAGACATCATCATTGTCAAAGCGCAGCGCAGTTGAACATACAGAGATTCACAATGACAACGAGATTGCAACAGACTCAAGCGACAGCGATTCTGTGAAAAAAATGTCACTTTCAAAGTAATAACTTGCTTAAGAATTCAAAAGAATAAATGATTAATTCAAAAAAGACAAAATTGAATGCTGTTAAAGCATTCAATGAAAGTATCTTCGTGAAGTCATCACGACATTTCAAAAACTTGACGTATGCAACATTAAACAGCTCAATTCTTTTCAATCAATCAATAATAAACATACTAAAATTGATTTTGATGATGATAACATCAACAATGCAGATCGAGAATCAATAACATCATATTTATGAGAAAAAACATCATGTTGAACTAAATGCAACTTCATTATTGATCATAAGTTGATTGTCAAAGTTTGCACTCATTATTTACTTACGTGAATATTGAGCGATCATATTGATAGCAATAGCAGTTCATGATCAGACTTTAAAAAGAGATGACTTAATGAGAAAATGAGAAAAGCATGAAAGAATATTGCAAATCATCTAGACAAGAAGTCAGATCACAAATGTTCTGAAGTAAAGAACATTTCAACGACGAAAGAGACTTGAAAGATAATATGCTCAGATCTTTCGTTACGAATAAGATTCATAATAAATAAATGTATGACATCTTTGAAGCGTAACAATCTAGTGTACTGAGTCAAGTATGAATCATAGTCGAAAGTGAATACGATTGACAGAAGCAATTCATAAGAAAAGAGTGAAAGAATTTGATAAAAAGTCTGTTAAATAATGATGATTTTACGTGTGAAAAGATATATATTAATCAAAGATTGCAACATCGTCTAATGTGAAAAGACTTCTCAAGACAGATTCTGCGCAAGAATCATAGCAAACGTACTGACTCAGAAGATTTACTGCAAAGTTAAAGATGAGATAGCATATCAAGAATATTCAAAGATATTCTTTGATTCACTTTCTACTAATGTTATTCTCATTGCAATGACAATGATTATTCATTGTATACAAGAATATGAATCAGAAAAACACAGATTAAACAAGTTTGAAAGATTAAACGTGAAGAGTAAGTGAACATTTGCATATATCAATGACTAAAGTGATTGAAGCAAAGCTGAACTTGATGATATGCAGCGACATGAATGCGCGTCAATGTGACATGAAATCAACAAGCTTGTAAGCATCAACAATTAATATTGAAGATTCTGCTATGTTGTATCAAGCAATAAATCAATAATGATGATATCAAAGCAACTATGAACATTCAAGCTGTACTCAATGTATACGTTGATTATCTCAATGATCTCTCATTATACAAGTTAAAAAATGACGTGCAACTCAATTTAAACTCAAGTCATAAGAAAACATTCTTGAGTTCAAAAAGCATTTTCATCTTTCAATCTTTAAAACTAACATTGCTTGTCTTTGACATAGTGTTATTGAATGAAGCTGTAGATATTGCAACTTGTAACTAAATATTCAATCATTAATGCTGTGTAGAAGAGATTGATTGAATCGAACACAGAAAATGAATCATTGACTGATGATGCTCAAGTCAGCAAGAAGTAAACTCTTAGCAAGAAATTTCACTTTACATCACAAATTAAAGATCAATCACGTATCATATTACAAAGCGATGAATATAAGCTTGTGATAGCACAACAGAATGATGTTGAGTTGATAATGATTAAAATCAGCTGAGAATAAAAGTTTGATGACTTGTGAGATGCTTTAAACATAAAGAAGAACAAATGTTTGTGATATAAAGCAGACAAGACAAACAAGATTCTAAGCGACAAGAAGAAATATGAAAGCTTCATGTGCAAGATGAGAAAGAAAAGCATCATAAACATAACTTGCAAAAAGAAAGAAATTAAAGAAGAATAGAACTCAAGCACAGTAGTCATTATAATCAAATGATTTGAACAAAGCGAATATTTTGCTTCATACTGCGAAAGCACTTTTGTCGCATGTGCTTACATGAGAAAACATGATACTGATAATGATGCAAGCGCACTGATTGAACACTTCAAACATCTTGCTCAAGAATGCGCAAGCACTTATGTCATAGATGCTGTCATGAGAGAACATAGTGCTAAAAGTGATGTTAATGCACAATAAGAAAATAATGATAATATTGAGAAGAATGATCAAGACGTTTATGATGACATTGATTACTAGAGAACAAAAGATACATTGAACACTTTAAGCAGTCTGTGTGATATTAAAGCTATGTTTGCAATGTATGATAATTACGCAGTTGACAGCTTGATTATTGATGATGATTCTAATGAAGAAAGATCATGCAGAGATAATAGTGAATTACATGCTTCAATGATATTATTCAACATTGCAACTTTAATTGCTACAAATGTCAAAATCGTATTTGTTGAATCAAATGATAAATAAACATACTGCGCTTTTAGAAGTTCTAAAGATGTTGACGCTTTTATGAATATGCATCAGTTAAAAGTGACGTAAATCTGAAACATAAGATTAAATAAATATTTAAGATATTGATCACTAAAAGCGCTAAAATCTGTCTCTGTCACTCTTTACAAATTGCAGATGAACTAATAATGTTGATCAAATAATGCAATATGATAATGCAATTAATCATTTATTAACAATGTTATAGTTTGTTGTGATGATTACATGAACTCTTCTTCAAAAAACTCAACGTTGCTCTGTATCTGTTAGTGAAGATGATTGATAGCTTTGCATTGATGCTATTGTTGAGAAGTTTTCAATATAAAAGTATTGAAGAAACAACGTCTCAAACTATTCAAGATTGATTCAAATGACTAAGAATATTCTTTCATGTTCAATATTCTTTATAAATATTGAATGAACATTCAATCTTGCAAGAAGAGTTTATTGATGAAATCAATCACAAATGACTTCAAAATCAGTTGAATAAATAATGCTTCTTAAGTATTATAATTGTATCATGAACTTGAATTCTGAAAAGACTATTATCAAAGCGTGAAATATTTATTGTAAAGAAGAAGATGAAGATAATGTGATTGATGAAGCTGCTGATTCTTTTAAAGCAGATTTGCAAAATGTTTTATGTTCTATTATTGTTTAGATGTTCAATATCATTTCATTTGAAGTCACTTTTGCATTGTTAATGTATGTAGTATGATAACACAGTTACAAGATAATGCAAAGAAATAATGCAGTTCATAAAGTGTATTGCTATGCTAGATAACTTGATCTGATCAAGATATCATGAATGCTATTTTCATTGAGCACTCAACTGAATTTCAAGATTATGCATTAAAGTTTTCATGAATATCAAATCTCTTTACTGAAAAGTTACTCGCTTGACATGAATAGCAAGAAGATTGCTATCTGCATATGTAAAGCATTATATCAGTAAGTGTTGTAAAACATCAATGATAATGCAAATGAGTAATGCACTTACTGACAAGAAATTTACATAGAAACGCTTCTGTGATCTTCTGAAGAACAAGCAGTGTCAAAGTTTGAATTTTATAGTTTGCATCACTCATCTTCTGATTCATCTTGTTCATATCAATCTCATTCTGCATGATTTCATGAACTATTCTTTCAAATGAGATCTTCAATATCAACAAATTTGCAACTCTCTGATAATGATGTATCTCTTGAAGTGCAATGATTTCTGACTTTCATTTTCTCTTTGACTGTCATGATAAATTAGCTGTTGATAGCTTGATGCATTATTTATTTGTATTATCTTCTAAACTTTATTAATCTTGCTTTCAGATACAATCTTGAAGTCTGTTCTTGATTCATTCATGATATGATTATCTGATATTATATCATCACGAGTTGAGATTTTCAAATCATCACATGATGTGTCTTTAAACTTTCGTTCTAAATCAAGTTTATCAGCAATGCATAACAAGAAATGCATTATCTAAATGCATTATTTGTTTGCTTGCAATGAATCATGATGTATATTAACTGACAATGATTTGAAAAATTGAGACTATTGAGTTGAGTGAAAGCAAAGTGAAGTACGATGTAAACAAGAGATGATGTGTAAACAAGAGATGATGATTTTTAACTGTATTTATAGTAGAATCAATATGATGAATGTTTTAATATTAGCACTAATATGATGAATGTGTTGATTGCAGTTCTAAGATGATGAATAAACTCTAAGATTCAGCTTTAACTTTAATTTTATCTACATTTCATCTTACATCTATTTTAATTCTAACTTTATCTACACTTAATGTTTATTCTAACTCTAACTTTTTCTACATTTCACATCTATTCATTGCACTCATCTATTGTGACTAAGTTCATTAGAAAAAGCACTTCAATATCACTATCAGATAAGAAGATTGTTATGCATTATTTATATGCATTATCATTGAGACTAATCAAAATCGCAGAATGTTCAATTTAGCAATCAAGTCACAGTTAATTATGAGTAGAAATCATGCAATGAAATGAAATGAAAATCAGAAAACTCTTTATATCAAACAAAGTGCAGATTAAGTGACTCTTTATAAACAACTCATCAAATTAAGAAGCATCAATGTTTATCAGAAAGTCATTAAAGTGAAGCAGATGAAAATGAAGAACAATATGCAAGATACAATCATGAATGATTGAATGAAAAAGAATCTGCATGATAATGCATTTGAGTAATGCATATGTGTTTCAAAAGTTGATTGTATAATAGCTCAATGCTTCAAGACGAATTTGATGAAGAAGATGAGAAAGAAGAAGACTGCAAAGCGAGCGAAGCTTGAAGCAATAATCATGAAGATGACATTTAATACTACTTCTACTATCAATGTATGTACTGTGTTTGATGTGAAAGACAAGACTAATGTATGCATTAAACTATTGCACAATAAGATGAACTTGAAAAAAACATGTCAAGATACATGATATCTATTATTGAATTAATTCAGCAACGCATTTTACATCATGAAGAATTGAATGAATTGAAGATGATGAATGATTCAAATGTCATACAAGAATTCAACAAATTCATGAACACATTTTTGAATGAAAAAAATGCGATTGATCGAAAGATAGTTAATTCACTAGATTCATCAAATGATGAATCTGATGATATCATTGAGATTGATGATGATGACAAGAAGATGAAATTTAGCAAGAGAAATGATGATGCAGATATGATTGAGAATGAGAATGAGTACAAGAACAAGTACAAGTACAAGAAGAAGTATGAGAAGAAGAAGAAGAAGAAGAAGAAGAAGAAGAAGAATGATGAGATAATAGTGATCTCAGATTAACAGTAGTAAATGAACAAGCATGAATTTTCTTCAATCAATTGCATTATTCTGTTGCATTATCAGACACTCAGATGAATATTAGTAGTACTTTGCTTCATGTCTTGACGAGTCGAGTTGAAAATTCAAGTCAATACTCGATTTCAACACTTTAACTCAACTTAAATACTTGATTCAAACATCATGACTCGACTTGAATACTCAATTTCAAAATTCTGACTTGAATCAAGTCTTGATGAGTTGAAAACTCGACTCATCATGATCAGTCTACACTTTTAGATATGCTACTCTTTAAGAACTAAATCACACGTTCAAAGCAATAAAGACACGTTGTGACTCTTTAAGATTCAATTTGATCTTATCATAAATCTTTTTATAATGTGAAAGAATCATAGTTATTATCTTTATGCAATACACAATCTGCAAATCTGAACAAAGCATTTGTAGCAGCTTTCAAAATTGCTCATTGTCAATGATTTAAAAGATTAAGTTCAAGTCAACAAAAATCTTGCATAGTTGATCTTTTCAATTTTCTTGATTGAAGATAAAGATTAATTTAATATGACTTTTCTTTTAATAATTTGTTAATTTTGCATTATTAATTTGCATTATCAGATATGACTTACTTATTCAAAAGTCAGTTCAACTTGTGATTATAAATGTTCATGTTTTCGCTCTGTTGTTGCACAAAAGTCTGATTCAAGATGCTTTTTCATAACAGATGTGTTAAAACTATCAAAAGCTGTAGAATGATTCATAATTTTATTGCAGATTTTGCATGAGATTTTAAACAATTCTTCAACAATTGAAATTAACTGTATAAAGTGATTTTCTATATTAAATTGCTTATTGTCTGTATACTTTTTAAATCAAAGCGAATTATTTATCTTTTTTTGAAGTTTTGTTTTAAATACTCTCAACAACAAAGATTTGAGATCATCATTGTAGAAAAAAGTTATCTGTATTTAAAGTTCATTGAACATACTTGCTATTCTTTCTTAGCTTGAACTGTGAAAAATTTTGCTGAATTTTGTCAGTTGCTTCTTGTCTAGTTTTCATCTTTTCAAAATGATGTAAAGAATTCATAATTTCATAAATCATTGAACTTAACTTGCAAAGTCTTCAGAATGAAGATAATTTAAAGATGAATTATGCAAAACACTTTCATCAGACAGATTGAAAGTTGTCAACGAACTAGACATTTTATAGAATAGTTTATATTAACAATAATAGTTGTCAATAGCTTGAAGATAGTATATAAATGATGTAATGAATAATGCGAAAAGCTAATGCAATATATAAATGATGCAATAAGTAATGCAAAAAGATAATGTAAAGAACAAGTGAACATGTTGTTTTATGTTTCTATTCTTAATGCTCTTGACATCAAGTTCAAGTTCTTGACAAATTGAGTTGAATTGACTCAATTTCTAGTCGAGTTGAGTCAAATCGAGTTGAAAATATGCTCAATTCAACTTCAGTCAAGTTGAAAATGTGAGCAACTCAACTTCAAATCGAGTTGAATTCAAAATGTTAATTCGAAACTTAACTTGATGATCAGTCTACATTTTACAAAGAATTAAAATAAGATTGACGCAAAAAAGATCAAAATTAGTCACTATAAGCAACTGCGTTGTTAATAATACATACTTCAATAAACATGTATAAAACATGTTTTGACTAACTTCATTTGATTAGTCAATAAACGTGTATTATACATGTTCATGCTCTATTCTCAACACCTTAAAGTCACGTATAGAGCTGCGTTTCGGCCTAAAAAAAGCGAGGCACTAGCATTCAGAGTTGGCTCATAACTGCACTCGAAGAGTGCTTTCTTAGCGAGTACTCTCTGATGAGTATTTTCCTTCATTTTTGGGACCTACCTTTGAAGAGGTAGATCCCACGAAATTGGGCGGAGTACTCGCTGAGGGAGTACTACCCAAGGGAGTACTCTTCAAAGGTAGATCCCAAAAATGGAGTGCCTGGACGAGTACTTCCCCCAGAACCCTCACCTTTTGGATGTGGGGAGTATTCCCTCGACGAGTGCTCCCTGGACGAGTACTCCCCCCAGCAATCCCTCTATTTTTGGCCACTCTTGCGGGGTTAGTTCTAGATGTTTTGAC
>JAABUV010002218.1_pt1 | contig 26738 bp, 25 predicted proteins | sample 5559971 | NCBI WGS metagenome assembly JAABUV01 (sample SAMN10711881, study PRJNA513362) | rock metagenome | isolation source: Antarctica rocks | place: Antarctica: Victoria Land, Knobhead nord | collected 2015-12-19
TACTAAAATGCTTGAATATTTTACATGTTTTTTAAATTCTGATATTAAGACTCACTTCAAAGCTTTTGTTGTTTTCTCACTCATTCTACAAAAATTCTTATTTGAAATCTTTTATTTATTTCACTTTCATCATTTCAGAAAAACAGTCATGATGCTGACTAAAGTAAGTTCTGCAATCATGTTAAATTATCTGAAATATGTTATCAATGAACATCAGAAACTGAGTTGACAATGAGATTTATCTGTACGAGATGCTGACTACGAATCTTCTGCAAGCTATGCTTGTTAGAAAAGCTGAACAATCTCATCAACATTGACAGAGCAGTAACAACGCTTTACTCATGTGTTGAGCTCATACACAGTTGAAAAGCGAAGCAATAACAACGTGATCATCGATGCATTGAAGCTTGCACATACACAGAATGACAGCAACGTCTTTGCATACATGCTGCAGCTCATATAAAACATATACACATATATTGCAAAGACATGACTCAGCTTTTGCACACATACAGACAGATGTGATGCAGTAAATCGATTGATTTTTCGCATTTTCAGATCGATTTACACGCAGCGCAATTACACACAGAGCAGTAACAGCGCTTTATTCACACGTTGAACTCATATATGATATACACACATATATTGCGAAGACACGATTCAGCTTTTGCACATCTATACATCTGCATGATGCAGTAAATCAATTGATTTTTTTGCTTTATCAGATCAATTTACATGCATCGCAATCACATACATTGCAAAGACATGACACAGTCTTTGCTCATATACACAGAACAACAGCAACATCTTTGTGCATGCGTTGCAACTCATATACATCACACACATTTACATTGCAAAGACACGACTCAGCTTTTGCACATTTACAGACTTATGTGATGCAACAAATCAATCAATTTTTCTCATTTTCAGATTGATTTACACACATCGCAATCACACACAAAGCAGTAACAATGCTTGACTCAGTGTTGAACTCATATACAACATTCACACATACATTGCAAAGACACGACTCAGCTTTTGCACATCTACACGCTTGCATGATGCAGTAAATCGATTGATTTTTCGCATTATCAGATCGATTTACATGCATCGCAATCACATACACTGCAAAGACACGACACAGTCTTTGCTCATATACACAGAACGACAGCAACGTCTTTGCGCATGCATTGCAACTCATATACATCACACACATATACATTGCAAAGGCACGACTCAGCTTTTGTGCATTTACACGCTCGCATGATGCAGTAAATCGATCGATTTTTCGCATTATCAGATTAATTTACATGCATCGCAATCATATACATTGCAAAGACATAACACAGTCTTTGCTTATATAAACAGAACGACAGCAACGTCTTTGCACACACGCTGCAACTAATATACGACATTCACACAGTCATTACAAAGACACGACTCAGTTTTTGCGCACATACACATCTGTGCAATGTAGTAAATCGATTGATTTTTCGATTTTCTGATCAATTTACATGCGTTGCAAATACATAAATCAAAGCTCATTTAGTTCGTTCAGCTGAATGATCATACAGCGAACTCGAAAGCTCACGTCGAAGTGATCAACTTTCATCTACATAAATCAAAGCTCATTTAGCTCGCTTAGCTTAATGATCATACAGACAAGTTGAAAGCTCACGTTGAAGTGATTAGCTTTCACAACTTTAAGTTGTTTATGTGATTACTTTATCATATAAACAGTTCACACGCTCGTATGTACACTTTATCAATGTGACTGTTCAATGAAAAGATATACAGCAGCGATTATAACTAGATTACATGTAATTTAGCATACATACAGCGTCTAGATAGTATTATAGTCATAGACTGCATGCACTTAATGAAGAAATAAAAAATAAAAAAAACATCAGAAACTGATCAATTATCTTAACTCACTTTCTATGATGCAAAAGCATCATGAAATAATTTAATAGTTTAAAGATTAAATTATGAACATGCATGCAAATGTTGTAAATTTAATGTACGAGTTTATAAACTTTCTTAATTATAATTCATTTTATGCAAAGATGATTATTAAGAAAAAGAAGTGAAAAGTAATCATCATTAAATATGAATACATAAATGCAAAGAGAAGAAATATAGTCAAAGCTTGAAAGATTGTAGCAAGCAGATGAAAGCAAAAACTTCTGGATTTTTGAATATCAGAGAAAGACTTCTCACTGTATTTGATCAAGAGAAAAGTCATGATCAAGATGCAAATCATCATTAACAAAGTTGAAAATAAACACTTAATGAAAATGATAATGAAACAAGTGATATATCATTGAGCAGCTTAAGCAATCATCAGCAGAGAGTGAATCTCAATCTTTTCATTTTCACAATTATCAAACTATGAAAAGTTAATTACTGAGCAGAAAAGATTAATGTTAATTGAAGAACAATTGAATAGAATGAGCTGAATAAGAATTAAATCTGAATTATTAAGAGAATGATCACGCAATATGTGTTTAAAGTTCAATCATGTAAAAACAGTTTTAAACTCATTAATAATCTTGCAATTCATGTTTAAAAGAATTTTAAAAACATCAAAACATAAGAATTATTCTCTTGCAAAGATAAGTGATGTGATTATAATCTCAAATCTTAATTCATTGAAGTCAATAATATAAAGTTTGATAATAAGATTTTGTCAATCATTAAGAATTATCACATTAATCTCTTTTAACATGATTATTTCATTCACGTTGTTAAATTCTTCAAGAACATTATATATACATCTTTTTATATCTTTTCATTTTGCTCATTTGCAAATTTGCATCGACACAGATAACTTACGTTCTGTGATGACAACTCACTAAAAGCTCATCATCATGAATGCAGAAGTTACAATCTGCAAGATCTAAATTCATGAAAGTTATTTGCGAAGATTCTGACTTGAAGAACGTACTAGTTACAATCATTGCAGCTGATTATCAACAAGATCAATGATGCAGTTGCTTGATTAAATGAGACACAGATGCACTTTGCATCGTCGCGATCATAATAGTCGAGTTTTATGATCTTCGAGTGATTGTTATTAAGATATTAGATATGATCGAGAATGCTAAACTCGATGACTTTCATACATCTTGAAGACTACATGTTTCATGACATCAGAGCAGACATCATCAGTTCAATGAATCTGTCTCGCAGTTTAATTAATCTGTTTCGCAGTTCAATTAACCTGTTTTGCAGTTCAATGAATCATACATCAGTCAAACTCGCGAAAACGACAGACTGACTCTCAAATCTCATCTCATTCAAAGCTATGACTCGAACTCAATCATCAAAGTTGCACGTCAGAAGATGAAATGCTTTCTTTGTTTATTATTATATATATAGCTAGAATCATGACTATATATAGCTCATCGAGACATACGAGACGTTATCACTTGTATCTGAGTAGCTGTCTTGCTCTGCTCATCGTTAACAGAGAGTCTTATCAATCAATCTTGCGCTTCGTCATCAATCACGCATCAAGTTCACTAATGTGATGAATCAACTCAATGAGATCATTCTGATCGCGTTTCTCAATATCTTCATGATCGCGCATGTCTAAATCTTGCGAGAATGTTTTCTTCATATTTTTCGTGTGAAATGAAATATGCAAGTCAGAGTTATTGCATTCTAACAAAGCTGCAAAGTATCTGTCTGCGAAAGAAATCATCTTCTGCAAGATCTCAAAGCTACTTTTGTCATAAGTTGTAAAAAGTCTGAGTATTCTTATCTCTTCAAAGATAGCAAATAAATACTCGATACAATTGAAGATCTTGAATGTTCATGTCATGCTGATCAACAAACTTTGACATCACGCTCAACATTATCAACTCATGAACATGAAAGAAACTTTCTGTCACTGAATATACTGCGTTTGTTCAAGAACTTGCAAATCGCAATATCAAATTCTTAACAGTGATTACGTTGAATGAAAAGAGAAAATTTGCAAGATAATGACATTATATGATCACAAGAGCGAGATCTTTCTATCTGCTTTTCATATAAAGCACACGACTCGTTTTCTTCACTGCAAAATGCGATGCTCACAATCTTTTCATATATACTGAGTGTTTCTTGATCTTCGATCTCGCAAGTCAACAAAGATTCTCAATTTCGAAAATTACGTTCAATGTGTCTTTGCGATTTGAGTACGATGACAGTTTAATTAATCGAGTCAGTCTTTGACATTCTGTCAATGTGCTCAAAAAGTAGCAGCGTATCTGCTTTGAAATCAGTCAAGCACACGCAGTTGATTTAACTCGAGATTGAAGATCATGAAATGTCAGTTCACAGAATCTTTCTAGCAGCTGTGTCAGACTACTGCAAAGCTCAGTTCTCAGATGAGTGAGATTATCTACTTGCACATCAAGCAAAAACATGAGTCAAACAGATGACATTCACGACGCGTTCGCAAATGATTGATTTCACTTACATTGATATAGTCGACTGATCTCAGATTCATGATTTTGAAAATAATGATGAAATTGCGAAACAGCTAAATGAGTTATTGAATCTGCTACAGACAACAAATATGTGATTACTCAAGATCTTGCACACTATGACTGAGAACAAGATCATTGAAAATGCAACAACTTAGATCAGATCAGATAATGTGAAATTGATTTGAAATATTGCAAAGAATACTGGCGCATCAAGTTTAATCAGTCACTGCAATGCATTTATAGCGAATAATTTGAGCTTTGTGAAGACTGCAAGAAGTCAAAAGTAGCGATGAAAATGATGAAATCAATAAAAGAAAAGTTTGAGCTGTTGTTGATATAATGTCGAAGAATGAAAGAACGAGTCATCGTTGAAAATCTAGAGTGAGTACAACGATGACATTCATTATAGCGACGCTTCATACTATAATTTGTCTATAAATAAGTCTCTGTAGATATATATAATATACATAGATAGAAGAATCGACATATGCGACATAAGCGACGAAAGCGAGATTTATTTCAGCGCATATGAACAAATGCAGATTATATTGAAATGCAGTTCAGAGCATATGAATGAACACAAATTTTATCGACAAAAGCAGAACTCAGTCAGACAAGCTCAGCTTAAATCTCGATTTTATTCAGCTTTAAGCAACAAATGTTTCTTTCGCTAAATTTAAAATTTAGTTCACTTTACAAACTGTGAATGTATGATTCTTTCTCATTATAAAAAGATTTGTGATCAGATTAGAACAAATCTTAAAGATTCACAACATATCTTTATTGCTTTGAACATGTGATCTAGTTTTCAAAGAGTAACGTACTTGAGAATGTTGATATATTAAACCAATGCTGAATTTCAATTTCATGAACATTTTATTGAATTTACGTCTTTTGATATTGAGCATATTGATTATCAATTGATGATGAAGCTAATGAAAATTCTGAAGAATCATGCTATTAAGAACAAGCTTTTCAAGATTGTTATTAATAATGCAAGCAATAATAGTATCTTGAAAGAAAAACTTAAAAAGATCATGAGTCATCATGAGTTTTAATGAGACAAAACACAGAATTTCATTAATTGCTTGATTCACATCATCAATCTTGTGATTTAAGATTTTATTCAAGCTCTTGAATTGAAAATAATAGCTGATAATGTTATTGCTTAATTAAAGAATGATCAAGTGCAAGATATTAAAACAAGCAAAGAATTATTTGTTGTGATCAAAAAGATATTGCTTCAAATGATAATGCAAAAAAGTAATGTATTTATTAATCATGAAATTAAATTTGTGCTCTGATAATAGCTGTCAATGATTCTTTTCAGCAATTGATTCACTTCAGAACTTTTCAAGAGCAGAATGACAAAAGATTTAGAAAACTGATACAAAATATTTGCATTCATTGAAACTTTATGTACTTGATACTTCATTAAGCATATCAACTACGTGAATTTGTTGATCTTTGAACAGAGAAATACTGCGAAGATTTCAAGATCACAAAGATCAAACTTAATGAAAGTGAGTAATTCATGATTTTGCTTGTTGACAATCTATTAAATTTCTTCTATGAATGCACTTTAGTAATGTTGTCGAGAAATAAAGTACAGATGTGATATAAAAAGTCGTATTGAAGCAACAAAGAAAGCAAACAACGAACACATGCAATGATCGTGCTAGTAGAAAGATACTGTAAAACGTGTATGTTCTCTCTCTTTATCTACAAGTTGCAATGACATCTATATGTACACTCAAAAAATACTCTTCGACTCTTCTATCATTGACTTAAATCTCGATCTCTTCTCTCTTACTAACTATCTCGTGAGAATGATGCAAGCAGTCTTACGACATTCGTCTCTCATCTAATTAGTAATCATTTCTTGATCACTACAGAAAGAATCAAGAAGAAAACAGAAAGAAAACAGCAAGAGAACAATCTATTCATCAACGCTTGAGAAAACAGAAAGAATACAATCTATCATTAACGTTCAAGCAATTGCTCTTGAATGCTTTCATTCATTGTCTTTCATCAACTTAATATCATTCTTGACGCAGTAGAAATAGAATTTAGACTCATAGATTGCAATCTCTGTCTCTTTCATTCTTTCGTGAGCTCTTCTCATCTGATTCAATGCAGATTTTCAATGAAATTCAACAAACTCTTTTACTTGCTTCAGATTCTGATCAAACAAAAGACTTCTTTCTTTCAACATCTTCATCGAATTTCAGCTTCAAAGATCTATCAGTGCGTTTGAAGTTGAACATACTTCTTGAATTTTCATGATGACAGAATGATGAAATGATACTTTCTCTTGTTTATCGTTTTCTAGTTCAGAAGAGATCGCGTCAATGAGTCTTTGATCTTATAATGCAACGATCACTTCATTCTTAGTTTCACATTTTGCAATTTTCATGTTGACTTCATCTTTAAAGATCGCTGTGTGATAGATGAGCACTGCAATGCGTTGTTCATCAGATTTATCTCTATTATTGTGTGATAGATGTGACATTCAGAAATGAACATTGTTTGCAAAGCAAGACTGATTCACTCATTTCAGATCTGATCTTCGCGAATCATTCTCATTGAACATCTCGAGTACTACACAATGAGTATACTCATTCGTTGCTAGATTTCGCTTGATCGCTTCTTTTCATTATTTTTTCATGCGAAGATGTAGATCAAGAATGAATTCATCATCTTTGTCAATCGACTTGTCTGCAAACATTGCTGTGCTCTGAATTCAACTTTGTTCTCTATCACTCATTAAATCATTGACATTCAGATTCACATGTCTTATGAATTCTGAATCATTCTTGAAAGTGATCTTCATGAAATATGAGAAAGTCAGAAGATCAATTTTGTGATTCAATTGAAGAGTCACAGTAATAAAATAGTATACTATATTCTGACGTACTAGTTGTTGCAACGTGATGTACAGTATTTCACGCTAAGTCTTCGACTGCGCTTTCTCAACAAATCATTTCTCATCTGCATTCAAACATTAAACTCTCAAATCAAGCTGAGAAACTTCAACATTTGAACTATTTATTTAGTAGTATATGAGTTATGATTTCTCAATCAATATTTGATATGTCAGTCGTTCGCTATGATTACAGCTGCACATCTCTCGAGCATACTGAATATTAGTTTCTTCATTATCTTCTCTCGTAGATTCGCTCAGACTCTCTGTAAAATCTGAAATAACTGAGTTTCAGCTTCAAATAAACTTTGTAGATCTTTTTCTTTAGTAGAGCTCAGAGATTTTCGATTGAGTTCAAATCGAGACTGTATGAAGATCACTTCATGACTTCTATATCATTTTTCTGAAATCAAAGCTTCGATTTTCTGACTCTATGTATCAAAGCATTATTCTGCATGAACATTAGTTCTGACTTTCATATGTCAGTCAAATTGTATTTCAAAATCTGAAGATAGAAGACTGTTGAATAGTCGTGTTTTTTGAATTTGAAGTCTCGATTGAGCAGATATAAATTCAATCTTTCAGAATCTCAAAAAGCTTCTCAAATCATAATGAAAAAGATCTTTTCATTGAGAATTTTCATCACTTTATTTCTATCTCATTTTTGTTTGCAAGTTTCAAACACTCATTCTGATGTTTTATCTGATCTTCAAGTCATGAATGTCTCGTTCGATCAAATGACTTTTCTTCATTGATTCACGATTCAATCTTCATGTGTTTTAGCTCATTTTAATCGAAGTCGAGCAGCTTCAAATGTTAATTTCGATCGCTTAAAAGCTAGTCAGTGAGAAATTTCGTGAGCTCGTAGTGTTGCGTTGAGAGTTCTTGCGTTCAAATTGATTTCGATGTTTATTTTCAGCTGTTTTCAGATGATTTTAAACTTTGATCGTAACTGACATAACAGTCTAACTGCATGAAGAATAATTGATACGAGTCTTTCTGATCTAAGTTTATTGACTTCAAAGAATGTTGTTTGAAGTCTTCTTAAAACACATTGAATGATGATTCGCGAAACGTTCAAATTTCATTCTATTTGAGTGAGTTTTAGATTTAATTGAGTCTGATCTGATATTTGATCTTTGATGAGCAAAAAAAGCTTCTTTCTAGAAGTCTTGTTATCAGAAATTAAAGTTAACGAAGTTCTTCTAAGCATTGTGAATGCAGTTGAAGAAGATGAATTGTTTTGAAGATACACAATTTTACGTGTTTTTGCGATTCAGTCGAAGACTTAGTGCAAGATACTGTACATAATCGTTCTCAATCAGTCGTGATTTGTAAGATTTAAGTCATCTCTCTGATATCATAAGTACATGTTTAGTTTCTCTTTTATCAAGACTTACGTATTATCATTCAATATTCAATCAAACACATTTGATAACACTATTGCATCGTTTTTCTTTCACTTCTGATACTTGATCTTCTTTATGAACATGTTATGAATCAGAAATGTATCAATCTTGTAGTTCTGTGATATATGCAATCGTAGTCGAAATAGTTGTAGTAAGTCAGTGAAGCGAAAGAGATGACTATCTCGACGAAATCAGTTTGCAAAAGTGACATCGATTTTCATGAAATTTAGTCGAAATCTATAGTCATATATGATATTTATACGATCAATAAGTATTTCAAACGACAGCTCATTCATCAGTAGCTCAAGTCTATTTCTCAACTTCTGAAGATGTGAATGACACACAAACGTTTCTTCACTCTTAGTTTCGAAGCGATATTCTCTCAATAACTTCATTGTCATGATTAAAGATATCAAATCAAGATAATTGAGTCTCTGCTTTCATGTATGAGACACTCATATGCAAGAGCATGCTCTACTCTCTTTCATCTTTCAGATATTTTTGATGATTTGATAACATGATCATTAAACTTTCGATCATACGCTTTTTATTGCTGTCACAATGATAACTTTCTTGCAGACACTTATAGTATCACTCATTTCTGTTTCTAAGCTGTACTGTAGAAGAATCTTTTCATTATTCATGATTACATCTAACGAAAGAACAAGTCTTTGCTCATCATATTCTGCTAGCTTCAAGAACATCAAAGCAATCAAGATAAAAGAATGAGAAAATATAAGAAAATGTACATGTGATGTTCTTGAAGAATTTAACGACGTGAACGAAGTGATCATGTCAGAAGAGATTGATGTGATAACTCTTGATGATTGACGAAATCTTATCATCAGACTTTGCATCGCTGACATTGATGAATTAAGATCTAAGATCATTACTACATCACTTGCAGTCAACATGAAGTATGAGTTTTCATTCTTTGACACTACTGATGAACATCTTGATTGTGACAACAGTATTGATGATCTTGATCTTCTTTTGAAATTGAATTGTGAAACTGCTGATTAGCTAAAAACAGTCTTGACATGATCTGTTTTCAAGATCATATTGCTGATACACTCACATAGCAAGTCAGACTTTACTCGTCTTCAGTTCATGTGATTTAGCTTTTCATTCATTAACATAACTTCAATCTGATTCGTAATCAATTTGTTGAAGTCTGTGAATTGTGAAAATGAAGAGATTAAAACTTGATCTTTGCTGACAATTATCTGCATCGCTTTATGATATACTATTTACTTTATCATTACTCTGATCAGATGCTTATTCTGAACTCTTGCAATGATTGCACGCATTTTATTCATCGCTTCTCTTTTTATTGAATACAATGAAGAATTTTTCTTTGAGATTCAAAGATTCAATAGCTTCAAATCTCATCTGTTCATCATGATTCTTTTTGTCTCAGCTATATCTCTTCTCTCTTTTTCAATTCTTTCATGCTTAATATTCATCGTCTTTCATTCTTCTTTCTCGCTAGTCATTCTTGAATAAATTGAATTGTTATTAAGAAATTTCACGAAGTTGTACATCAGATTCTTTACATTGACATGTAATTGCATAATCTGATTTCAAAATTGATGAATTGCTGTCTGTTGTTCTTGTTCTGTGCGCAAAGAGTTCAAGTAATTGACTAGTTCTTTTTGATTATTTATGAAGTATCTCAGATGATGCAGCGTTATCACAAAGCTTGCTCTAATGAGTGTCATTGAAATGATGAAAGTAAAGATAGTTAAAGAATTCAAATGAGATTCTTCTGAGAAAATGCACAAAAGCTTTTGTTAACAAAAGCTTCAATGTGAGCTTTTAATGTCTGAGAAAACAAATGCTGAGTGAAGAGTTACATGAGATGTTTAATCGTTTTAGTGTGAGTTCAAATAACAGAAATGATGAAATACGTGAGATTTTTAGACGTTCTAGTGCGAGTTCAAATAACAAAGATGATAACTATGTTGAAAGATAGAAAATACGTGCTGAGTCTTCTAGAGCTCAGCGCTAGTAGAAATTGCTTGCAGTTTTGCAAATAATTCTTCTGCGACTTGCGCTTGTCATAGTTGAGAGAGTGTTGATGACTTGATATTAGTAACAAATTTCTCAGCTGATTGATTAACTATTTTTCTACATTATCTGCTGCGCATCACATGAGTTAAATTGACTTGATGTAACATCATGTTGTCTTGTCATATGTGATTTAAGTCAATCTTGATATATCTTTGATCTTTGATCTTGATATATTCTTTAATATGCAATCATTGATCAATTTTGATTCTTGCTCTAAGCTTTAGCTTTAATCATTATGCAGTGAACTTTAGCGCGTACTCTGCAAATTGATTAAAGTTTCGCTTTATTCATTCAAGACTAGAATATTTTGAAACTTTCAATCTTCAGTATTGAAGTAATTCAATACTGACATTGCAGATGTTTGCATCTTCATTCTCATTCTTCTTTTCATATGCTCAAGTAACTTAAAGCGACTTTATGACATTCTTAACAATTCATGATCTTCTTGCATCAATTTTGCTTCTTAACGACTCGACAGAGAAAAAGCTAATATAAGTGATGCTGTACAAGACAATGCTATCAAAGCTGCACTCTTAAGTGTGAATAATTTTATTTCAACTCAACAGAAGTTTCAGCAACAAATGCTCTTTTCAAGTTCACAGAAACTCTCAGTTAATAGTGAATAAAATTCAATGATGCATTCGAATCTTTGATTGAAACATTGATTGTAATTTCTGACATGATTTTCTCAATGAGCATTGTCATTGATAGATTCTGATCTTCATTCTTCTGTTCATTGCTGATCTCACTTTTCAATGTTCAATTCACACACTTCTTCAATCTATTTTCTGCAATCGTTTCTTTCAAGATCGCTTCGTCAAGCTCTGCAATTTTATATCATTCTTTTTCAGTGTTTATCTTCATTACTTGAAAAAATCTCAGTCATCTTCATGTCAGTTTTAGCGTATGCATGTTGTTCAATTTGATGTCATGCAGCAGTACAAGATCATTCTTCAAAATTGAACTAGTATGAATGTGTCTGTGATCATTTTATACATCTTTGTTGATCTCTCTCATTCTTCTCAAATGCAGCATGATTTTCTTCAAATTCTCGTCTTTGCATTCAAGTTGTTGAGCACGAAGAGTTAATAACTCATCAGTTGTGCAAACATTGTTTCATGAAAGAATCTGTCAGATTGAAACATCAAGTTCTATAAAAAGAACGACATTGCAATCATACAAGACATGATATGAAGTCATTTCAGTGAAAGTTCTCATGATGATTTTGTCTGCTCATAGCACATTGACAAAGCTTCTGACTCATTTCATGCTTTCATTGACTGTCATCTTGATCAAGACATTCACAACAGCTGTATGATCTCTCTTCACAAGATCATTCATCTGTGAATGATAAGTCAACATCATCATTCGCTTTATTTTATATTTCTTGATCAGCGTTTCTACAATTTCTTTGTTCTTTGATTCTTCATTCATGACAAATCTCTTTGAACAGTTGTGTCTGCAAATCACATCTTTTCACAGAAATTTTACTATCACTTTCAAAGTTGCTACTCTCAGAGCTCTTTCTTTTATTCATTTCAAGAAGTCATTTCTTGTCAAAACAATATAACATTTTTCTTCGCTTGAAGACATGTAAATGACATTCATCTCAATCTTCTTTCAGACTTTCAAGATTCAAATAGAATGCAAAGTCTTCTTCTTTTGTCTTGATGTTCATAACTGACATTCTTCACAGAATTTTACATATGCACATGTATTCTTTCATATCTTCTTTCATCAATATTTGTTGATCATCTTTTGATATATTCTTTTTCTTTTATGATGATCACTTTCATCATGCAGTTTCTGCAAAATATTACTGCATTCTTCTTGAAGATTTATCACTCTTTGCACAGAAGCAGTCTTGTTGAATCTTTTAAACAAATGTTTATCTTGAATCATGAATTTCAGCACTTCGTGTTTGAATTTTCGAAATTCTTTTGTTGACATTTTGAATGAGCATGATAAGAAGATTAAATAACAAGTTATTTTCTTGAAATGTTCTGAATATGAATCTTTCAATATTGACATGTCTTCTTCAACAATTATACTGATTGAGCAAAGATGAATGAAATTTAACTGAGCATCAATGAAGTTATTTATGTCTTTCTCATGAGTCTCATCTTCATCGTCTGAAGATTCTTTGAATCTGCGCGAGAGTTCATTGAGTGCATTATGCTTGTGATCAAGAACATGATGAACATCAAAATTAAACAAGCGAATTCAAGCAAGTCATCATGTCATCAATACTTCTGATAAGTTTGATGCAGATTGATTCAGTTGTGTCATCAGAGTGTTGATGTTTATTTCAATAATGAACTTCATATCATATAGTCAGTAACAAATCTTCTTCAGTGTCTTCATCAAATCTTTGCATTCTAACTTTTCAGCATCATATCTTGTCTCTTACTCATTTCATAGCTCACTTTTGTATTGTACAAGATGTCGATTCTTAAAATTCAATGCTGTCTGCTGTAACATCGCTTTTCATTCTTGAAAACTTGCGTTCACGACAAGAACAATTTCTTCTGTTTGCTCAGAATAGTTCAGACTTCTCATGATCAATGCAGTAATCAGTGTCAGCTTCAGCTTGTTCATGACTTTCTCTTGTTTTCTTTCTCATATGAATTTGATCTTTTTTTTGAAGAGCTGAAATATTGACGCTGCAATCAAGATGAAATTCTCTATTCACACTTGATAATACACGCATACTTCAATGAATGCTCAAGCAGATGTGACATCATGACAGAAATGTCATTCTAGAATCTTGATAATTTTGAAATCTTCTGATCTGCGATCATGAAAGTCACAAACAAATCTCACAATCTTTATGCTTGACATGCAGAATTACGACTTTTCGTCAGATATGATGCAATCAATGAGTTCAAAGTTCAAGAGTACAAAGTCGAGATTCTTAATGTGCTTCAGCATAAACTGATGTACTTCTGAAGCAATCTTTGCATTATTATAGATTGTCTTCAATCTCTTTACTTCAATATCATCGAGAAAAGATTTGCATATTTCAAGAAGATTCTTCAATATCATGATTATGACTCTGACAAACTGAGCAACGAAGTTGATGACATCTTGTGATAACGTCATCTATCACAATAATCTCAGAGATGTCATGAACACTGTGAGATCTTAATATGTTTTTGTCAGCGTAATCTGATCATACTCAAAAAACAGATTTATCAGAAAGATTATAATCATATCGATGAATTCTTTGAAGAATTCATTCACGTCTGAGAGCAGATTGATGTCTTTAATGATAATCTTGTTTATATTCATCGCTGCATTAATTATGTGATACTGATTGAACTTTTTCTTGATCAGAAATCAAAGATTTCAATATGAGTCATGACAAGATTTCAATATATCATGCTTTATTTAATTCTTGAGCATGTCTATGATGATCTGATGAAGTGTCTTAGAAATCGAGAAATTGAGTGTCTGTCATGCATCATGTGATATCATTTGAATTTGCTGCAAGAATGAGACTATGTCTTTTATCTTTCTCATTTCTGAGAAGTTTCAGATCATTGTTACTTCTCTGTTAAACAACATCTTCAGTAGTAAATTCTTCTCTTGCAAAGTTAAAGCATCGTTGCATATTATTCTTTTCGCTTGCTTTGAAGTCAATCTGAACTCTTGAGCAATTTTGAAGAATTTGAGAAACAATCAATAATTGTACTTTTCTGACTTCATCTCTGTCATATTCAATTTGATCTGAGTTAGTAAGATTTGTTTTCAGTTTGTCAAATCTTCTGATATTGAGTCATTTGACTTTGATGAATTCACAGATTAAATTTTCTGAGCTTTTCTCTTGTATGCTGTCGCTACTTTGACATGATTTATCTTTTCATGCTGATGAATTGAACTCAAATCAAATCTTCATGTCATTTGCATCGTAAGTCTGTTCAAACAACATCATAACATTTGTGCATATTGCATGCTATCATTTGAGCAAAATTGTTGAACGAAGCTTTGATTTTTCTTTTTCTTTTCTTCTTTGATTCTGATGAACATTTCAGAACTTTTCAAGCGCGTTAAATCAACAGTCTTCGCACTTACACTTCTCATCGCAGATACGCTTTCAACAAAGCACTCGTTTACTCATTTAAAGAGTTTTTCACTTTTTCAAGAAATATTTTCAATACATCTTGATTGACAGAATTGTGTGTTAAAATCAATTTAAAGAACATCATTCTTTCATCATTGTCAATGACTGTCATCTTACAAGTTTCTTTTGAAGTATTGTTGATGTATAGATGTGTCTTTCGCTCATATGATCTGCTCAGTATCAGAGTGTACTCGTTGCTTTCAATCACAAATATTGAAATCATTGATTTTGCTTTATCAATATTGATCTTCACGTCATCACAGCATTCAATGATGTTAGTCTTTGCTTTGCTGACTTCTATCATATCTAGATAAATGTTTCGTTGCATAGACAACTGAGCTCTTGCGACAAGAGTTTCAGACATAACGTTGATTTCAGCATCATTATCAAGCAATGTCTTAACATAAATCTCATCGCTCATCAGCATTCATGTTCTTGAACACGTCATTGCATACAGAATTGCATTCAACTTTTCAAGTGAAGAATCTTCAAATTTTACTGCTGTTACTTGCACGTCATCAATCTTTTTTATTTTCTTTTTCTTATCTTGTTTTACTTGAGCGTAGAGAGTTCAAAGAAGAATAAACGAATGTGTAAGCATCTGTTCAATGCTCACGTCTTGCATCTTCTGATTCGCTATAATATGCATCACGTCTTCTGTATCTATGCATTTCTTTACTATGTTTTACGTTCTCTTATCTCGATTATCTAACTCTATCTTGCTGTCATCTGAATTCTTTCTCGTTGATTTCTTCATTGTTTTAATCATTCTCTCAAGAGCAACTGCATTTTGCATGATCACATTCTCACTTATTCACTTCTTCAAGAATGATCTTGAAATTGACAGATACTCTTCAGAGCGTAAATTCTTCATGCTTGACAAATGTTCTTCTTCTTTTACTTTTTCTCTTCAAGTTCAATTTGAACTTGTTCTCTGTTGTGTCACTGTTTTCATTGCATTCTCATTTGACTTATAATCATGTCGAGCTGTGACAATTATTACTTCTTCGTTTCATTTCTGTTTCTCATCTGTATTCTCTGCTTTCTTTATGATCATTGCTTTTACACTTGTCAATCTGATGATGTTGACATGTTCTGCTTTTATTTGCTAACTCTGTTTCTTCAAAGCATTGTCAATCAACTCTTTCTGAGAATGACTCAATGTGAAAGATGTCAATCTGTCATCTTTTTCAACGAGTCTCATTCAGAGTCTGTTTGTTTCATTCACGTGTATCTTTTCTTCTGTCTTATAAATATTCAATTGATGATATTTGATCTTCTGACATTTTATTTCTTCATAAAAGAAGCATTCTTTCATTCTAGACATCAAAGACGCTCGTTCACTTCTCGAAAGTGAAAATAATGATAACATCAATATTGCTGAATGAGCAGACGTGACGAGTTTGCATGAGATATAGATGTTGAGCATCGAGACAGATGCTGTCATGTTTTGCATGAAAGATTCAATCTTCTTTGTTACTGTTTGCAAAGAAAGCATCATCGCTTCAAACTTATTTATCATCTCATTCATTGTTGTATTGCTGAGCTGTGCTACTATCAAAGAATCGAAGAACTTGTTTAACATCGTCGATTACTTGATCTGATATTCATTCACAAGCTTGCTGAAATCATTAAAATTCTTGATCATGATCAAGAATTTCAACAGTGCTTTGACAGAATTGCAGTAAATCACTATCGCGTCACTAACTTTCTTAAAGTTCATAAAACTGAGATCTCCAGAATCGAGTGCACACTTTTGTATGATCTTTTCGCTTAGTATAGATGAAAGACTCTTGACAAATCAGCAACATCTGATATATTCATTCATTTGCTTGCATTTTATCAACGAATGTGATATGCTTTTGTATTGTTGACTGTACAACTTCAGATCATTCTTCATGATATGAAACTTATTCTTAAAGATTTTCAGAAAAATTCGAGAATTCAGCTGTTGATCAGTGTCATCTTTCTTGTACTTTTTCTTCATCATCTTCTTCAGTTCTTGTCAGTTGAAGTCAATATATTCGATCATAATCTTGATGTTATCATCAATGATCTTGTTACAGTATCTTAACAGCTTGCAAAATTGATTGATCTGATTCAGCTCATAATCATCACAGAAATCTTCATATCTTTCTAGAAAATCAGTCATGTTCTTTTCTTCAAAATACGAGACTTTCGAAGTTTCAAGCGATGACATAAATGTTAGATATTTCATGAACGACATTGTGATCATGTTTATTTCTGAGCTGACTCAAGAGCTGATGAGCGTAGCACTCGTGTTTACAACAAATGTTTTCAATGAGCTTGTCATTTTATCACTGTGAGTTAATATTGAGAGTTGTGAGAATGAAATACAGAATAGCAAAAATAATAGAGCAGTTAAAAAGATCTTGTTATTTTGTTTTTGCTTCTCGACTCGTTGAAGTTCTTCTTTCTTTCTTTTGCAGTTGTTACAACTAATCAAGATGCTTTTCTTTTTTCTTCTTTTATTTGATGAACAATGCTTAATCTTATGCTTCTGCTGAAACATGATTCACTGCTGAAATTGACGTCATTTCTCATACTTCTGTCTACATTGCTTCAAATTCATTCTTTGATTCTTGCTTTCGCTGTCTGTTTCTTGCAAGTCTTGAGATCAGATGAACTCTTCTTCTAATCAGAGCATCTCTTCTGAGTGTCAATCATTCGCGAAAGTCAGTTTCTTTCTTCTTCGCTATTGCATCTTCGCTCAAAGAGAGACAGTTTTCATCAGCTGAAGATACACATCTCTTTTAATTTCAACTGTGAAAACTCTGTGACTTGAATAACTTTCATCAATATCTTTAAGCGAAATGAAGTCGCTATATCAATTTTTCGTATTTCAGAGTCAAATCAATTCTCACTTCAAATCTTTCGTAAATCTTCTGATCACTGTAGAGATGTCGTGTCACTCTCTGCTGTTCAGTCAACTGTTCTACTCAAAATATCATAAAAATGATATTTTTGCGCTCAAGCTTCAATGTCAAGAAATAGAGTACAGATGCAATATAGAAAGTCGTATTGAAGCAACAGAGAAAGCAAACAATGAACATGTGCAATGATCGTGCTAGTAGAAAGATACTGTAAAACGTGTAAGTTCTCTCTCTTTATCTACAAGTCGTAATAACATCTATATGTACACTTGAGAAACGTTTCTCGATTCTTTTATCATTGACTCAAATCTTGATCTCTTCTCTCTTACTAACTATCTCGTGAGAATGATGTGAGCAGTCTCACGACAATGTTCTGAACAATTAATACAGATATTCACTTAAGATTTCAAATATTTGATGCACTTTTCAATTATTTTAAGCAGATTGAAAAGAATATAAAAAGAAATACTTGCTCATCAAGTGCTGTTATAGTAAAAACTTGCAAAAAAGTCTTAATTAAACTTGCAAAGTATTATGTCAAGATTGAAGACAGCAATGAAATAATATATAATCTTGTAAATATTCTGAATTCTACAATGAAGCTAAATCTTTACAAAACTTGAAACAACAAAAACAATGAAGATACAAATCATGATGAAGAGTCTGTTCACTACAAGATTAAGTACAAAACAGAATTCAAAGAATATTTTCATCATTATTATAAAGATTTAGCTGTCGATTTGAAAGCAGAAGCATAAAGAGCAAGAAGTGATGCTGATGAGATAATGCATTATGATAATGCATTTAATCATTTACTAATGATCTTGTAATTTGTTGCAACTGTTAAAAGATCATTGCTTCAACAATCTCAATATGTTCATTCTTTTCAAGATGAGAATGATCAATATTTTTGCACTAATGTTATAAATAAGAAATGTTTGACATGATAATTTTGAAAAAACAATGCTTTGAATTTTTCAAGATTGATGCAAATGATTAAAAATGTTCTTTTATGCTCAATATTCTTAATAAATATTGAGTGAACTTTCAATCTTGTTAAAAGAGTATGTTGATGAAATCAATTACAGATGAGTTCAAAAATGATAAAATAAATAATGTTTATAAAGTATTATAATCGAATTATGAATTTGAATTCAAATGAGATTATTACTGAGTTCTGAAATATTTATTGCAGAGAGAAGAATGATGATCAAAAGATCAATGAGTCTGCTGATTCATTTTAAGTATCTTTGAAAACTGTTCTGATGCAGATTTATTCATAAATTTGCAATATCATTGCATTTATTAAAAGTTTTGCATTTAAAGCAAGTACTTATTAGAAGTACAGTTAAGTCAATGCATAATAGTAATGCACAAGAATAATGTGAATGTGATTTCAAGAATTACATTGTTTATTTAACTGATGAAGATAGACATTTTTTAGTCTGTCTTGAAAAACATGACATCAAGATTCATCATGAGATTCTTCATAAATCTCATATTTTTATCTTGAATGATGATGTGTTTAACATGAATTGTCATCAAGTTGATGTTTGCATAAAGCAAAATGTCAATGAAAATTCTACAACAAAAGTGATAATGCAAAAGAGTAATGCACTTACTTTTCATAAAGAAGCACATAAAGTCTTCAGTGACTTCTTGAAGAGTACTCAAGACAGAGTGCTGAATGCAATAATTGTATGATAGCATATTTGTGCAAGCACAGTTGTGCACAATCTTTCTCACAAGTCATTCAAAGATCATTTTAAGAATTAGATTTTCAGCTGACTTCTGATATTTTCAAATCTCACGCAATGTAATCATTTCTGATTTGTAGCATCTTTTAATTTTCTGTTGCAAAGCATTAGCATGTTAGTCAACAATGCATTACTCATGTGCATTATCTTTTTAGTAGATGCAAAGACTGAAATAGTTTCTTTGATAGCATAATTATTAGTTGAATTCATCAATTTCTTACACGTTGATGTATATGCTAAAAATCAACTTGTCAGCAATAAACAAGTCATATTGCATTATCAATATGCATTATCAATTTTATGCTTGCTGCATGTCATAGTATTGATGTATGATGTTTATCAAGATATCAAAATTCAAGAATTAATTTTTTGAATGTTTTATTGAAATTCAAATGTATTATTTCTTGAAGTGTTATTTAAGAAATAGTTTGAAAAATAAAAATGAAAAAGTGAAAAATAAATTGTTTTAAATATTAAATAAGTGTTAGTTCTAATAATTAATTTTTTCTCATTGCACTCAAAATCAAATTCATTTCACTTGATGAGTTTTTCTCTCACTTTTCAAAATTCTCTATTTGTTCATATTTTATTGAACTACTCAAATTTCATTGATACTATTGCATTATTCAAATGCATCATCAAAAGAATAATGTTGACTTTAACAGATATTTTTCACTCTGTTCAACAGTTCAGAGATAATTCTTTATGAAAATTAATTTATCTCACTTGATGAACTATCAGTTTATCTCTTACTTTTTAAAATTTTTTATCTGTTCATATTTTTTCAAATCATTTAAATTTCATTGATACTATTGCATTACTTAAATGCATTATCAAGAGAATAATGCTGACTTTAATAAATACTTTTCACTTTGTTCAACAGTTCAGACATAATTCTTTGTGAAAATTAATTCATCTCACTTGATGTTATATCTCTTACTTTCTCAAATTCTTTACTAGTTCATATTCTATTGAATTATTTAAATTTCATTAATACTGTTGCATTACTCAAATGCATTATCAAGAGAACAATGCTGACTTTAACAAATAATGTTCACTCTATTTGTAAATTCAAAGTTTATCAAAAGTTGAAATCATGATGAAAATTAATTCAATGAGATCAAAGAACACTACAAGCGACAGAACAATGATTATATAATCATATTTAAATGATTATACAAATTAAAACAATTCAATGTTTGAAAAGAAGTAAATAAAATAAACAAAGCAGTTATGAAAGACAATGTCAAAAATCAAGTAGAACAAGAGCATAAGAACAAGAGCATTCATGATAATGCATCTCAGTAATGTAATAATACTATATAAAGTGCTGATTTATTTATAGTTGAATGCTTTGAATTGAAAATCAGATGCAAAGCAAATGCTGAGATTATCACTGAGATGATAAAGCTTTTTGATATAACTGCTGCAACGCAAGATGCAAATACTATTGCAGAGAAAATTGCTTTGAAAGCAACGAAAATATGCATTATCTGTATGCATTATCTTTCAGTTGTAGAAACTAATATCAATTTTAGAAGACAACAACAGATGAGTTGAACATAAGTGAAAAGATAATAAAATTTATGATTTCTATAGTTCATTTAATTCAACAAAGAATTCTTCATCATAATAATTTGAAGAAGTTAAAGCAGATTGATGATGTTAATTCTATGACAGCTTTTCAGAATTTTGCAACAAAATTCATCATTCTTTCAACTGTCAAAGAATGAGAAATTTAGAATTCAATACATGTAATAAATTCTAATTTAAATGATTTCATCATAGTAGAAAATGATGATGCAGAAATGTGCTATGAAGCAAAGAAGAATGAAAAGAAATTACAACATGATGAATATGAGATTATCAATAGTAAGAGAAAAAAGAATAATGTTAATAATGAAAGTGAAAAGAAAATAATAAAGCTGTTTAACTAGCGAACAGCGCTTATCTTACTTTCTAAGTTCTAATTATAATTCATAATCTTATGAATTCATAAAATGAATCATAATGCATTATTTTTTTGCATTATCTTGAAGAATGTTCAATAGAAAGTCATGATGAAAATCATGAAATCTTCATGATGAAGACTGTTTAATCAAGTTATTTACATTTATTTAATATTTTGTTGAGTTGAATTGAGTTTTCAGATCGAGTTGTTGAGTCTAGACTGATTGCGTCAAGTTGAGTATTTAAGTTCAAGTCAAGTACTCAACTTTAAAAGTGTCAAGTCAAATTGAAATTTTTTGAAAAAAGTGTCGAGTTGAATTGAGAAGTTGAATTTGAGCACTTGAGTTGAGTTGAGAAGCTTGACTCAATAACTCGATTTGAAAACTCAACTTGACTCAACAAGATATTAGATAGATGTAAATAGCTTGATTGAACAGTCTTCATGATTCTCTTCATGACTTTCTATCATGTTTTTCCGTCATGACTCTCTATCAAAGTCAAACGACCTTCATGTTTTTCCTTCATGTTTTTCTTCATATTTCTCTTTATATTTCTCGTCATGACTTTCTTCATGTTTCTCTTCATGTTTCTCTCTATATTTCTCGTTATGACTTTCTTCATGTTTCTCTTCATGTTTCTCTTCATGTTCTTCTTCATGTTTCTTGTCATGACTCTCGTCATGTTTCTCTTCATGTTTCTCTTCATGTTTCTCTTCATGTTTCTCTTCATGTTTCTCTTCATGTTTCTCTCTATATTTCTCGTCATGACTTTCTTCATGTTTCTCTTCATGATTTTCTTCATGTTCTTCTTCATGTTTCTTGTCATGACTCTCGTCATGTTTCTCTTCATGTTTCTCTTCATGTTTCTCGTCATGTTTCTCTATCAAACGATCTTCATGTTTCTCTTCATGACTCTCTATTAAAAGATAATGCAAAAAGATAATGCAAAAGTCAAAAATCGGAAAAATTTCTATATTTAGTTCTCTTGATGTCAAGCTTGAATTCTTGATGAGTCGAATCGAATTGACTCAATTCTCAGTCGAATTGAGTCGCGTCAAGTTGAAAATATGAGCAACTCGACTCGAATCAAGTTGAAAATGTGAGTAACTCGACTCGATCTTGATTCAAGTTCAAAATGTCAACTTGAAACTCAACTTGATAATCAGTTTAGTTGAGTCAAGTTTCTTAATTCGATTCAAGTTGTTAAATTCAACTTCTCAACTTAATTCAACACTTTTTCAAAAAAAAATTCAACTCAACTTGATACTTTTCAAGTCAAGTACTCGACTTGAACTTAAGTACTTGACTCAACTCAATTAGTTTGATCAACAACGAGATTTATCTGTACAAAATGCTGACTATGAATCTTCTGCAAGCTATGCTTGTCAAAAAAGCTATATAATCTCATTAACAAAGCAGTAACAGCGCGATATGCGCATGTTATGCTCACATACACAGATTGAGCATTGCATTGTGATGCTCACAAACAACAAAATCAGATGATCAAATGATCATGTGATCAAACAGTGAACGAAAGTTCACGTTGAAGTGATCAACTTTCACAATACACAGATTGAGCATTGCATCATGATGCTCACAAACAACTTAAAGCTCATTTAGTGTGCTTAACTAAATGATCAAACAGTGAACGAAAGCTCACATTGAAGTGATCAACTTTCACAATACATCAATTGCTCATTTAGCTCATTCAGCTAAATGATCAAACAGCAAATTCAAAAGCTTACGTTGAAGTGACTAACTTTCACAATACACAGATCGAGCATTGCATCGTGATGCTCACAAACAACTCAAAGCTCATTTAGCTTGCTCAACTAAATGATCAAACAGCGAACGAAAGCTCACGTTGAAGTGATCAGCTTTCACAATATACAGATTGCTTATTTAGTCTGATTAACTAAATGATCAAACAGTAAATAAAAACTTACATCAAAGTGATCAGCTTTCACAATACACAAATTGCTCACTTAGTTTGACTAACTAAATGATTAAACAGCAAATGAGAACTTACGTTGAAGTGATCAGCTTTCACAATACACAGATTACTCATTTAGTCTGACTAACTAAATGATCAAACAGTAAATGAAAGTTCACGTTGAAGTGATTAACTTTCACATACATAGATCAAGCATTGCATCGTGATGCTTACAAACAACTTAAAACTCATCTAGTCTGCTCAACTAGATGATCAAACAGCGAATGAAAGCTTACATCGAAGTGATCAACTTTCACAATACATTGATCACTCATTTAGCTCGCTCAGCTAAATGATCAAACAGCAAATTTGAAAGCTTACGTTAAAGTGATCAACTTTCACAATACACAGATTGAGCATTGCATCGCGATGCTTGTTAGGGGCCTGCCTAGAGCGGGTCAGATAGGGATGTCATTTAACTAGAAGATAAATGCTAAGGAAGAAAGGTAGCTACGGGAAAGAAGCTGGCTACATATGTGTGTTCCTCAGCCGACGCTAGGCCCAATAGGGACTAGTCAAGGTGACGGAGCGAGGATAGGCCTGGTAAGGCTAGAAGGCTGAGCCTGGCAAGGCTAGGATCGTGACATTACCCCCCCCCCTTCGACGATTCATGTCCGCATGAATGTATTTCCTGCCCGGCTCGATTGATTGCCCAATCATGATTTCACAGGCCCAGGCCTGTTAAATCGTGATTGGTTGAATTGTCGATTAGCGCGATTTGTTCGAGTATCAAATATGAAAATCGTCAACGATCTTCTGAGCGTTCATAAATTCGTCGCCATCAGCGTTGTATCAATTGAGGTCATTGTCATAGTCATTTCATTTGACCCTATACTGAAGCCGTCTCCGATATCGGCGAGAATTCAATATATCATCGATTTCCCACTCGTCTTCGTCGTTTATCACTATTGAACCTGAGGGTTCGTTCTTTTGACCAGGCAAGAGATCGTCGGCGGCAGGGCGAAGCAGGTCAGAATGAAATACATCATGAACACGCATAGACTCTGATAATTTCAGTTTATATGAAGAGTCGACGAGATCTAGGTTGGTGAAAGAATCGAGCATTTTGTCATCTAGCTTCTTGAAAGGTCTCGCTGTAACGATGTTTCTTTCATTCAGGAACATCTTTGATTCGATCTCATAATCAACTTCTTTTCTATGCTTATTGACTTGTTTCATCATTTGTTCCCGTGTTTTGACTAGCGACTCGCGAGCAAACTTCAGTGTTTTGTTCATATTTTCAGATATATCCTCGGCTTTAGCCGCCTGCAAGCGTTCACGGGAACTTTCATATTCGATGACATCGGGTTCAAAGCTCATACGAGGATGAAAGCCTTTGTTTAGAAAGAAAGAAATCGAGAAGATGACTGAGAACAGAGCATTATTGTCGACGAACTCGATCATGAGTAGTAGCTTAGCCCAGTCATTCTGCATGTACGAACAGAAGGATCGAAGGTATCTTTCGACGTTCTGATTGACTCGTTCACTTTGATCGTCGATCTGAGAGTGGTAGGTTGTGAAGAGCCGAAGATTAATGCCTAGCCTTTTGCAAAGCGACTTTCATAGAATGAAGGTAAATTGAGGACCTCGATCCGAAACAATGAAATCAAGTAAACCGTGTATTCGATATATTCACTGAAGCATTAGCTCAGCTGTTTTTTCTGCTGTGATTCCCTCGTCATCAGTGAAGCAAGAAATATAATGCCGTTCCTTTGACAGTCTACATATCACTGTTAGTATGACGTTTTTGCCTTTCGAAGAAGGTAAGTCGATGATGAAATTCATGACTATGTTCTTCCATCGCTGTTCGGGTATGAATAGAGAATGTAGTAGTTCATTGAATTTATCTCGAGAAGTCTTTGATCGCTGGCAAATGTAGCAGTTTCGAATATATCGATCTATTGTCTTTCGCATTGAAGGTCAATAGTAGTATTTTCTTATGACCTTCATCGTTCTGAGAAGTTCGAGATGATCAATAGAAGGTTGATCGTGAACTTCTTGAATTAGCTTCATTTGAAGGTGCTCATCGAAGGGAACCCATAGAAGATTATCTCGGTATAGTATTCCGTTCTGAACTCAGCAATCTCTTAATTTAGTACCTTCGTATTGAGCTTCACCTTTTAATACGGCTTCACGAAGTAGAATACAATTCTCGTTGATTCTGTTAGCTTCTAGAACCAATCGATAAATTGGTTCATCGTTCTCTTTCTCTTCTAGATCAGCGATTTTCATCCGATCCGACGTGAGAATCGTAGTTCGCTGATAGCGACATCGTTCATCCTCGAAGCTTCTAGGAACTGAATCGGCTCGGCGAGTCAATGCATCGACTTTGATGTTTTGTTTGCCTGAGCGATACATGATTTTGAAGTTGAAGTCGACGAGCTTTTGTACCCAGCGCATTTGACGTCTACTTAGCTCTTTATCTTCCATTAATGGCGTTAAAGCTTGATGATCAGTGAACATCTTGATGAGTAGCTCAGTCAATTTCAGCTCAGGTCGTCAATGCTCGAAGGCACGAATGATTGCTAGTAGTTCCTTGTCATAGATCTCGTAATTGCACTCAGCGAGACTCAGATTCTTGCTGTAGTAGATCATCGGATGCAATGTTTCTTCGTCGTCATACTGAGAAAGTATGTCATCGTTGACGTAGTCGAATGAGTCTGTTTCAAGGATAGCCTCTCTATTCTGATCAAAATGGCGAAGAATAGGGGCTTCAGTCATTCGTTTCTTCATATGATCAAAGGTCGTTTGACAAGCTTGATCTCATTCAAATATCATCTCTTTTTGAGTTAGTTGAACCAGAGAATGAACAATCTTCGAAAAGTCCTTTATAAAACGTCGATAGAAATTGCAGAAGTCGACGAAGAACTGCATCTGGGTGAGGTTTGTAGAAGTAGATCATTCGACTACTGCTTGTACTTTTCTGAGGTTCATCTTTAGTTCTTCGATGAATAGCAATAGTTCCAGAAAGAAGATCTTCTGAACATGAAACTTGCATTTGTTTATATTCACCTGAAGGCCAGTCTCTCGTAGTCTATGTAGAACTAATCGTACGTGCCGCTTATGTTCCTTCAGTGTTTTGCTGTAGATGATAATGTCATCTAGGTAGGCCTGGCAAAACTGATGGAGATAGTCAAAT
>JAABUV010002219.1_pt1 | contig 26728 bp, 23 predicted proteins | sample 5559971 | NCBI WGS metagenome assembly JAABUV01 (sample SAMN10711881, study PRJNA513362) | rock metagenome | isolation source: Antarctica rocks | place: Antarctica: Victoria Land, Knobhead nord | collected 2015-12-19
CGAGGTGATCGAGAAATCACCACGGCACGCCTTGCAGCGCCATCGCAGCTGACCCTCGGGCCGCCGGCACGCATAGCAGATCGCGCAGCCGCAGTCCGGACAGACCGGCTTGCCGTCCGTCTCGGGCCAGCGCAGGCGGAGGAACACGTTCTCGACCCCGCTGTCGGACATGCGCATGATCTTGGCGGCGCTGAGCGAGCGCGCGCCGGCAGAAAGCAGGAAATGCTGCGCCATGAGAACCGATCACGAGAGGAAAATCGGCACCTTCATGACAGAATCAGCACCTGAGTACAAGGCCGATTTCGCCGGTGGCAGCAGCTACATAATACCGGAATTTTCCCTTCCAAGGTGTCGAGCGGCGCTACCTCCTGCACCGGCCGGCGCGCCCCGGCCCGCTGCCGGTCGTGGTGGCCCTGCACGGGCTTGGCGAAAGCGTGGCGGAGCTGCGCGCCCAGTGGACAATGGACGCCGTGGCCGACCGGGAAAGCTTTGCCGTGCTCTACCCGGTGGCGCTGACCGACCGATGGTCCTATGTCGCGGCCCGCGCGGTTCCCCTGCCGGACGGCAACGGGACCGTGGACGATGCCGGGTTTATCCTTGGCCTGCTGGACCGGCTTGCCGCCGACGGCGCTATTGACCCCGCGCGCGTTTACGTGGCGGGAGTGTCCAACGGTGGGCTGATGGCCTGGACGCTGACCTGCCAGGCGTCGGAGCGCATAGCCGCTGTCGCGCCCATCATCACCGGCATGGTCGAGCAGCAACGGGACCTGTGCCACCCGACGCGGCTGGTGCCGCTGCTGGCCATCGCCGGCACGGAGGACTGGACCCAGGCCTATGACGGTGCGATGGGGCCGAACTACCGGCTGATGTCCGTTCCCGAGACGCTGGAATTCTGGCGCAAGCAGCGCGACTGCACGGGCCTCAACCTCACGACCGCCCCCCGGCATGCGGCACGCGACCCGACCCGGGCGGTACTGGTAAGCTGGACGGGCTGTGCGGTCCCCTCTCCGCAGCGTTTCTGGCGCATCGAAGGGGGCGGGCATTCTCTGCCGTCCTTCGTCCCCTTGTCGGAGGGCGAACGCGCCCGTGGCCCGCATGACAACCGCAGCCAAGCGATTGAGACGGCCGAGGAGCTGTGGCTGTTCTTCGCCGCCTCCGGCCCTTGATCCCGCCCGGGAGGACAGAATGCCGGACTGCCGCGGGGCGCGACGGCTCCGCTTGTGATGCTACTACGACTGCTGGTCGCTTGATGGACCTCGCGGCGGCTTGCGCTCTCCTGCCGAGGCGGGCATCCGGCGCACCTTCAATGCGATGATCGAGGGCGTGCGGGAGCGCGCGCTCGCCGCGGGCCTCGCCACGCCCGACGCCTTCGATGCCGGCACCCGCGCGCTGCACCGGACGGCCGAGCCTGACGGGGTGTTCTGCTACACCTTCTTCAAGGCTGTAGGACGGTCGACGTGACCATGTTCCAAACTGACTGTTCGACATTCGACATTGTAATTGACCCGTGCCGGGCACTGTGCCCGCCTGGGCTTTGTTTGACGGAAATGGCAGCGCACGGCCACGCAGATAACGGTTCTGCCAGGCGGGGAACCTGTGTAGGATTTCAACGTTTCTCGATTTCCGAGAAGGCAATGGTCGAGGAGACCGGTCCGCCGTTCGGCGCCGTCACCGTCCACGACGGTCGCATCCTTGCGGAAGATTTCTGCAACAGCATCTTGACCAAGGGTCCAACCGCGCACGCCGAGATTGTCGCAATCCGCTTGGCTTGCACAAGCATCGGCCATCACAAACTGGACGGCTGCATCATCTACTCAAGTTCCGAGCCGTGTCCGATGTGCCTGACCGCAATCTACTGGTCAGGCATTGAGAAGATCTACTATGCAAACGATGTTGCAGCCGCGGCGGAGGCTGGCTTTGACGACAGCCGCCTACACCGCGAACTTGCCACCCCTGCGTAGGGCCGCGCGATACCGGCGCCACAGCTCCTGGCGACAGAGGGAAGGGCGGTGTTCGATGCTTGGCGGGCGCAGAGGAAAGGCAGCGCCTCACCCCCGTGAATGGGGGATCGCAAGGCGAATCCCAGCAAGGGGCGGCGCAAAGCCAGGCAGCCAGAGGTGCTGCCGCCGCTCATCAGCTTGGGTTTCATCCAAACCCACGAGCACCCGTCCTCTCCCTGACGGGGCAGCGCGGCATGACCAGTTTGCCCGCCGGCTACTGGCCGGGCCGCGTCCTCAACCCCGGGCGCAGATGCCGGAACGGCAGGGAGGCAGGGTCGGCCGCCACCGGCCCGGGCGCCGCGGCCACGATCACCCGGCTGGCAAGCGGCCCGAAGTCGGCACGAAAATGCACCGACGACTTCAGGGCGACGATCAGGCAGGCAGTCGGCTCGATCCCGACATGGCGCAGAATGGCCTGGTCCAGCGCCTGCATCTTGCGGCTGGCGACCACCACGCGGATGCCGGCGACCTCGATCAGCGCCATCGGGCCAAGGTTGGCCGGGTTGCCGCCCCCCATCGGCCCGGTCAGCGTGAACTGGCCGTCCGTCAGCACAAGCACGGTCGCCTCGACGGGAAGCGGCACCCCGTCCGACTTGCCGCCGAGTGACAGCCGCACCGTGCCGCCTTGCCCGGCATCGTGGCAGCGGGCGGCGCTTTCAGCGTCGTTGATGAGGCACACCACGGCGCCCCGCGCGTCCTGCGCGATCAGCTCCGCCAGCAATCCCGTCGTGTCGCCATGGCCGCCTCCGCCGGGGTTGTCCTGCGTGTCGGCAATCACGACGGGACCACGAGGCTCTTGGATCGCAGCCGCCACAGCGTCGTGCGCCGACAGGATCTCGGACCCGAACTCCAGTTCGCGGCTTCGCAGGTAGGCCAGGAGGTCGTCCGCGGCCTCGTCCGCCGCTGCCGCCGTGTCCGCGTAGGCGACAAGGGCCGGGCCGCAGCCGGGGAAGTCTGCGTAGGGAAAGCCGAAGCACCAGGCGAGCTCGATCACTCCGGGACGGCTGCCGATCAGGGCACGCTCCTTCATCACGCCACGCATCGGCTCCACCAGCGTGCACTGGCTGGTGATCGGCATCCAATAGTCGAGCTGGCGGTAAGCGCGGGCGAACGGCCCGGCGCCGATGCGGCGCAGCAGCAGCCGGACCGCCTGGGCGCCCGCCTCCCTCATGTCCACATGCGGATAGGTGCGGTAGGGCACGGCAACATCGCACCGGTCCACCATAGCCGCCGTGAGGTTCGCGTGGGGATCAAGGCTGACCGCCACGGGCACGCCGCCAAGCACGGCCCGCACGCGCCGCAGCAGCTCGCCCTCCGCGTCGGGGAAGCTGGCGGCCATGGCGGCGCCGTGCAGGTCGAGGTAGACGCCGTCCAGGGGACCGCTCGCCAACGCATCCACCAGGCCCGCGCAGATCAGCGCGGCGATGCGCTCGAACGCTTGGTCCTCCACCGGACCGGCCGGGTTGGCGAAGCACCAGGTGAGCGGCACGGGCGCGGCGCCTGCCGCAGACACCTCGGCCAGCGCTCCGGCAATTGCAACGGAGGTGCCGCGCACCGCGTCCAGCATGGCGGTGCCGGAGCGCAGCGGCGGCAGCCCGCCGGGCTGCACGAACTCGGACCAGCCGGTCGGCCGCGGCGCGAAGGAGTGGCTCTCGTGCAGGAAGCCGCCGACGGCGATGCGGAGGGGCATGCGTTCTCTACTCCAACCGGAAAGGTGACTCTGCCGGCGCGGGCGGGCTGACGCAACAGCCAGGCACGGCCCGCGGTTTCCGGGCTGACTACACAACTACATTGGCGGGTCCCGCCTGATCGGCACTAGGCCGTGCAGATGAGCACTGACCCGATTGGAGGAGGAGCGCACGGTGAAGGACAACGGTCAGGTGCCGGCACTATCCAGGGATTTGGGAGCTGACCTGTAGGCACACTTGTCCGTCATCCTTGGTTAGATGGGCAGGGCAGGTGCGTTCGATCGCTGGTGGCTCGACGGACAGGCAGCCTAAGCGCCACCCGCCCTCACCGGAGCCATCCTTAGTAGTTGCGTCAAGGTAGGCGCGCGTCTGGTGGAAGCAGACATACCCGCTGGTGATGCTCTCGCCGGCTTGACCAAGCATTGCGTCATGGTGAAGGATGCCCGCGTGAACAACTGCTGCACCAAGTCCGCGAAGTCGAAGAAGTCTCCCTTACCGGGGACCAGGGATCTTCGCGCACGGTAAACCGCAGCGTTTCAGGATCGAGTTGGACCCCGCCGGTTGGACGGGGTCCCTTCAGGTTCCGTCTCCGGTTCAACAGAGGAGACGGACCACCATGGAAGCCAAACATCTAGCGTTGCAAGGGCTGTGGCTGCCGCTCGTCACGCCGTTCCGCGATGGCGTGCTCGATGAGGCTTCGCTACGACGGCTCGTGCGACACCACGCCAGGGAACCGATTGAGGGCCTGACTTTGGACGAGCACGAGGCCGGGCGCCTTGTTGCCCTGTCTGCGGCCGAACTGGCCGGAGCCGGGAAGCATACGCCACTCTCCCTAGGCTGTCCGGCAGCGACACGCGCAGGGCCGCAGCGGCGCTGGAGCACACCGCGCAATGGCCGATCGACGGTTATCTCATCGCCTGTCCTTATTACACGCGACCCTCCCAGGAAGGGCTGTATTACACGCGACCCTCCCAGGAAGGGCTGTGTGCGCCGCTGTTTCCTGCCCGGTGAACGTGCTCGCCGGCAGGAGCGGAACACCGTCTGTAACTGCGCTTGCCGAGGCGGGCGTGAAGCGGATCAGCCTCGGTTCCGGCCTGAGCCGGGCGGCGCTCGGCGGCCTTTCCGGGCCGCGCGCGAGATCAAGGAACAAGGCACGTTTGGGTTCGCGGCCGACGCACTGTCCTATGCCGACGCAAACGGGTTCATGCTGTCGATGGGGCTGGAGAACAACCAATGACGAACGACCCCAGCCAACCGACCGCAACAGCCGATGTGAACCAGGGCAGGAAACATCCAGTCGGGGCCGGCAATGATGCTCCGCATGCCATCTCACAAATTGCCGAAGCAGCGGTGCTGGCCCTCAACAACGCCCATGCCACAGAGCTGTCATGGCTTGACCCGGAGCGCCTGGCTGCCATGCTTGGACAGGCGTTTTACGCGCGCCAGATCGGCGCCGCGGCGGCGTTCCTGCTGGCCTTCGACGAGAAGGCCGGCTACGACAGCCCGAATTATCTTTGGTTCCGGGCGCGCTACCCGCGCTTTGTGTACGTGGACCGCGTTGTCGTGGAGCCGGCCGCACGCGGACACGGCCACGCCCGGCGCCTCTATGCCGACCTCATCGCGCGCGCGGCGGATGCGGGCCACAGCATCCTCGTATGCGAGGTCAATTCCGATCCGCCGAACCCAGCATCTGACGCCTTCCACGCAGCACTCGGGTTTACCGAGGTCGGCGCGGCGTCAATCCACGCCGGCTCAAAGACGGTCCGCTACTTGGCCTTTCCGCTCCCTCCCGCAGGGGAAGACACTTCGCCCGCCTCCCTGCTGATCCGTGCGGCCCGGGAGGAGGACGAGGCCGAAACGGTCGCGCTGTGGCGGGCGTGCGGCCTGATCACGAGCTACAACGACCCGCACGCCGACTTCCGGTTCGCCCGCGCCGGCGTTGCGTCCGAGGTGCTGGTCGCCGAAGACGGGGCCAAACAACTGGTGGGCAGCGTCATGGTGGGCCACGACGGGCACCGGGGCTGGCTATACTATGTCGGCTCCCATCCGACTTTGCGCTCACGCGGGGTCGGCCGCGATCTGGTGCGGGCCGCCGAAGCCTGGTTGAGCGACCGCGGCGTGCGCAAGGCGCAACTGCTGGTGCAGCAGAGCAACGTCGGCGTGGTCGGGTTCTACGAGCGTCTTGGCTTCGAGCCTTACGGCGCTGTCGTCATGCAGCGCTGGCTCGCCGAGACGGGGAGGGTCATCAAGTGACCGTCCACGCACAGAGCTACACAATCTACCACTCGGCCAACGCCTATCTCGGGACCGTGCTGCTGCGCCGTGCCCTCGCCGCCGTGCCGGGCGCCGCGCTCGTGCGCCGGCCGATTTTCGTGCCCCGCGAGCGCGGCGTGCTCGTGGCCGAGATGCTTGGCGGCCGGGAGAACAGGAACTCCGGCTCCTACAACCGCGAGGACTGCCACCGCTGGGCAGACCGGCACGGCATCCCATTCCGGTACCCGCGTCCCGAGGTGCTTGTCGAGCGCGCGGCACGGTGGGCGCACTCGCCCTTCCAACGCGAGGAGCTGCCCGCGCGGGCCTACTACGCGGCCGGCAAGGAGCAGCGCGACGCGCTCGACGAGGCGCTGTTCGCTGCGGCGTGGGTCGAGGGGCTGGACGTGAACGAGCCGGAGACGATCCGGTGGGCGGCGGCCAGGGCCGGCCTGGATGGGGATGCGCTGCTGGCCGCGGTCGCGGCCGAAGGTCCCAGTGCGGAGGCGCGGGCCGCGCTGCGCGGCTTCGACGCCCACGCCTGCCCCGGCGTCCCAACCGTCGTAGTCAGGGGCGAGCGCTTCTTCGGCAAAGACCGGATCGAGTGGGCCGTCGAGGCCTGCCGGCCGGAAAAGGGCTCCACGCCGTGCAAGGTGCCGGTGCGCGAGGTCCGCATCCGTGAGGCGGGCGAGGCGGACACGGCCTTTTTGTTCAGCCTTGCCGCACGCCTTGCCGGCGTGCCGCGACCGCCATGGTATACATCCGACGCCATGATGAGGTTCCAGGGCCGCTTCATGGAAGCGACGCTCTGCCCGCCCAAGGAAGGGTCGCTGACGCTCGTCGCAGCCGCGGCGAACGAGCGGCACCTCGGTTACGTCCACGCCTTCCCGGGCCGCGACGGCGTTACCAACGAGCCTTGCGGCCACATCGCGATTATCGCGCTAGAGAAGGACGCAGAGGGCCAAAGCGTCGCGGGGCGGCTCATGGCGCGGGCCGAGGAATGGGCGCAGGCGAACGGATGGCGGTTGCTAAGCATCGACGTGTTCGCGGACAACCGGCGCGCGCTCGACTTCTACCTCCGGGGCGGCTTCCGGCCAGAGACGATCCGGCTGGTCAAGTCGCTGTAGGCGTCGCGCTCGCCCTACATCATGCGTTCAGGAACCGGTCAGCCGATGCGAAACGGTGCCGAGCAGAAGTGTCGCAGACTCCCTGGATGATTTGGGCATCTCTGGCATGGAGGTTGGCCGTTCAGTAACGTGCCTCGCATGACACACCAGGCGAGCGCAGTCCCACCCGGGTTGCACAGCTACACCTACGAGCCGCGGCCAATCTGCTTCTTAGGCACGATCCACACCCAGGCAGGATGGCGCATCAAGCGATATGCCATCACGCTGGCCGGCAGGAAAGGCATGATCCCGGAGATCGCGGCGCAGGCGGCCGAGCGGGCAGCCGGGACGGCACTGCCACTGCCGCCTGGCGCCCGCGCCAGCCACGGCGCCGCCGTGCTGACCATCCATATGGGGCTGCAAGGCTTCTGGGTGCTCGTGGACTGGTGGGCGCATGGCGACGTGCTGATGCACCGGCACCTGCGCGCGCCGGTGGAGCAACCAGAGGCGCTGCGCGACGCCGCGCCGGAAGGCTTTGGGCCGTGCGTGTGGGAGTTGGCGGTCCAGGCGCAACGCCGCCTTTGAACACCGGCAGCACGCAACAGGCCAACGGAATAGGTCGGAGAACCGACATGGATGACGTGACCCCCTCCGACTTCACGAGGGCCAAAGCCTACTTTGATCGCTTCGTGGCGGCCTTCAACACTTTCGATGGTGTCCAGGTCGCCCAACTCTTCGTCGCACCGGTCGTCGCAATGCGTGGGGACGGCTCGCTCATCAGCTTGTCCCAGCAGAACGATATCAGGCATTACTACCAAGCGGCGCTGGATCGGTACCACCGCGACGGCTGTCGGTCGTGCCAATGGTCGGATCTCTCGGTGGCCTCCATGGGCCGCCGGGCTGTGTTGGCGACAGTAACATGGGACTTGCTGCGGGACGACGGGACAGTCCTCACGCGGTGGCGTCAGTCCTACAGCCTGAGCCTCTTCGGAGACGACGGACCGAAAGCCTTCGCCGCGGTCAGCCACGCGGAATGAGGGCGGGCGCCTCAGCTCACCTTGAACCACTCTGTGGCGCAACGGAACCGCGGTGCGGTGTCAAACATCCAACATACGAAGTGCAACGAGCTACGTTGCCGGGTGCGGCAGCACCCGCGCCAGGTAGCCAGTCGCGAGGCTGACGAGGTCCGCGGCCGAAGCAAGGACCGCATCGGCGGCACCGACCCGCCCCGTCCGAGCGTGGCTCGCCGCGAGGTAGGCAGTGCCGAACGACGGGAAATGGGTATTAAGGTCGCCGCCAACGCAGGGCGCCTCAACCCAGTGGCGAGCGTCGCCCTCGCCGAACGGGATGCGGCGGGTCTTCCTGCGGCCGTGCGGCACAAGGCTCTCAGCGTAGTGCAGCAGGGTAGCGCGGTTGAACCCGACGCCGAGTAGCAGCAGGCCGGCGTCCATGATGACGAGACGCTGGAAGGGCGAGCCCGCGCCTTGGCCCCATTCGAGGGCATGGGGGGCCACGATCTCCTCCGCCTGCGGCCTGAACGCGCAAACCGAGACTTGCGGGTGCGGCCCGTGGATCGTTCCGGGCCAGCGCCGGAAGGTTTCAGGGATGAGGCCCATGGTGGTGGGCGTGGTGTCCGCGTCAAATGCGGGCACATAGGCGCGGGCACGCTGGGCATCAGCGTCGGCGAAGGAGTGGTCGGCCCAATGGGCAGGGTCCGACACCTCCGGCGAGAAGGCCGGTATAACGAGAGTGCCACGCCAGCCAAGCGCGGCGAGGAGCGCACGAACGACGGCAGGCGCACCGCCGAGGACCTTGCCAAGGCTGCTGAGGGAGGAATGCACCATCAGCACTCCTCCGTCCGCCACACCGAGGTTACGGAGGTCGCAGGCGTCGGCGGCTGAGCGTGCTGTGGTCCGGCACGGCCAAAGCAAGACCGAGCCGGTGAATGATGGAGCCGACCAGGCCCTCGGTCCGGCGCAGGGCAAGGCGGAACACGGCCCTGAGCGAGCGTTGGAGTTGCGCGGCGCCACTTCGATCAGCGACGGAGGTTAGCAGCGACCCCGTTGAAAAATCCTGTCAGCGCGTCCCCGGCGATGACGCCGCCGGCAAAGACCTCCATGTCGCCCTGCGCCGCGGGACCACGCACGCGCCCATAGATCAGGCGAGCCGCCACGCCCACCAGCACAGCCCAGCCGGCCATGGGGAACACGATCAGCATGCCGGTTGCGAACAGCACACCCATCTGCCGCTTTGGACCGCCGATAATCTGCAGCAGCGCGCCCGGAACGGCCCAGATCAGCAGCTGCCACGCGGCCCCAGGCGTGGCCCCGGCCGTGATCGTCGCGACATAGACCTTTGCCACGGGGGCGACGAGGTTGGCGGCGAAATAGCTCGGATACGAAAAAGTGACGACGACCCCGGCCACCACGAAGGCGAACATCGCCGCAAGATACTGCTGGAACCGGCCATCCGCCTCGAACGCCGGATCAGCGCCGCTGCCCCGCAGCATGAAGCCGGCTTTCAGGTCGTATCCCATGTCGGCGAAGGCTGGACCTGTCGCCGCCGAGAACCCAACCAGAAGCGCCAGCGACACCGGTGGAAAGCCGGCCAGCATCCCGATGATCAGCGTGATCAGCGCCACGGCAAACGCCGGGAACCAGCCGGAGTGCATCGCGGCCAAGCCGACGATCAGCTCGTGCACCAAGGCGGCGAACGCGGCATAGACGATGAATGCGGCCAGCATGCCAACGGACAGCTCTGCCGCCAAGCCGCCGCCGAGCGCGATCAGCGTCGCGATGGCGACGTAGGCAACGGCACCCGCGCCCAAAGCCCGGCCGGGACCACGGACAGTGACCCCGGCGCTCGCAGCATCGCGCGCCGTCATGACCAGACCGACCTGCGCGAGCGCCACAAGCCCGGCGCCGATCATGATGCCGTGCGGAATGAACGCCCGGCCGATGTCCCCGCCAGGCAGCACACCCGAAAACAACTGTGCCGCATAGCCGCGGAGCAGCAGGCCCACCCCGAACATCGCGAGCGCCCACACGTTGCCGATGAACGCGACGCCGAACGCCGACATGGGAACACCGAAGAAGCCGGTCCCGGCGATCCCCGCGGCAACCCCGCCGCCCAGCAGCAGCATGCGCCGGCCGCCCTCGTCGCCGGCCCGGATCGCCTCCGCGGCTGCGACCCCCGGCGGCCACGCGCCCTCCGCGGGGAACGCACGCGACCCGAACAGCCGGTACAGCATGGTCGCGTCCACCAGCATGGCCAGCGCGACGCCGCCCAGCAACGGCAGCACCAAGTCGCCACGGCCCAGCAGGAACGGGATGCCGATCGGCAGCAGCAGGCTGTTGGCGGCGCCGAACGTAGCGGCGGAGATGGCGCTTTGCGCCAGGTTCTGCACGTGAATGGACCGATACCGGGCGCAGGCCCGCAGCGGCACCCGCGCCAGCCCCATGGCGACCAGCGCTCCGACGATGGAGGTGTTCGCCGTGACGCCCAGCGTCACCAGAAGCTGCATGCCGATGATGGCACCGACGACGCAGAGCACCGTCAGCAAGATCAGCGTCGCCGGGTCGAAGATGCTGGGATGGCGGCCGGCTTGGCTGGTGGCCGGCGGCGAGGGCAGGGCGGCGATGGTGTCCATGGCGTTTACTCCGCTGCGTTCGACAGGGCGGCGCCGTAGGCCTCACGCGCCGCGCCCTCGGTGATGCGTTCGTCCTGCAAATCTTCGGCCACGCTCCGCGCGTCGCGGCGTTGCGGATCGCCGTATCCGGCCCCGCCGGCGAAGACGATTTCGGCGATCTCGTCCGTACGGGTCAGCGTCACCAGCTCGCCCGCGCCGCAATCCCGCAGCAGCGTGCCGTCGGGCGTGCGCAGGCCGGCGGACGCGCGGGCGCCGGGCTGCCCGCCGGCGAGGCCCGGCAGCACCGCCTTGGCGCCTTCGGGGAACAGCGCCGCGAGCGTCGGCAACCCGTCATCGTGCAGCTTGCGGAAGCGCACCCGCTGGCCCAGCCCGCCACGGGCCTGCCCGGCCCCGCCGCTGTTGGGCAGGAACGTCTTCTCCAGCACCATCACCGGCACCCGCGCCTCGAACACCTCGATCGCGGTGTTCGCAGCCGAGGTCGGATAGAGCAGGCCGGACTTGCCGTCGCCGTGGGTGCTGGCGCCCTGGCCGCCGCCCATGAACAGGTGGTCGGCATAGAACGTGCCCGCGGCGTCCCGGCCCGAGACGTTCACCGCGACGGGCAGGCCCGTGGGGGACTGCACCGCATGGGGCGCAGCCGCAGCCAGGGCGCTGAACACGGCGGGGGCCAGGTACCACCCCGTCCGCGTGCGGGCCGCGACGGCGGCGGGCCGGGTGCAGTTCAGGATCGAGCCCTCGGGCGCGAGCACCCGGAACGGCCGGTAGCAGCCGGCGTTGCCGCGGACATCGGGTGTGAGCATGCATTTCAGCGGATAGGTCGCGTGCGCCGCCGTGTAGTTCATCGTCGAGTTGACGCCACCCTGGGCGAGCTGCGCCGGCGCGCCCGCGAAATCCAGCTCGATCGTATCTCCCGAGACCGTGAGCCGCAGCGGCAGCGTGAGCTCCTCGTCCACCGGGCTGAGCGACACGCTGCTGGTGTAGGCGCCGTCCGGCAGGGCGCGGATCGCGGCGCGCATCGCCTGCTCCGCCCGGTCCTGCACAATGCCGGCGAGGGCTGCGAGGTCCGCCAGCCCATACTCGTCCATGAACGCGAGCAGCCGCTGCGCGCCGATGCGGTTTGCCGACATGAAGGCCTGGATATCACCCACGACCTGGGCCGGGTTGCGGACGTTCTCGGCGATGATCGCGAGCAGGTCCGCGTTGTCGACGCCCGCGCGGGCCAGCTTCATCGGCGGGATTTGCAGCCCCTCGTCGAAGATCTCCCGCGCCCGCAGGCTGTCCCGGGTGCCGCCGATGTCGGCCACGTGCCCGACCGTGCCCACCAAGGCCACGACACGGCCGTCGCGGAACACGGGCGACACCACCGCAATGTCGAACAGGTGCCCGGCGCATAGCCAGGGGTCGTTGGTGATCAGCATGTCGCCCGGGACGAGCGTGTCGGCCGGGAAGCGCGCCAGCAGCGCCTTCACCGCACGCGGCAGCGTCAGGTTGAACACCGGCATCGCGCGCGGCGAGTGGGCCAGCGTCTCGCCGTCCGGGTCCAGCAGCTCGCAGGCAAAATCCTGCGATTCCGCGATGATCAGCGAGAAGGCGGTGCGGATGATGGTCAGCCACATCTCGTCCACAACCGTCGTCAGCCGGCTCCACATGATCTCGAGCGCGATCGGGTCGGCCTCGATCGCCGCCCGTGCCGCGGCGAGGGACATGCCGGGGCGCACGAGGCTCATGGCGCTGGTGGCGCCGATGGCGATGCGCAGGTTGCCGGCCGCATCGACCCGCAGGATGTCCCCGGGAGCCACGACCGTCGTCGCCTCGCGTTCCTCGACGATGGCGGGGCCGGCAATTTCACAGCCTTCGGCCAGGGCGTAGCGGTCATACACCGCTGTGGTGATGAAGCCGTCGCCGAACCAGGCTTGGCGGTTGCCCTTCAATGCGGCCCTGGCTCGGTCGCCGTGCCCGCCGGTTGAGAGTGCGGGCGTGGGGCCTGTCACAGCGACGCGGAGGTTCACGACCTCGATCTGCGCACCGGCCTGCAATGCGGCGTAGCGGGCGGTGTAGGCAGCCTCGAACGCCGCGGTCAGGGCGCTCGCGTCGGGGGCCGCCGGGAACGGCACGTTGATCTCGTGCATCTGGCCTACGAGGCGCATGTCGGCGGCGCGCTCCACCCGCAAAGCGTCTGTGCAGCCGCCTGCGGCCAGCTCGGCGCGCGCATCAGCCTCTAGCGCCTGCAACACGGCCTCGATCCCGGCAAGCCCGGCCGCCGGGCCGAGCCGCACCGGCAGGGACCGCACGCGGCTGGCCGAGAGCGGGGCGACCAGGAAGCCGAGCGCCGAGGCGGCGCCCGACGCCGGCGGCACCACCAGCTCCGCCATGCCGAGGGCACGCGCGACCTCGGCCGCATGGGCGGGGCCTGCGCCGCCGAAGCCGACCATCGCGTAGCGCCGCGGGTCCTTGCCGCGCTCCACCAGGTAGACACGCGCGGCGTCGGCCATGCTTTCCACCACCACCTTGTGGATGCCCCAGGCGGCCTGTTCGACCGCCAGGCCCAGCGGGGCCGCGACACGGCCGATCGCGGTCCGCGCCGCGCCGACGTCCAGCGCCATGGCGCCGCCCAGGAAGAAGCCGGGGTCGTAGTAGCCGAGAACGAGGTTCGCGTCAGTGACCGTCGGCTGCTCGCCGCCGCGGCCGTAGCAGGCCGGCCCAGGAGCGGCACCTGCCGAATGGGGTCCGACCCGGAGCAGTCCCACCGCGTCGATCGCCGCGATTGAGCCGCCGCCGGCACCGATCTCGATCATGTCGACGGTTGCCGCCTTGATCGGCAGCCCCGAGCCCTTTTTGAACCGGTGCTCCCGCCCGGCCTCCAGCAGCGGTGCGATCTGGGCACGGCCGTCCTCGATCAGGCACGCCTTGGCAGTCGTGCCGCCCATGTCGAAGGCGAGCAGGTCAGTGTGCCCGGCCCGCGCGCCCAGCAGCGCCGCCGCGAGCGCGCCGCCCGCCGGGCCGGACTCCAGCAGGCGGATGGGGAACTCGCCGGCAGCGGCGGCGGAGACCAGGCCGCCGGCCGAGTGCATCAGCCGCAGCGGCCCGGCGAACCCGGCCTCACGCAGCCCATGCTCCAGCCGGCGCAGGTAGGTCGCCATCAGCGGCTGCACATAGGCGTTGGCGCAGGTGGTCACGAAACGCGCATACTCGCCGATCTCCGCCACCACGTCGGACGAGACGGAGACGGGGACGCCCGGCAGCTCGGCCCGCACGATGGCCGCGGCCTCGCGCTCGTGCTTCGGCTCCCGATAGGCATTGAGGAAGCAGATCGCGACAGCCTCGGCCCCGGCTTCGCGCAAAGCCCGGGCGGCCCAGCGCACGCCTTCTGCGTCCAGGGCAGTGATCACGCAGCCATCGCGGTCGATCCGTTCGACGACCTCCAGCCGGCGGCGGCGGGGCACCAGCGGCTCGGGATAGGTCAGGAACAGGTCGTAGATGTCGTAGCGCTGCTCGGTCCCGGCCTCCAGCACGTCGCGGAAACCGGCGGTGGTGATCAGGCCGAGCCGCGCGCCGTTGCGCTCGATCACCGCGTTGGTGACCAGCGTGGTGCCATGCACGATCTCGGCTATATCGGCGAAGCGGGCGCCGTGGTCGGCGGTGATCTGGCGCAACCCGTCCATCGCTCCGATCGCCGGGTCTTCGGGCGTGGTCAGCCGCTTGTGCAGCCGCATCGCGCCCGTGCCGGGGTCGGCCAGCACGAAGTCGGTAAAGGTGCCGCCGACGTCGAAGCCGAGGCGAAGGGAATGGATCATGGTGCCGCGCGAGCCTTAAGTGTTGCTTGAGGAACGTTCAATATTCAGGTCTGTGTTCAAGCCGAAGCCCGTCCAGGGTGGCGGCGGTCTGAGCGGCTGTTTGCCACGGCGCCACACTCACTTTGTCCCGAGCAGCCAGGAGGCACCGGGCGCCGCTGGCGCGACTATGCGCGGCTGGCCCAAATCCGCGGGCGCCATTCAGCGGGGCATGCTATCCGGCCGCACGCGGAGCAAAGCTGTCGGAGCCTATGCGTCCAAGAAAACTTCTCCAGTCTGCCGCCGCCTCTGCCGCGTTGAACTGCGGACGGAACGGCGTATCGGTCAGCAGCCGCGCGATCGACGCAGGCGGGCGGGCGCCCCAGGTCTTGATATGCGGCGACGGCCCAGTGCGCCAGGGCCGGCCGGGCGACACCGCGTCGCACCAGGCCGAGAGCGGCCACACCATGCCGCTCCCCACGTTGTAGACCCGGTGCCGCAACGCCGGTGCCCGCAGTAGGGCCGTCAGCCCCGCCGCCGCGTCCCGGACATAAAGCCAGTCCCGCGCTGCGTCCGACTCCAGCACGACCGGCTCGCCTCGATGCGAGGCGCGCAGGATCTCCAGTTGCGGGCTCAGCGTATCGCGCAGGCCGGTCGCGTGTTCCCAAGGGCCGAAGCAGGAGCCGAGCCGCGCGGCCACCAGGTCGAGTCCTCCCAGCGCCGCCAGCCGAAGCGCCGTTGCCTCGCCGGCGGCCTTCGTGACGCCATAGAGCGTGACGGGGCGGCAAGCCATGTCCTCGGACAGCGGTCCCTTGGTCTGTGCATCCGCACCATAAACCGCCACGGAGCTAAGGTGCAGCACGCGTTGCAGCCTTGCGCCCACCGCCAACCGCACCGCGGTCGCCACGCTCTTTACGTTCACCTCGATCACCGCCTCGGGCGCGGCTGCTTCGCGCTCCACCCCGGCGGTCACCGCGGCCATGATGACCATGCACTCGGCGCCCTCCATTGCCCGCGCCATTGCCGCCTCGTCCCGAGCGTCTGCGACGACCATCCGCAGTGCGCCGGGCAAGGACGCGAAATGCGCCTGCGCTATGGCCGGCATGGGGGCAGCATCCAGAGCGACCACGCCATTCCCTCCGGCCAGCAACGCCTCGACGAGCGCCAGGCCGACGAACCCGCTCGCGCCGGTGATCAATACCGTCATGCCGCCACTCCTTGCCCTTCGCCGGCACCGTGCCGCTACCCTGCCGGTGAGGGCAAGCCGGCATGCGATGTGCTTGTCTCCGGTCTGAGCCAGCCAAGGCCCAGCCACAGGCGGCTGGCGACGCTGCCCTGTCGGTCGGAGCCTGCATTGCCGTATCCTATGTCCTGCACAATAAGTTAGAATGCATGATGCGCTCGGAGCCCCTGACTGACGCCGCCTCCGCCCCGTCCGGCCGCCATGAGTTCCGGGCGTTGTTCGCCGAAGCGGGGACGCTGGCATGACGCTGCGCGACTTCGTGGGCTATGGCGCGGCCCCACCGGACCCGCACTGGCCCGGCGCGGCACGCCTCGCGCTCAATATCGTCCTGAACTACGAGGAGGGCAGCGAGCCGTCCTTTGCCGACGGCGACGGTCTTACCGAAGCCGGGCTGACCGACGGCGGCTTGGGCGGGCCGGTGCGCGACCTCGCGGCCGAGAGCATGTTCGAGTATGGCAGCCGGGTCGGCGTTTGGCGCTTGCTGCGCATCCTGCAGGAGCGCGGCGCACCAGCGACGCTGTTCGGCTGCGCCGTGGCGCTGGAGCGCAATCCCGCCGTGGCGCAGGCGTGCCTTGCGGCCGGCTTTGACCTGTGCAGCCACGGCAACCGCTGGGTGAACCACCAGGCGATGGACGAGGCGACGGAACGGAGCGAGATCGCCGCCGCGGTCGCCAGCCTGTCGCGGCTTTGGGGCACGCCGCCGCCGGGCTGGTATTGCCGCTACGGCCCGAGCCCGAACACGCGCCGCCTGCTCGTCGAGCATGGCGGCTTCCTCTACGACTCCGACGCCTATAACGACGAGCTGCCATACTGGCGCACGGTCCGCGGCACCCCGCACTTGGTCGTGCCGTACTCGCTGGTCAACAACGATGCGAAGTTCATACGCGGCGCCTTCGCCACGGGCGACGACTTCTTCGGCTACCTCCGCGATGCCGCCGGGCTGCTGTTGCGGGAACGGCAGCCCAAGATGATGTCGGTCGGGCTGCACATGCGCCTGGCTGGGCATCCCGGCCGGGCCGCCGGCCTGGAGCGGTTCTTGGATTGGGTGGCGGAGCAGCCGGGGATCTGGCTGTGCCGCCGCGTCGACATTGCCCGGCACTGGATTGCCAACCATCCCTACGAGGGGGCCTGACCCATGCGAAGCCTGTTGCTGCTCGCGGCGCTGCTCATGCCGCTGAGGTCCTAGCGCCGCTCGCCAGCAACTCGCTGGAGCTCGTGAAGGAAACGTCCGTCGCCGCCATGGTGGCCCTGCCGGAGCCGCTGCGCTCCGCCCGCGTCGCACAGGAACAGACCTACAATCCCACTCCGCTGGTCGCTGCCGCGCTGATCTACGCGGCCCTCCTGTGGCCGTTGGCGCGTTTCACGGCGAGGCTGGAGCGGCGCATGCTGATGCGGGAGGCCCGGTGAGGTCACGTTTCCCAACCGACAGATGGAGCTCATGCCGCTAACCGGCGAGCCAGCCGCCATCGACGACGAGCTCGGTGCCCGTGGTGAACGACGCGGCGTCACTAGCAAGGTAGAGCGCGGCTTGCGCCACCTCCTCTGCCTGGCCGAACCGTCCCATTGGATGCCGCTGGCGGGAGGCTTCGCGCGTGGCCTCCGGCGTCGCCGAGCGCGCGAAGCTGCGGGCCAGCAACGGCGTCTCGATCGCGCCGGGCAGGATGGCATTCGCGCGTATGCCATCCGCGGCGAAGTCGAGCGCCATGGTCTTGGTCAGGCTGATGACCGCGCCCTTTGCCGCGATATAGGCACTGTTGTCGCGCCCGCCGGCCCGGGCCAGTTGAGAAGCGATGGTGACGATGCTGCCGCTGCCCGCCGCCTGCATCGCCGGCAGCACCGCACGCGCCCAGAGCCAAGTGCCCCACAAGTTCGCGCGGAGCACCGCGTCCCAGTCCTCGAGCCGGATCGTGAGCGCAGTGCCGCCGCTCGAGAACCCGGCCGCGGTCAGCAGCACGTCGATGCGGCCGAATGCGGCCAGCACGGCAGCCGCGTCGGCGTCGGCGCGGCCTGGTTCTCCCACGTCGCCGGCACGCACCATCGCCTCGCCGCCCATTGCCCGGATCGCTGCCGCCACCGCCTCGGCTGCCTCGCCGTCCCGGTCCACCAGGCAGAGCCGCGCGCCCTCCTGCGCGAACAGCAGTGCCGCCGCCCGGCCAATGCCCGAACCCCCGCCTGTAACTACGGCGACCTTTCCTGCCAGCCTCATGTTCTGCGCTCCGCTTGCCCTGCCCGGTTGAAGCCGCATCCTGCCGCAGCGAGCTGGTTTATGCACGACGCCGGCTCTCATCCCCGATGTCGCCGGCAATCGTCGGCAGACCGGTTGCGCCCGCCACGCCTGCCACTTAGGCTCAGCCTAAAGCCCAGGGATGAAGCGTCACTGCTCCAACGATCAGATGGTGTGCAATGGCGATAGGACGTAGGACTTTCATGCAAGGCGCGGCCGGTGCCGCCATGCTCGCGGAAGGAACGGGCAAGGCGGTGGCGCAAACCCGTGCCGAAACGCTCCGCTACGTCACAGGCGCGACCATCAACACGCTCGACACCACCATGCCGGGCGCCACGCGCGAGTCATTCGGCCTCAGCATGAACGTCTATGACCGGCTGTTCAGCTTTGGCCGCAAGAAGCTCGGCGAGAACTGGGTGTTCGACCCCGGGACCATTCGCGGCGAGCTGGCGAAATCCTACAGCATCAGCCCAGACAGCCGGGTTATCACCATCGCCCTGCGTCCCGACGCGACGTGGCACGACGGATCGCCCGTGACGGCCGAGGACATCAAGTGGTCGCTGGACCGCGCCGTCTCGGCAAAGTCGCTGGCGCCGCCACAGCTCTCCACGGGGTCGTTGACCAGCCCCGACCAGTTCAAGATCGTCGACGCGCGCACCCTGACCGTCAGCCTCGACAAGCCGGACCGGCTGGCGCTGGCGAACCTGTGTGTGTGCTACGCCACGATGATCAACAGCAGGCTCGCAAAGCAGCACGCCACCGCCGAGGACCCCTGGGCGATGGAATGGATGAGGACCAACACCGCCGCCAGCGGCGCCTACGTCGTCGAGAGCCACAAGCCCGGCGAAAGCACCATCCTGCGCCGCAACGAAAAGTGGTCCGGCGGCGCCGACGGCAAGCTGCCGGCGTTCCGCCGCATCATCATCCAGACCGTTCCGGAACCCGCGACCCGCGCCAGCTTGATCGAACGCGGCGACGCCGACCTGGCCATCGACCTGGCCGCCAGCGACATCCCCGGCATCGAGAAGTCGGCGAAGTCCAAGGTCGCCTCCATCCCACAGACCAACGGCTTCACCCACATCACGATGAACACGCAGATGGCGCCCTTCGACAACCCTAGGATCCGCCAGGCCGTAGCCGCGGCGCTGCCGTATGAGGACATGTTCCAGGCCGCCATCTTCGGCCGCGGCACCAAGCTGTTCGGCGCCGACTGGACCGCGACGCCGCCCGACAGCACGTTCCCGCAGGCGATGCCGAACAAGACCGACCCGGCCCGCGCCAAGCAGTTGCTCGCCGAGGCCGGCTTGCCCGACGGCTTCTCGACCAGCTTCGCCTACAGCGCCGGCCAGGCCGGCACCGCCGAGCCGCTGGCCGCCCTGCTGAAAGAAGCGCTGGGCAAGGTCGGCATCCAGGTCGACATCCAGAAAAAGCCGGATGCCGAGTTCAACACGCTCGAATCCGACAAGAAGATGCCGTTCTACACCGACGGCGCAACCGCCTGGCTGCCCTATACCTACTACTTTTTCTACCTGTATTTCACCCGCGATCAGCGCTGGAACTTCTCGAGCTGGAAAAGCACTGGCATCGAAGACTTGACGCTCGACGCCCGCTACCAGACCGACACCGCCAAATACGACGAAGACTGCAAGCGGATGATCGAGCTGTTCGTGCCGCAGACCCCGCTGATCATGCTGTGGCAGCCGAACCAGGACGCGGTGATGTCGAAGACGGTGGACGGCTACACCTACCAGTTCTACCGCCAAGCGGATTTCCGCGACCTCAGGCGGGTCTGACGCCATGCTGGCCGGCATCCTCCGGCGCGTCGGCCGTCGCCTGCTCGCGTCCATCCCGGCGCTGCTCGGCGTGGTCGTCGTCACCTTCACGCTCATGCGCGTGCTGCCCGGCGACCCCGCGGTGTACTTCTCCTCCGGCCCCAGCTCCGGACGCGCCGACATCGAGGCGCTGCGGCACAGCATGGGACTCGACCGGCCGATCCCGGTGCAGTTGCTCCGGTATTTCGGCCAGGTCGCGACCGGGGACCTCGGCCAATCGCTCACGACCGGGCAGCCGGTCGCGCTCGACATGCGCCGCCGCCTGCCGGCCTCGCTGGAGCTGACCTGCACCGCACTGCTCATCGCGCTCCTGCTGTCCGTGCCGCTCGGCGTGCTGGCGTCGCTGCGGCCGGGGTCTGCGGTCGACCATGCCGTGCGGATGCTGTGTACCCTGGGCGTCTGCGTGCCGACCTTCGTCTCCGGGCTGCTGCTGATCTATGCGTTCTACTACCTGCTCGGCTGGGCGCCGGACCCTACGGCGCGCATCGACATCTTCGCCTCCGCCCCGCCCGACCTCACCGGCTTCTACCTCGTCGACTTCGCGCTGGCACGCGACTGGGACGGCTGGTGGGCTGCCTTCACCCAGCTCCTGCTGCCCGCCTTCACCATGGCGCTGTTCGTGCTGGCGCCGCTGGCCCGCATGACCCGCGCCTCGATGCTGGCGGTGCTCAGCAGCGACTTCATCCGCACGGCGCACGCGATGGGCCTGCCGCGCCGGCGCATCGTCGTCGGCTACGCGCTGCGCAACGCGCTGCTGCCGGTCATCACCATCACCGGCATCGTCTTCTCGACCATGCTCGGCGCCAACGTGCTGGTCGAGAAGGTGTTCTCCTGGCCGGGCGTCGCCTCCTACGCGCTCGATGCGCTGCTCGCCTCCGACTACGCCCCCGTGCAGGCGTTCGTGCTGCTGATGGCGGTGATCTTCGTGCTGGTGAACGTCGCGATCGATGTCCTGTATGGCATCGCCGACCCGCGGGTGTCCGTCGCTTGAGCGGGCGCTTGAGCGGGGCAGCGCTCGGCCAGGCTGCTCCAGGAGCCCATAGAACGGGCCGGCACGTCGCCTACGTGCTGCGCTCCAATCCGGTCACGGCGCTCGCGGCGGCCGGCACCGCGCTGCTCATGTTGGTGGGCCTGTTCGCCCCGCTCCTGTCGCCCTACGACCCCGTTGTCTCGAACGTGCCGCATGCGTTGGAGCCGCCGAGCCTCCTGCACTGGGCCGGAACCGACCAGCTCGGCCGCGACATCCTCAGCCGGATCATCACCGCCACCCGGCTCGACCTGCTGATCGCGGCCTCGGCCGTCAGCATCTCCTTTGCGGCCGGCGCCGTGATCGGCGGGTTCTGCGGCTACCGCGGCGGCCGGCTGGACCGATGGACCGGGCGTTTTGTGGACGTGCTGATGGCCTTTCCGCTGTTCGTCCTGGCCATGGCGCTGGTCGCCGCCCTGGGCAACCGCATCGAGAACATCGTCATCGCGACCGCTGTCATCAACCTGCCCTTCTACATCCGCTTCGCCCGGGCGGAGGTGAACGTGCGGCGCAACGCCGGCTGGGTCGAGGCTGCGCGCGCGTGCGGCGAAAGCCACCTGTCGGTCGTGCTGCGCGTGCTGCTGCCGAACGTGCTGCCGGCTATGGCGGTGCAGATCTCGCTGAACCTGGGCTGGGCGATCCTGAATGCGGCCGGGCTGTCGTTCATCGGCCTGGGCGTGCAGGCGCCGACGCCGGAATGGGGGATCATGGTCGCCGAGGGCGCCCGCTTCATCACCACGGGCAAGTGGTGGCTGGTCGCACTTCCGGGCCTGGCGCTGATGCTGACGGTGCTCTGCTTCAACCTGCTCGGCGATGGCCTGCGCGACATCCTCGACCCCCGTATGCGGACGTGACCGGACCCTTGTTGCAGGTCGAGGGCCTGCAGGTCGGCTTCTCGACCCGGCACGGCCCCGTTGCGGCCCTGCACGGCGTCGACATCACGGTCGGGGCGCGGGAGACGCTGGGCATCGTGGGAGAGAGCGGGTCAGGCAAGTCCGTCACCTCGCTGGCGATCATGCGGCTGCTGGACCGGGCCGGCCGCATCGACGGCGGCCGCGTGCTGTTCGACGGCCGCGACATCACCCGGGCCGGCCACGCCGACCTGCGCCGCCTGCGCGGCTCCGCGATGTCGATGATCTTTCAGAACCCGCGCGCGTCGCTCAATCCCATTCACACCGTCGAGCGGCAGATCGCCGACGTGCTCGCGGCCCATGGCCGCCCCCGCGACCGCGCCCAGGTGCTCGGCCTGCTGCGCGCCGTGCTGATCCGTGACCCCGAGCGCCGCCTCGGCGCTTATCCGCACGAGCTTTCGGGCGGCATGTGCCAGCGGGTGATGATCGCCATGGCCATCGCCTGCGAACCCGCCCTGCTGATTGCCGACGAGCCCACCACCGGCCTCGACGTCACCACGCAGCAGACCGTCATGGAGTTGCTGGCCCGCATCCAGCGCGAGCGCGGGATGGCGCTCATCCTGATCACCCATGACCTGGGCCTCGCGGCCCGCTGGTGCGACCGCATCGCCGTCATGGAAAACGGCCGCGTCGTCGAGCACGGCCCGACGGAGGCGCTGTTCCAGGCCCCGGACCATCCCTATACCCGGCGCCTGGTCGCCGCCTCGCCCACCCGGCGATCCACGCTTGCCGATCTGGCGCTGGGTGCTCCTGCCGCGGTTGCACGAGCAACGCCGCCAGCACCGGGCACGCCGCCGCTGCTCGAACTGCGGCGCGTCGTGAAAACTTTTGACGGCGGCGTGCGGGCCGTCGACGGCGTCTCGTTCCGCATCGTCCAGGGCGGCAGCCTGGGCCTGGTCGGCGAATCCGGCTCGGGCAAGAGCACGTTGTCCCGCCTGGTCTGCCGGCTGCTGGACCCGGACGCAGGCGACATCGTCTTCGAGGGCGAGTCGATCGCGGCGGTCCCGGCGCGCGACTTCCACCACGCGCCGCAACGGAAAAAAATCCAGATCGTGTTCCAGGACCCGCACGACAGCCTCAACCCGCGCCACACCGCGTTCGACAGCATCGCCCACCCGCTGCGCCGGCTCGAACACCTGCGGGACGGCGCCACGCTGCAGGCCCGCGTGCGCGACGCGGCGTCGCGCGCCGGGCTGCCGGCGGAGCTGTTGGAGCGCTTCCCGCACCAGATGTCGGGCGGTCAGAAGGCGCGCGTCGGCATCGCTCGCGCCATCGCCCCCCGGCCGCGCCTGCTGATCCTGGATGAGCCGACCGCGGCGCTGGATGTCTCGGTGCAGGCCGTGATCCTGCAGCTCCTGGACCGCTTGCGCCGGGAGGACGGCATCGGCCTGCTGTTCGTCAGCCACGACCTGAACGTCGTGCGCATGCTGTGCGACGACTTGGTTGTGCTTGAGGCCGGGCGCGTCGTGGAGGCCGGACCGAGCCAGGCGGTGTTCGCCAACCCGCAGGCGCCCTACACGCGCACGCTGCTGGATGCCATCCCCTACTTCGAGCCGCAGCGCCGCACCGCTCAGGGCGCGCATCTCTCGGCCGTCACCAAATGACAGGCTCCGGACGGGAAACCGGTCCCCTCTGGGACGTGGGCACCGACATTGGCGGCACCTTCACCGACATCGTCGCCGTCCACGCCGGCACCGGCGAGACCCGAATTGCCAAAGTGCCCTCCCGCCCGGACGCCCCGGTCGATGCCATGCTGGAGGCGATCGCCGCCATCGGCCTGCGACCCGCCCAAGTCAGCCGTTTCGTGCACGGCACCACCCGCGTCACCAACGCCATCGTGCAGGAGCGCCTGCCGCCCATCGCCCTGATCGCGACGGCCGGGTTCGAGGACGTGCTGGAGATCGGCCGCTATCGCCGCCGGGACCTGTATCGCCTCGACATCCCGCCCAAGGCTCCGCCCTTGGTCCCGCATGAACGCCTGGTCGGCGAGCGGCTCCGCGGCGTGGTGCCCTACGTGTCCCTTTCGCACGAGGTGAACCCCGAGGCCCGGGAATACGAACGCGCCTCCTCCACCGCCTACAACGCCGCCGCCATGCCGATCGCCGCGGAGTACCTCACCGAACTGGAGCGCCGGCTGCCCCTGGGCGCCGGGCTGCAGGTGTTCCACTCGGCGGGCGGAATGGTCCCAGTCGCCACCGCGAGGCAGCGCCCTATCGTGATGGCCTTGTCCGGCCCGGCTGCCGGCGTTGCGGCCTCCGTGCAGATGACCAACACCTCCAACACCCCAGCGGAGATGCTCGAAGCCACCTACGCCCTGCGAGTCGAACGCCAGTCCATTCGCCGCGGCGCTGGCGGGGCTGGGCTGCACCGCGGCGGGGACGGCGTCATCCGCGCCTATCGCGTGCTGGCACCCCGCATGCTGCTGACCACCTGCGTCGAGCGCATCCGCGTGCCGCCCTACGGCCTGTGCGGCGGAAGACCGGGCCTGCCGTTCCGCATCACGCTGCAGCGGGACGGCGTGTTGTCGGAGCTGCCCGGCAAGGCGAACCTGGAGCTGCGCGCGGGCGACCTGGTCACGCTCGAGAGCTGCGGCGGCGGCTACGGCCGGGAGGCCGTGGCATGACAGGCCTGGAGGCCCTGGAGGCGCAGGTCCGCCGCGACCTCGAACGCATCGACCATCCGAGCATGGACTGGCTCGTGCCCTGGGCGGCGCCGGACGGGTCCCAGGCGCTCGACGTCTTGATCGTAGGCGCCGGACAATCCGGGATCGCGACCGCATTCGGGCTGAAGCGCGCGAAGGTCGGCAACATCCTGGTGCTGGACCAGGCGCCCCGTGGGCAGGAAGGCCCATGGCGCAGCTATGCGCGCATGCACACGCTGCGCAGCCCAAAGGACTACACTGGCCCGGACCTCGACATCCCGAGCCTCACCTACCGGTCATGGCACGAAGCGCGATTCGGCGAGGCGGACTGGGATGCGCTGGGGCAAATTCTGCGGGAGCATTGGGCCGACTACCTGCTCTGGGTGCGCGACGTAACGGGCGTGCCCGTCCGCAACGGGTGCCAGGTGACAGGCATCGAGCCGGCCGGACCGGGCCTGCTCGCCGTCGCGACGCGATCAGGCGATGCCGCGAACACCCTGTTTTGCCGGAAGCTGGTGCTGGCGACCGGGCAGGACGGGACCGGGCGATGGTGGATGCCCGGCTTCGTGGCCGCGCTGCCGAAGGACGCCCGGGCACATACGGCCGACCCGATCGATTTCGCGTCGCTGCGGGGCAAGGTGGTGGCGGTGATGGGTGCGGGCGCCTCGGCGCTGGACAACGCCGCCTGCGCGCTGGAGCATGGGGCCGCGGAGGTCCACCTGTTCTGCCGCCGGAAGCGGCCCCAACTGATCCAGTCCTACCGATGGCTGACCTTTGCCGGGTTCCTGCGTCATCTGTCCGACCTCGACGACGCCTGGCGCTGGCGTTTCATGAGCACGATCCTGGCGCGGCGGGAGGGCTTTCCGCAGGCGACCTGGGACCGCTGCGCACGCTGGCCGAACTTCACGCTGCACAACGGCGCGCCCTGGCGCGATGCGGCGTCCGATGGGGGCCGCGTGCGGATCGATACGCCGCAGGGCCCATTCACGGCAGACTTCCTGATCTGCGGCACCGGCATGGACGTCGACTTCGCCGCGCGCCCGGAGTTCATGCGTTTCGCTGGCAACGTTGCCAGGTGGAGCGATCGCTACACGCCGCCGGACACGCTGCGGGATGATCGCCTGGCCCGCTACCCGTACCTATCCGCCGATTACAGCCTGATGGAACGATGCGCCGGCACGACGCCGTGGATCACGGATATCCATCTGTTCAGCATTGCCTCGACGATGAGCTTCGGCCCCTCGGGCTCGTCCATCAACGCCATGACGACGGCGGTGCCCAAGCTGGTGGCCGGCCTTACTAGCCCGCATTATTCACGAGAAATGCGCGATCAAAGCCAAGCCATTGATATCGTTCACAGCTATGCGAATGGGCTGTTTGATGAAGTTTTTTGCAATGAAATCTCTAGCCCAGGGGTCTGGTGGCCTGGGCCGATTTGGGGCGGTCTGATGAATTATTCGGGCTAGAGGCCTGTTCGAGGCGGACCTAGACCGTCACTGGGCCGAGTTCAGCGCCTATGACGCCGTGCAAGCAGTGCTGTGACACGCCGCCGCGCCGGCGTGCGGTTTCAGTCGGGGACCGCGCCACTGGTCCCTGGTCTGAGGTGCATCCAAAAAAGCGTGCGGCCGGAGCAGGGTCGCGGCCTGAGCCTGTTGTGCTACATGGGCCAGGATTTTTGTAAGGGACCGGGCGTGGTCTTCACAGTCCGCACGCTCATGGGAGGAGCTTATGACCGAGGGCGTGCCATCACTCGCGATCAAGGATGCGGTCGCCACGATCCAGCTCAACCGCCCGTCCGTGCACAACCGGATTGAGCCGGAGGACTTGACGGAGCTCAACCGGCTGCTGTCGGATGTGCAAGCGGACCCAACGCTGCGTGCGCTGGTGCTGACCGCAACCGGCAGGTCGTTCTCCTCTGGGTTCAACATCGGCAAGCTGAACGGCCGGGACGGCGACGAAGGCGGCGGCTCGTTCGAGCGGACTGCCGACCGGATGGAACGCTTTCCGCTGCCAACGATCTGCGCGCTGAACGGCGGAGTGTACGGCGGCTCCACGGACCTTGCGCTGGCCTGCGACTTCCGCATCGGCGTGGAAGGGATGATCCTGTTCATGCCCGCCGCCCGGCTGGGGCTGCACTACTACGCCGGTGGAATGCGGCGCTATGTCTCGCGGCTCGGGTTGAATGCGGCCAAACGCCTGTTCCTGGCAGCGGCGCGGGCGGATACGGCTGAGCTGCTGCGGATCGGCTACCTGGATGAGGCCGTGCCGCCCGAGCGCTTGATGCCCCGGGTCGCGGAACTGGCGGCCGTGCTGACCGCCAACGCTCCCCTCGCCGTGCAGGGCATGAAGCGGGCTCTGAACGATATTGCCCGCGGCGAGACCGACCT
>JAABUV010002220.1_pt1 | contig 26727 bp, 25 predicted proteins | sample 5559971 | NCBI WGS metagenome assembly JAABUV01 (sample SAMN10711881, study PRJNA513362) | rock metagenome | isolation source: Antarctica rocks | place: Antarctica: Victoria Land, Knobhead nord | collected 2015-12-19
TTTGCGGGAGAGCCGGTCGACTTGACACATAGCGTCTACGGCCGTGAGACGCTATCGGCGGCTGGCATGCCCTGTTCGGGGCTCATTGACGCCTGAAACTGGTCGGATCGGCGGCCCAAAGCGCGCGTTTTCGTCTCACGCGGGCGGCACATATGAGTCAAGTCAATAGGCTCTCCCGCAAAGTTGGTGAACGAGAATTAGCCGTCGCCGAGGGTGAATAACCCCAGAATAACCGTCCGCGAAGCAACTCTGCCGACCTGCTACATCCGACCTTTTCCGCACGGGTAAATCACGCTCAATTGATTCACCAACTTCGCGGGAGAGCCAGTCAATAACGGCGAGGTGTGGCGCGGCAGCATCTCCACGACGGCCGGGCGCTGGCCCCGACCCTGCACGCGACGACGCCAGGACGACAAGGGGCAGGCATGCATGAGCGGGCACACAGGGAGAGTATCGACGAGGTGGCCGTCGCCGTCTTTCTGGCCGGCCTGACGGAGATGACACCCAGGGACATGACGCACCGCGCCCACGCGCTGGCTGTGCTTGTACGCGACGCGCCCGGTCGCCGCGATCTGCCCGTCAGCCCGGCGACGCTCGCGGAGGCGCTGCGGCGGGTGCGCCTCCGCCTCATCGCGGAGCCCTAGCGAGCCGGCGTAGACGGACGTAGACAAAGGAACGGAAAGGACGGCGACTCCATGCACGAGCACACCCCACCAACCGGCGCATCAACCACGACGGGCGAGATCCTGGCCGCGCTCGCGGCCGAGGAGCCCCACGGCGCCACCGCCGATCACGTCGCCCGCGCCCTGGGGCTGGGCCTCGACGGCGAGACGGTCCAGGCCGAGTTGGAGGAGTTGGTGGGGCGCGGACTCCTTGATCGGCGCGGTCTCGGCCACGGCGCCGTCTACACACTCAGCACGGCGGGCCGGGAGTGGATGCGGTAGGGACAGGTCGTAGGGGCGCGGCTGGCACCGTCCTCTCTCATCGCTCGTCGCCGTCGTCGGACAGCGGCACAAGGCGCAGGTAGGGCTCTTCCAACCGCGCCGCGCGCTCCCGCTCGGCCTGGGCGAGCAGCGCCAGGAACCGCGCCGCCTCCTCGCGCGCGAAGCGGTCCTGGTCGACGGGCTCCCGGTAACGGCCGATGGCGGGGCCGAGCGCGGCGAAGTAGTGGCCCACGAACGCGGCCGTGAGCGGGTCGTGGTACACGTCGGCCAGCGGGTCGGCCGTCACCAGCGCATGGTAGAGCGCCGCACGGGTCCGCGCGACGAGTGGGGTGGGCCGCAGATCCTCGGGATCGTCCGGCGTCACTGTAACCGCCCTTTCACCGCGCAGGGCACGCCTTGTGGACGGCCACGCGGCACACAGGGCCGCCCCTGCGGGGCCGGAGAAAACGCGGAAACGCGCGTCTCCGCGCGATCGGCGCTCACTTGACGACCTGGCATTGTGGCACGCGCCACGGACCGAAGAAGCACGCGGCCGAATGAATAGCGACCTCATGGGACCCAAACGCGAGCGCGGCGACGACGAGCGCCACGGCGAGCAGCACGCGCGGCAGGATGAGGCGGCGCGCCCGGCGCCGTATCGGCGTCATCGGTACCCTCCCCCAAGTTGGGGCCGTCGATGCACACCATGGCGCAGGGCGCGGACGCTCGCCACCGCCATGACGAGCAGCCCGGCCAGGCCCGCGACAATATCGACACCCAGGCCCACGAGCAGGAGCGGCCGCGCCGGCGCGATCAGGCTCAAGACGATCCCCAGGGCGCAAAGCGGCGCGGTGACGCGCGCGGTGCGCCAGAAGAGCCGCCACGCGGCCGCGGTGCGCGCGTCGGGCCGATACACGCAAAAGTGATTGAACACGGTGGCGATGAGCGCCGCCCCCGCGAGTTCGAGCAGCAGTCCGTATGGCATCGTCGTCCCCTCCCTTAGCCCCCACATTATAGGGCGCGCATCATCTTTCCTACTCGTCCTGCGCGCGCAGCGCCTCCACGTCGGCGAGCCGATAGAGATGACTCGGCCAGCCGCTATGGTTCGTGGTACCGGGCAGATGCACGGCGGGCGCGAGCCCGGCCTGCGTGTACCGCCGGTCGAACGTCTGCGCCGAAATCCCCAGCCGCGCGGCCGCCTGGTTGCGCGTCAGCAAGGTTTTGGCCGCGATCTCCGCCCGTTCCGCCGCGCCGAGCGGGACCGCCACGCGGTAGTAGGCCGGGGTGTAGTCGCGCGTAAACGTCCCGACCGTATCGCGCAGGGCGTAGGGTTCTGTTGGGTTCTGCTGGGTTGACATGTTATTGACGCAAAGCCTTCGGTTCAGGGCGTGATCAGCTGCATTGTCGTAGCCATTCAGCACCCCGAGAGGCCCCAAGGGACGCTAAAACAGGCAAGCGGCAGCGACCGAACCGAACGTCTTTCAGCCGTATCAGCAGGACCCAACGGAACCCTGTACTGGATCGATCCCATCATCGGCGTCGCGACCAGCCCGCTGTTCCAGCGCGTCACGGTCGGCGTGCTCGTGTCCGGCGCGCTGGTGTACCTGGGCATCAAGGCGCTGCAGGCCTCGCGCGGCGTGCGCGTGGAGCGCGCCTTCCAGGAGATCCCCCCGGAATAGATGCGGCCGTTCCTCTCAAATATAATCCGACAAGCTATAGAAGGAGGGCTCATCTATGAGCGAGGGGTACCGCTGGCCGGAGGGCTACCGTTGCGCGTGCGCGCTCTGCTTCGACGTCGACGCGGAGTCGCCCATCCTGTACACCGACCGCTCCTACGAGCGGCGCCTCTCCACGATGTCGCACCAGACGTACGGGCCACGCGTCGGGGTGCCGCGCATCCTGCGTCTGCTCGCACGCTACGACGTGCGCGCCACGTTCTTCGTCCCCGGCTTCACGGCCGAGCGCCATCCCGAAGCGGTCGAGGCGATCGTCGCGGCGGGGCACGAGGTGGGGCACCACGGCTACCTGCACGAGCCGCTCTACGACCTTGACCCCGCGCGCGAGGAGGAGATCCTGCTGCGGGGCAAGGAGATCCTGCGCCGCTTCACTGGTGTCGACCCGGTCGGCTACCGCGCCCCGTTCTGGGAGATGAACCCGGAGACGCCGGCCCTGTTGCGCCGCCACGGCTTCCTCTACGATAGCTCGCTCATGGGTGACGACACGCCCTACGCGCTGGAGACGCCCAACGGCCCGCTGGCCGAGGTGCCGATCCACTGGATGCTGGATGACTGGGAGCAGTATGCCTACCTCGGCGTCCCCACCATCGGGCAGAACATCGAGAACCCAGCCAAGGTGCTCAACCTGTGGACCTCTGAGTTCGACGCCATGTATGAGGAAGGGCTGCTCTTCGCGCTGACTATGCACCCCTTCTTGACTGGCCGCCCCTCGCGCACGCGCGTGCTGGAGCAGGTGATCCGATTCGTTCGCCAATACCAGGGCGTGTGGTGGGCCACATGCGGCGAGATCGCGCGATATCAGTTAGGCTTACCCTGAGAGGAGACCGTTGGTGGCCAGGGATTTCACCATCTTTTTTAGCAGCGACGTCCACGGGTCCGAGAAGTGCTGGATGAAGTTCGTCAACGCCGCCAAGTTCTATGGGGCGCAGGCGCTCGTCATGGGAGGCGACATCACAGGCAAGGCTATCGTGCCGATCGTGCGGCAGAGCGGGGGGCGTTACGATATGGAGTTCATGGGGCGTGTCTCCGCCTTGACCGACGACGAACTGCCCGAGGCGGAGAAGCGCGTGCGCTTCAATGGCTTCTACCCCTACGTGTGCGACCCCGGCGAGGTGTCGCGGCTGGAGCAGGAGCCGGAGCATCTCGCGGTGGTGTTCAAGACGCTGATGGGCGAGCAGTTGACGCGCTGGCTGGACATCGCGCGGGAGCGTCTGGAGCCCCAGGGTGTGCAGTGCTTTGTGATGCCCGGCAACGACGACGACTTTTTCGTCGACGAACCCCTCGACAGCAACCCGTATGTCGTCAACCCGGACATGCGTGTCGTGCCGATCGGCGAGTACCAGATGCTCTCCTGCGGCTGGGCGCCCACGACGCCCTGGAACAGCCCGCGCGAGTGCTCGGAGGACGAGTTGCTGGCCAAATTACACTCCTTCGCGGGGGAGCTCCAGCGCGGCGTCCCCACCATCTTCAACCTGCACTCACCACCGTACCGCACGGGCATCGACGAAGCGCCCGAGTTGCGGCCCGACTTCTCGGTTGTCACGGTCGGCGGTCAGCCCAGGATGATCCCGGTCGGCAGCCACGCCGTGCGCTCGCTGATCGAGGAGACACAGCCGCTGGTCGCACTGCACGGCCACATTCACGAGTCGCGCGGCGTGGCCAAGATCGGCCGTACCGTCTGCGTCAATCCGGGGAGCACGTACGGCGAGGGGGTGCTCGATGGATGCATCGTGACACTGCGCGGCGATAAGGTCCGCAACACCCAAATCGTGCGGGGATGAGGGGAGTACGGCTGATAGTGTGCCGCGCCAATGACTAGAGGAGAGAGCATGAGCGGGAGGATCGAAGACATTGTCGGCGAGGGTGTGCGCGTGGCTGGCCTGGCCGACGAGCGGGGGGCGCCGCTGCGTCTGCTTGGGGGCGTCGCGGTCCGGCTGCGCTGCCCGGATACGGCGGAACGGCCAAAGCTCGCGCGCGCCTACAAGGATCTTGACTTCGTCGCGCCTAGGCGCGCGGCCAAGACCGTGCGCGAGATCCTCACGGCCGAAGGGTACGAGGCCGACAGCCAGTTCAACGCCTTACACGGGGGCTCGCGCCTGCTCTTCTACGACACGGACAACCACCGGCAGGTCGACATCTTCCTCGGCGTCTTCGAGATGTGCCACAAGCTCGACTTGGAGCCGCGCGTCGCCCTGCCCGGTCCGGCCCTTCCACCATCCGACTTGCTCCTGCTCAAGCTGCAGATCGTCGAGTTGAACAGAAAAGACATCACCGATGCCCTAACCCTGCTGCTCCAGTATGAGCCCGTAGAGGAGGACGGACCTGGAGTGCTCAGCCACCGGTACATCGCCCGCTTCTGCGCCAATGACTGGGGGTGGTATACGACCTTGCACGACAATCTGCACAATGTACGCGCCCATGCCCCCGCTATTCTGATGGCGCCGGAGGATGTCGCGCTGGTCCAGGAGCGCGTCGGCGTCCTCCTTGGGGCGATGGAGGCGGCGCCGAAGTCGATGGGCTGGCGCCTGCGCGACAAGATTGGCCGGCGCAAAGCGTGGTACGAATTGCCCGAAGAAGTGGACCAAAGGTAGATGACGGCGCCAATGGAGGGTGGGGTTTTTGCCGGGCACGCGTGCAACGCCAAGATATCGACCTGTGCTGGGCGCTTAGTCTGGATGGTACGGTGATCAAATCGCCGGGGAAGGCCGGACTATCATCCGTTTTGGCGGCATGTCCGGCGTTTCGATGCCGCGCTTGGCGGCGAAAACGGCCTGTTCAGCCCCTACTTGACGATCTAGATGGGGCGTCGACACGCTCATCTTGCTGTAGGTTGTCCCACCTGTCACCTCGCCTTTTAACTCAACTGAAACACACCCATTAAGATATGGGAGAGAATCATGACGACGCAGCAGACGCGAAAGACGCTGGACCGGACACGGCTGGCGGACCTGATGGCGCGCGAGCAGGACCGCTTCGCGCGGGAGCGCCCGCGCTCACGGGCGCTCCATGAGCAGGCCAGACGCTCCCTCCTCTCGGGTGTCCCCATGAACTGGATGACGCGCTGGCCGGGCTCCTTTCCGGTCTTCGTCGCCGAGGCCAACGGAGCGCGGCTCGTCGACGTCGACGGCATCGCGTACGTCGACCTGTGCCTCGGCGACACCGGCGCGATGACCGGCCATGCGCCATCCCCAACGGTCGCGGCGATCGCGCGCCAGGCCCATCGCGGGCTGACCACGATGCTGCCTAGCGAGGACGCCATCGCGGTCGGCGACGAACTGCGCCGCCGCTTCGGCCTGCCGTCCTGGCAGTTCACCTTATCGGCCACCGACGCCAACAGGTTCGCGATCCGCCTGTGCCGTGAGATCACGGACCGCTCGAAGATCCTCGTCTACGACCACTGCTACCATGACAGCGTGGACGAAACGTTCGCGACGGTCGACGCGCGCGGCGCCGTGGGGCTGAGCCATGGCAACGTGGGCCCAGGCGTGGACCCCGCCCTGACGACGCACGTCGTACAGTGGAACGACATCGAGGCGCTGGAGCGCGCGCTGGCGCGGGGCGATGTCGCGTGCGTGCTGGCGGAGCCGGTCATGACGAACGTCGGCATCGTCCTACCCGACGACGGCTATCACGCCGCCCTACGCGAGCTGACACGGCGCCACGGGGCGCTGTTGATCGTCGACGAGACGCACACGCTGTGCGCGGGTCCGGGAGGGTACACGCGCGCGCACGGCCTCGCGCCCGATCTCATCACCATCGGCAAAGCGATCGGCGGCGGCGTACCGTGCGGCGCCTACGGTCTGTCCGCGGAGGTCGCGGATCGTGTCCTGGCGCATACAGTCTGGGAGGCGGCCGACGTGGGCGGCGTCGGGGGCACCCTGGCCGCCAACCCCCTCTCGGTCGCGGCGATGCGCGCCACGCTGTCCGAGGTCCTCACGGACGCGGCGTTCGACCATATGATCGCCCTCGGCGCGCGCTTCGAGCGGGGCGTCGCCGACACGATCAAGGAACGCGGCCTGCCGTGGCATGTGGTCCGCGTGGGCGCGCGCTCCGAGTATCTCTTCGTGCCCGCGCGCCCGCACACCGGCGCTCAGGCGCACGCCGCCATGGACGGCGAGCTCGACGCCTTCATGCACCTGTACATGCTCAACCACGGGGTGCTGCTGACGCCGTTCCATATGATGGCGCTGGTGTCGCCCGCGACGACCGCAGCCGACGTCGACCGCCACACGGCCGTCTTCCGCGACGCCGTCGCGGAGTTGTTCGACTGAGAGGACTCCAGGGCTCACGCATCGTGACGGGGAGCGATCTTGTGAGGAGCGGTGTAAAGGGGGTAGTAAGAGGGATATGTCGACAGGGTATCTCTTCGACGAGCGCGTCCTGGGGCACGATACCGGCGAGGCGCTGATCCCGCTCCCGGCCGGCGGGACGCTGGAGCCGGTCGAACATCCCTCGGCCGCGCGCATCACGCGGCGCACCCACGCGTTGATCGCCGGGTCCGGGCTGCTCGATCGCCTGACCCGGCTGCCGGCCCGCTTCGCCACGCCCGACGACGTGGCCCTCTACCATACGCGTGAGCACATAACGCGCATCCGCGACCTCTGCGCCGCGGGCGGGGGCGAGGCCAGCATGGAAGCCGGCGAGACCACGCCCGTGACGCCCGCCTCGTACGACGCGGCCCTGCTGGCCGTCGGCGGCGGGATGGCCGCCGTCGACGCCGTGTTGACCGGCGCGGTGGATAACGCCTATGCCTTGCTGCGCCCACCAGGACACCACGCCATGGCCAACGCCGCGATGGGCTTCTGTCTTTTCAACAACGTCGTCATCGCGGCGCGCCATGCCCAGCGGGGTCACGGGCTGCGGCGCGTGATGATCGTCGATTGGGACGTCCACGACGGCAACGGCACACAAGCCGCCTTCTACGACGACCCGGACGTGCTCTTCGTGTCGCTGCACCAGGAGGACTGGTATCCCCTGGGATGGGGCGCCGTCGGCGACGTGGGCGCCGGCGCGGCGGCCGGCCGCACGGTCAACATCCCGCTCCCGCCGGGGACGGGCGACCAGGGCTACCTGGACGCGTTCGCGCGCGTCATCCGGCCTATCGCGCGGCAGTTCGGCCCTGAGGTAGTGCTGATCTCGGCGGGACAAGACCCCAGCATGATGGACCCGCTGGGCCGTATGATGGTGACGATGGACGGCTTCCGCGCACTGGCCGGCGCGATGGTCGAGATCGCGTCCGAGGTCTGCGGCGGCCGGTTGGTGGGGCTACAGGAAGGCGGCTACAGCGCGCCGTACGTCCCCTTCTGCACGCTGGCCGTCGTCGAGGCGTTCCTGGGCCACCGCTCCGGTGTGCGAGACCCCTACACGGACTCATCCGAACTTGACCGCGCCAAACGTGAGGATCGCCCACAGCAACGCGCGGCCGTCGACGCGGTCATCGCCGTGCAGCGCGCCTACTGGGACCTATAAGCAGGCGCACATGGGGAGACTGCGGAGAGGGGCCGCGCTATGGCGCGATCTCCTCCGCGCGGCCGTCCGTGCGCGAGCGGGGCAGTTTCTGCGAGGCAACGTCAGCACAGCCCAACGACACCTCAGGATACTGTGCCCGTTACGCGTGCGCCGTGTCATCGGCGAGCACGTCGTCCAACGTGGCGACGAGCAGATCCGCGTTGGCCCGCGTGAAGACCATGGGCGGCTTGATCTTGAGCACGTTGTGGAACGGCCCGTCGGTGCTCACGAGAACCCCGCGCTCCCGCATCCGGTTCGCGACGTAGGACGCCTGCGCGGACGCGGGCGTCAACGCCGTGCGGTCCAGGACGAGCTCGATTCCCACGAATAGCCCGCGTCCGCGCACGTCCCCGATGACCGTGTGTCTGGTCATCAGCGCGCGCAGCTGGTCCATCAGATGGGCGCCGATGGCGAGGGCATGCGCCTGCAACCCCTCATCGGCGAGCACGTCGAGGACGGCCAGGCCGATCGCGCACGAGACGGGGTTGCCGCCGAACGTGTTGAAATATTCCATCCCATTGTCGAAAGACGCCGCGATCTCCGGCGTGGTCACCACGGCGGCCAGGGGGTGACCATTCCCCATGGGTTTGCCCATCGTGACGATATCCGGCACGACGCCCTGCGTTTCGAAGCCCCAGAAGTGCGTGCCAACCCGCCCGAAGCCGGTCTGCACCTCGTCGGCGATGCACACACCGCCCGCGCCACGTACGTGGCGATAGGCCTCCGGCAGGTATCCGTTGGGGAGCGTGATCTGGCCGCCGCAACTCAGCAGCGACTCGGCGATGAACGCGGACACACCCCCACCGCCGCGCTGGATGCGCCCGATGGCCTCCTCGACGCGCCGCGCGTACTTCTCTCCGGCGCCGTCGTCGCCATAGCGATGCTCACCCCGGTACAGGTCGGGCATCGGAACCGTGTGGACGTATGGGGGCGGGCCCTCGCCGCCCGGTCCATTAAATTTGTATGGGCTGATGCCCGCCAGGAGCGCGGTGTTGCCATGGTAGCCGACGTCGACCACGAGCAGGTCGTGGCGCCCCGTGTGGGCGTGGGCTAGCCGCAGCGCGAGATCGTTCGCCTCGCTGCCCGAGCAGACGAAGAAGCACACGCCGAGCGGCGCGGGTAGCGTCGCGCAGAGGCGCTCGGCATACCGAACGAGGTTGTCGTGCAGGTAGCGCGTGTTCGTGTTGAGGACCGCCATCTGCTCCTGCCCGGCCCTGACCACCCGGGGATGGCCATGGCCAACGTGAGCCACGTTGTTGACCGCGTCGAGGTAGGCGCGGCCGTCTTCGTCGTACAGATATTGCATCGCGCCGCGTACGATCTTGAGCGGCCGCCGGTAGGAGACGCTGAGGGAGCGCCCGATGTGCCGCGCGCGCATCGCTTGTATCCGCTCGACGCTTAACGTGGCCGGGGGGAAGCGGTCCGTGGGGATGCCGACGATCACATTCGGGTCGGGGCTGAGGTTCAACCACAGCGCACGCTGGCTGGGCCGGGCCACGCCGGGGAACGCGCCGCTCCGGTCGAGCATGTCCGCCACAATCTGGAGATGCAGGTGCGGGGGCCAGCCGCCATTGATCGCCGCATCGCCGATCGTGCCGATACACGCCCCGCGCGCGACAGGTAGGCCGGGGCGCAGTCCGTCGAGCGCGGCCCGGCTCAGGTGACCATACAGCGTGAAGAAGGTGAGCCGCCCGTCGGCCACCGTGTGTTGCAGGACGATAGTCGGGCCGTCGTCGAGGGGCGCGGCGTTGTCGGCGACGCTATGCACGACGCCGTCGAGCGGGGCGAAGACGGGCGACCCGGCCGCCATGAACAGGTCGAGGCCGAGATGCACGGTCCGGCGCTCGGGCCCATCGGCGCCGGGCTCCTCGTACCGGCCGCCCGCGTACAGCAGACGCGCCTCGTCGTAGCGGCCGACGCCGATAGGGGCACCCGCCTCCCGCAGGCGGCCCGAGAGGAGGCGGGCGAGGGCCGCCATGTCGACCGGCTCCGGCATGCCGGCCAGGTCGGGGCTGGCGACGCTCAGGTCGAAGACCGCGACCGCGCCGTTGCGCGGGTCCGGGTCGACCACAGGGCGCAGGGCGCTGGCGTTGTCGGCGAGCCAGCGGACGATCGCGTCGGCGTGGGGACAGGGCGGGAAGCCACACGCGTGGCGGAAGGCGTAGTGGGCCAGCCGCTGATGCACACCCAGGAGTTGCTCCAGCGCCGCCCATGCGGGCTCTTCGCTCACGGTCACGTAGGGGTTGCCCGGCTCGACCGTCTGCTGGTAGGCCGCGTTGGTCACGCTGACCGCCAGCCGCGTCAAGACCAGGGGGTAGAGTACGGCGAGGTCGGCCTCGGTGAGCGGGAAAGCCGCGTGATAGCCGGCGACGACGTGCGCGGCCGCCGCCAGAGGATCAGCCATGCCCAGCGCCGCATAAGCCACGGCCGTGGCGAGCCCGCAGACGATGGGCGTATGGAGCACATCGCCGAAGTCGATGAGGCCGAGGCGATAGTCGTCTCCGCCGACCCCATCCCCGACCACCACGTTGTAGTCGTTGGCATCTCCGTGGATCACTCCCGCCCGCAACGTCGACAGAGCCGGCTTGACCTGTTCGTCGAACAGCGCGAGCACGCGCTCGACGAGCGCTCGCCGATCCGGCCGCTCAATAGACCCGATGTAGTCGCCGATCCACGCGGCGCGGGTCAAATCCCATTTGAGTATCCGGTGCGCCGCGGGGTGGGTAAAGTCGTGTAGCGCGCGGTCCACGGCTCCCACCAGCGCGCCCAGAGCGTGGAGTAGGGCGGGCGTGTGGGGGCGCGTGTGCGCGAGCAGCGTACCCGGCACATACGTGAGCAGCCGCACGTAGCGCGTCCCGCCGACACCGTCCGCCACCGACGCGACCGGTTCACCCATGGCCGTGAAACACAGCCGCGGGAGAGGGATAGACGGGAGGCGCGCCGCCAGATGCTCCAACACCCCGTGCTGCAGATCGAGTAGCTCCGGCCGCTCCCCCGCGTGCGACAGCTTGAACACGTAGTCCTGGCCCGCCTCCGTCACGAGGTAGAAATTGTGGTCGCGTTCGCCGGGCAACCTGTGCGCCACGGCGCGCAGGCCATAGAGCTCGCGCGCGAGGCAAGCGATGTCTAGTTCGCGGACCATCATCGATTGCTCCTTATCATCGCGCATGCGCCACCAGAGAAAAGATTGCGGATCTCGTCCTAGGTGAGAGTGGGACATGACCACGCATTTGACGGGCACGAACCCTCATTGTAGAATACCCCTATGTCGATCACGGATCAAGATGTTGACGGCAGGGACTTCAACGGTCGCGTCGCGCTCGTCACCGGCTGCGGAAGCCCTAGCGGGATCGGCTTCGCCGCCGCGCGCGCACTCGCCATGCGCGGCGCGCGGGTCGCCATGACGTCGACCTCCGACCGTATCCGGGCGCGCGCGGGCGCTCTTGCCGGGGCTGGCTGCATCGTTGAGTCATACGTGGCCGACCTGACGATCGTGGACCAGGTAGCCGCGCTCGTCGCGTCGGTCATCGACTGCTTCGGGCGCATTGACGTGCTCGTCAACAATGCGGGGATGGTCCAGGTCGGCGTCGCGGCGGCGTCGCGGCCATTTCTGGAGTTGACGGCGGATGACTGGGCGCGCGCCCTTGCCCGTAATCTCACGACCGCCTTCAACGTGACGCGCGCTGTCACTCCGCACATGGTCGCGCGGGGGTACGGGCGGGTCGTCAACGTGTCCTCCGTCACGGGGCCGTTCGTCGCCATTGCCGGTTCGAGCGGCTATGCCGCGGCCAAGGCGGGGATGGATGGGTTGACGCGCGCCGTTGCCCTCGAATTGGGGCGGAGTGGCGTGACAGCCAACTCCGTCGCGCCCGGCTGGATCCAGACCGGATCGTCATCACCCGACGAGATAGAGGCCGGTCATCAGACCCCCATCGGACGGCCGGGCCGCCCGGACGAGGTGGCGGCCGTGATTGCGTTCCTGGCCTCAGAGGCGGCTAGCTATGTGACCGGCCAAGTGATCGTGGTCGATGGCGGCAACATTATTCAGGAGCATAAGGGGCCTCCGTCGGCCGCAACAGATCCGGATTGATATGGCCGGCTAGCCGGCCACCCACGGCCCCGCCGATCAGCGCTCCCAGCGCCATCACGAGCGCCGCCAGTCACAGGACATGACCCGACAGCACGAAGAAGACCGCCGCGGCGACGTTGACGCTTAACGTGATGAATTGTTTAAGCGCATTCGCCCGCGTCAGAGTGTCGTTCAGCAATGCCTATGTTGGCTCCCGTCGCCATCCGCGCCTCCACGCGCGCGCTCGTCACCTGCGTCATCGTCGGCCTGGGCTCGCGGCGAGTCGTCCATGTCGACGTCATGTGGCATCCGACCGATGCGCGGGTCGCCCAGCAACTGCGCGACGCGACGCCATTTGGCGCGGCGCCACAGTTCTTGACCCGCGACAATGACGGCACGTTCGGCGCGCGGTTCGCCCGCGTCGCGACGGGTAGCCGCATCGATTGGAGGGCGCTCGATCGTGTGGCTGCCGCATTTTTCGGGCGACCGCACACGCGCACGCGGGGGCACTTGTCCTGCTCGTCGACGGCCGCGAGGCCCTGATGGGCAGCCTCCACCCCTCCCGACGGCTGCCAGGCCGTGGTCACCGCCAACGCGGCCCTTGTTACCGCAGTGGACGGCTACTTCGCCGAACAGACGTCGGCGCGGGGATTCGTGCCGGTCAGTGCGATCGCGGACACGGAGAGGCGCGATCCGCTGGATTGGGTGGCCTGGGAGGAGCGGAAGCAACGCCGACTCCAGCAACGCGCCGACGATGGGCGCGTCGCCTAATCAGGAGAGGATAAACCCATGTCTCTCGAGAGCTACCTGCGGGCCGCGCCGAAAGCGGAACTGCACGTTCACCTGGAGGGCGCGATCCAGCCGGCCACACTCCTGGAGCTGGCCCGGCGCAACGGCGTCTCGTTGCCCGCTGACACCGTCGACGGGCTGCGCCGCTGGTTCACCTACCGCGACTTCCCGCACTTCGCCGAGATCTACCTGACCATCACGCGCTGCCTAAGACGGCGGACGACTACGAGTTGATCGCCCACTAGTATTGCAACGAGACTTCAAAGCAAGGAAGCATCAAGAACCAGCAAAGCCACCCGTACGGCACTGATTGCGCCATTGCGGTTATGCGAATTAAGCTGTCGATGGAACCCCTCATTATGCCTCGCGCAGTCTCACATTTGCGAAGTCTCGTTGCAATACTAGCAGCCCACCAGCCCTGTCAATGCCCGGCCGCGGCTCGGGTGCGCCACAGAAAAGTGGACAGAAAAGGGGGATGAACGCCGTGGGCCTGGGCTTTTAAGGCCAGGCCGCGTTTCACAATGGTGGGGTACACCCAAAACCTAAAAACCTACAAACCTACTGAACACTTGCATATAGCGGAAAAACATTGTACGCTGGATGCCACGGCGTTTGGGGCCAGAGGATGCCACGGCGTTTGGGGCTAGAGTTAAGGATAGCGCGGAGGAGAGAGAGGACGGGCGCAAGCTCTTGCGCGCGTGAGGAGCGGCGCACCCTGCGCGGGTTCGATCGCGTGCTGATGGAGGATCTGGTGCGGTTCCCCGACGGCGCGTTACAACACGCAAAGCCATCGCTGGCATAACCCCGGCGCCGTGCCCGCCCGTGTGTTCTGGGTCAATACGCCGCCGGCATTCTAGAAAATTCTCCGTGCCTTCGGGTGACCAGGGGCCGGGCGTTGTTCGTTCGTGTTGTAGCTGCAAGGGAGACTAATCGTATGGCGATCGCGCGTCCAACCGGTCAGCAGGCCGGCAGCGCCGTCGAGACGGTGCGCAACTATGTCGGCGGCGAGTGGGTCGCATCCGCGTCATCCACCGCCCTCGACGTCACCAATCCGGCCACCGGCGCGGTCATCGCGCGCGTGCCCGTGTCGGCGCCGGAGGAGGTCGACCGCGCGGCCCATGCGGCACAGAGCGCCTTCCCCGCCTGGCGCGATACGCCACCGCTGGATCGCGCGAAGTACCTGTTCACGCTGCGGGATCTGATGGTGCGCCACTCCGAGGAGCTCGCGCGCACCGTTACCACGGAGCACGGCAAGACGCTGCCCGACGCGCGCGGCTCGGTCCAACGCGCCATCGAGAACGTCGAGGTGGCGGCTGGCATCCCCACGTTGATGATGGGCTATGGGCTGGAGAACGGCGCCGGCCGCGAGATCGACGAAGAGGCGGTGCGCCGGCCGCTCGGCGTCTTCGCCGCCGTCGGCCCCTTTAACTTCCCGGCCATGGTCCCCTTCTGGTTTCTGCCCTACGCCGTCGCCACCGGCAACACCTTCATCGTCAAGCCCTCCGAGCAGGTCCCGCTCACGCAGAACTTTATCTTCGCGTTGTTGCACGAGGCCGGTTTCCCCGCCGGCGTGGTCAACCTCGTCAACGGCGATAAGACCACCGTCGACGCCCTGCTCGACCACCCCACCATCAAGGGCATCTCGTTCGTGGGCTCGACCCCGGTGGCCCGCTACATCTACGCCCGCGCCGCCGCCACCGGCAAGCGTGTGCAGGCGGCCGGCGGGGCCAAGAACATGATGGTGGTGATGCCCGACGCGGTGATCGACAAGACGGTCGCCAACGTGATCAACTCGGCCTACGGCTCGGGGGGGCAGCGCTGTCTGGCCGGCTCAGTGCTCGTCCCCGTTCGGACCGGCGCACGCGCGCGTGCGCGACGCGCTGGCCGAGGCGGTGCGCGCGATTCGCGTCGGCAACGGGCTGGACGAGGGCGTGGATATGGGCCCGGTCATCTCGCCAACCGCGAAGGAACGCATCCTGGCGGCGATCGTGCAGGGGCAGGCCGACGGGGCCGAGTTGCTGGCCGGGGGCGGGGCGGCCGAGGTTCCCGGCTATCCGGACGGCTACTACGTGCAGCCGACCCTGTTCGACAACGTGACGCCGGGGATGGGCCTGGCGCGCGCCGAGATCTTTGGCCCGGTGCTGGCGATCATGCCGGCAGCCTCGCTCGACGAAGCCATCGGCTACGTCCACGGCACGCCCTACGGCAACGCGGCGAGCATCTTCACGCAGCACGGCGGCTGGGCGCGCGCGTTCGCCTACCGCTGCGACGTGGGCAACGTGGGCGTCAACATCGGCGTGGCCGCGCCGATGGCCTACTTCCCCTTCGGCGGGGCGCGCGACTCCTTCTTCGGCACGCAGCATGGGCAGGGCCGCGACGCCATCGATTTCTTCTGCGACCGCAAAATCGTGATCCGCCGCTGGTTCCACGAAGAGGGAGCCGAGGCGGGATCGCACTGGTGACGGTCGGTCCGATCCCAGGCGCTTTCGACGATCCGGACGACGCCGGCGCGTCGCGATTGATCGACTGGCCGCGTGGGCATCGAGCGCGCGCCATGATCGTGGCATTCCAGATATCGATTGCCTTATCGAAATAGGAGCAGGATACATGCACGCCGACCCACCGCGCACCCCGTCCCGCCCGTCCTCCGCGCCGTTCCACGACCCCGCCGCGTCCGAGGATGTGTCCGGAGCACATCTGCTGGAAACGTTGGGCTATCAGCAGGATCTCAAACGCGCGTTGAGCGTGTTCAGCACGATCGCCCTCACCGTGTCCGACATCACGCCGACCGCGTCGCTCCTCATCGTTGGCCCGGTCGCGATCGCGACCGCCGGCACGGGCGCCTTTTGGGCCTACGTCCTCGCGGGACTGCTCGCCCTGTGCGTCGCCCTATGCATGGGCGAACTCGGCTCCATGTTTCCGGTCGCCGGCGGCTTGTACTCGATCGTCACGCGTGTCCTCGGCCGGCCCATCGGTTTCCTGGCCTTGCTCGACTATATCGGCCAGGCCATCTTCCTGCCCGCCAGCATCGCCCTGGGGATCGGTACCTATCTCACCGTGCTCTTCCCCTCGGTCAACACCAATCTGGCAGCCCTCATCGTCATGGTCGCGGTGACGATCATCGCCGTGTTCACCGTCTCGGCCAGCGCCCGCCTGACGACCGTGTTCCTCGCGTTGGAACTCCTGGTCGTGGCGACGCTCGCCGTGGCGGGCTTCCTGCACGTCCACCAGCCGGTCGACGTCCTCATCCGGCCTGTCACCGTCTCCGTCCGCGGCGTCACGAGCGCCATCGGCGTCGGCCTCGTGTTCACGGCCGTCGCCACGGCCCTCTTCTCCTATAACGGGTACGACAGCGCCATCAATTTCTCCGAGGAAACGGAAGGCACGGCGGCCCATGTGGGGCAGGCTGTCGTGCGCGCCGCGCTCATCGGCGTCGTCTTCGAGGTCATCCCCCTGACGGGCGTCCTGCTCGCGGCGCCGCACCTCGACCCCTTCATCACGAGCAGTTCGCCGTTCACGTACGTGATGACGACCTCACTGGGGGGCACGATCAACACCGTTGTGACCGTGGGCGCGATCGTCGCCATCTTCAACGCCTGTTTAGCCATCACGCTGCAGTTCGCCCGAATCCTCTACAGCTCGGGGCGCGACCGCGCGTGGCCCGGTCCGATCAACACGGCCCTCGCGCGCGTGCACCCACGCTTCGGATCGCCCTGGGTCGCCACGTTGGTGGTTGGCGGCATGGCCTCGGTGTTGACCTTCTTCTCGAGCCTCGTGGCCGTCGTCACCTTCACCTCCGTGCTCATCATCATCCTGTATGCGCTGATCGCCATCTCGGCGCTGGTCAGCCGCATGCGCCAGCCGCGCGCCACCCGTCCCTATCGCATGCCCCTGTGGCCCCTGCCGCCGATCGTCGCGCTGGTAGGCGTGGTCGTCGCCATCACGCAGCAGAAGGGGAGCGACCTGCTGATCTGTGCGGCCATCGTCGTGATCGGCGCGGTGTACTATGTCCTCTACCTGCGATCACGATCCGCGACACACTGGGCGGGCGGCCCGATCACCGCCGCGACCCCGCCCACGACATCCCGACCATCACAGTGAATTGAAAGGAGCTTCGGCCATGGCAGTGCGCTCAATCCATAGTATCGGAGAGGATCAATACCAGCATTTCTGGGACAACAGCGTCCCCCCCGTGCTCACGGTGCGCGAGAACGAACCGGTCACGCTGCGCACGCGCGATTCCGGCAACGATCAGATCAAGCCGGGCGACGGCGCGGAAGCCGTGCGCAACCTCGACTTCTCGCGGATCAACCCGATCAACGGCCCTATCGCCGTCGAGGGCGCGCGCCCCGGCGATGTGTTGCAGGTCGACATCCTGGAGATCGAGACACAGCCCTGGGGGTGGACGGCCAACATCCCCGGCTTCGGCCTGCTCGCCGACGAGTACCCCGAGCCTTTCCTGCACACCTGGGACTTCGATCAGGAGCGGGGCGTCGCGGAGTTTCGCCCCGGCATCGCCGTGCCGCTCGACCCGTTCATCGGCGTCATCGGCGTCGCCCCGGCCGAGGGCGGCCAGCATGCGACGCTCCCTCCGCGCGCCGTCGGCGGGAACATGGACATCCGCTTCATGCGCGCCGGGACAACCCTCTACGTGCCCGTGGCCGTGGAGGGCGCGCTCTTCTCGCTCGGCGATGCCCATGCCGCGCAAGGGGATGGCGAGGTCTGCGGCGTAGCGATCGAGACGGCGGCGCGTGTCGTCGTCAATTTCAGGCTGCACCGCTCGTTCACCCTGGCCTACCCCAGCTACGACGTGGCCGGCCCGCTGGTACACGGCGCCCCCGAACGGGGATACCATGCCACCACCGGGGTGGGACCCGACCTGATGGAGGCGGCGCGCGACGCCGTCCGGGGCATGATCGCGCACCTTGGGCGGACGCGCGATCTCGCGCCACTAGAGGCGTACGCCCTCTGTTCGGTGGCGGGGGACTTGAAGATAAGTGAGATCGTGGACGTGCCCAACTGGGTGGTGTCGTTCTTCTTGCCCAACCATATCTTCGACCGTTAGGCGCGCCACGTCGCGGGCGATGAACTGGCCCCCAAGCCCAGGCGATCCGGCGTAGCCGGGTGGCATGTAGGGGTATGTAATCGACGAGGTCTGAGCTGGAGCAGGCACGCGGGTCTGGCAAGCGAACCTTGGGCGTACGAGGCGTGTGATGGGAGATGAAGGATGCGAGCACGAGAGTTGGGCATCGTCATCGGGACGTTGCCACCGGGGCCCAATGACGCCATCACGGACGTAGCGGGCGTGCGCGTCGGCTTTATCACGCTGATAGAGGGGGAGGGTCCGCTGATAACTGGTCACGGCCCGATCCGCACCGACGTGACGGTCGTGTTACCCCACGACGGCAATGTCTGGACAGAGCCGCTGTTCGCGGGCTGCCATCGCCTCAACGGTAACGGCGAGTTGACCGGCCTGGAATGGGTGCGCGAATCGGGGACGCTGCTATCCCCGATCGCGTTGACCAATACGCACAGCGTGGGTGTGGTACGCGATGCGCTCGTGGCCAACGCGGTAACCGCCCACAGCCCGCACGATCTCTTCTGGGCCCTGCCCGTTGTCGGCGAGACGTGGGATGGCGTGCTCAATGATATCAACGGCCAGCACGTCACGCCCGCCCATGTTGCCCACGCACTCGCGGAGGCGTCCACGGGGCGCATCGCCGAAGGCAACGTCGGCAGCGGGACCGGGATGATCTGCCACGGCTTCAAGGGCGGGATCGGGACGGCGTCGCGCGTGGTCGAGGCAGCGTCCGGCGGTTATACCGTGGGCGTCTTGGTGCAGGCCAACCAGGGGCGTCGCGAGCGATTGCAGATCAATGGGGTTCCGGTAGGCACGGCCATACCGGCCGCCGAGACGCCGCTCCCAGGGGCGCCCGCGTCCGGCCATCAGGGCGGTGGGTCCATCATCGTCGTCGTGGCCACCGACGCGCCCCTCATCCCCACACAATGCGCGCGGCTGGCCCAACGCGCCGGGTTGGGCATCGCCCGGACGGGTGGAGTTGGGGAGCACTGGAGCGGCGATCTCTTCATCGCGTTCTCGACGGCTAACCGGGGTCTGCCGTCGAGCGACTATAGCGCGGAGAGCCCCGTCACGGTGTCCGTGACGATGCTGTCCAACACGTACATCACCAGCCTGTTCGACGCCGTGGTAGAAGCGACAGAAGAGGCGATCGTGAATGCGTTATTAGCCGCCGAGACGATGACCGGGCGAGACGGCATCACGGCCTATGGCCTGGAACCGGATCGCCTGACTAGCGTGATGAGCCGGTACGGCCGCTCGTAGCGCGCGCAGGAGGATTGCCGCCCCCCTCTCCACATCCACCGGCTCGAGCCCCCCGTAGCCGAGCAGCAGGCCGCAGCGGTCCGGCTGGTCCAAGTAGTAGTCGGCCACGTCCTCGACCGCCACGCCGCACGCCGCGGTGTCGCGCAGAACCATGCCGATGTCCACCGACGCCGCGGCGTCGAGGACGACATGGAGGCCGCCCTCGGCTCCACGCACCCGCACGTCGTCGGGTAAGGACGCGAGGGCGTCCAGGAGGGTCGTGCGGCGGCGCGCGTGATGCCGGCGCACCCGCCGGATGTGCCGCTCAAGATCCCCCGCCGCGATCAGCGCCGCGACGGCGAGCTGGACCGTGTGGGACACGCGGTCGCGATCCCGGGCCCGCGCGCACGCGATACGCGTGTGCAGACCGGGCGGCGCCACGATGTACCCGACGCGCAGGGCCGGCGAGAGCACCTTCGAGAAGGTGCCGACGTAGGCGACGCGCTCGGCCCCGCCCGCGAGCGAGGCCAGGGCCGGCAGGGGCGCGGAGCCGTAGCGGAACTCGCTGTCGTAATCGTTCTCCAGGATCAGACTATCACTCGCCGCGGCCCACGCGAGCAGCGCCTGGCGTCGGGGTAGGGGCAAGCGGCCACCGAGGGGGTACTGGTGCGCCGGCGTCACATGCACGAGAATCGGCGCGTCTGTCCCCGTCGGGAGCGCGGCGACCCGCATCCCGTCGTCGTCGACCGGGACCGGGAGTAAGCGGGCGCCGCGCCCGACGGCGATGCGCCGCGCCGGCGGATAGCCGGGTTCCTCCAGGGCAACCGTATCCCCAGGGCGCACCACCGCCTCGACGATGGCGGCGATGGCTTGCGTCGCGCCGGACGTGACGATCACGGCATCCGCGCCGCAGGCGAGGCCCCGCGTCCGGCGCAGGTAGTGCGCGATCTGCTCCCGCAGCGCCGGCTCGCCCGCGGGCGGCCCGTAGTCGCACGGCGGCATCACCGCCGCCGCCGTCCGCCATGCGCGCCGCCACGCCTCGGGCGGCAGCGGGGCCACGGAGGCGGCGCCCAGGCGGAAGTCGAGGACCGCGCCACCCTCGGACGCCCCATCGCCGGCCGCCGGCCCGCCCGCGTCGGCGGCCAGCAACCAGCGCGGCCGGCCACCGCCGATGCGGGCCGGGGCGACCACCGCCGGTACCACCTCCAGGCTCACGCGTATCCCCGCGCCCTGGCGCGCCGTCAGGTAGCCCTCCGCGATGAGTTCCTCGTAGGCCGAAACGACCACATGCCGCGCGACGCCCAGCGCGCGGGCCAGGGCGCGTGAGGGAGGCAGGGCCGCCGCCGCGTCGAGCCGACCGTCGCGAATGGCGCCGCGGAACCACGCGGCGATCTGAGCCGGGAGGGGGCCGCCGCTGTCGCGGTCCACCGTCAGCGGGAGGTCCAGGTCGACGGGCGCGCGCCGCGCGCCGTCCCGCGCGATTGGTTGGGCTTTTTGGTCCTCTATTGGCACTGTCCCTCCCGACCATTCCGGCCTATACTATACCCTAACGCCGCACGCCGTGCCACCTAGACGCGGCCCGGCGCGTACAGCGGGCACGGCAACAGGAGGGCGCCAGTGGAATTCATCTTCATGCTCACGAAGGACGATCGCACCGTTGGCGACGCGCTCGACGTCTATGCGTCCGTGCGCCACACCGGCGTGCGGCACGTCGGCTTCAAGGACATTGGCCTGCCCCTCGACCGCTTGCGGGCGCTCACCGACGCCATCCACGCCGACGGCCGCGACGTGTTCCTCGAGGTGGTCAGCCTCGACCGCGACGCCGAGCTGCGCTCGGCCGCCGCGGCCCTCGACATCGGCGTGGACTGGCTGTTGGGCGGGACGCGGCCGGCGGACGTGCTGCCTCTCATCGCCGATAGCCACCTCACGTATTGCCCCTTCCCCGGCCAGGTGGTGGGCCACCCGAGCGTGCTGCGCGGCACGATCGACGAGATCGTCGCCAGCGCCGCGCGGCTTGCCGCGTTGGAGGGGGTGGGGGGCCTCGACGTGCTGGCCTACCGCTACGATGGCGACGTGCCCGCGCTGGTGCGGGGCGTGCTCGACGCCGTCGCGGTCCCCGTGATCGCGGCGGGCAGCGTGGACACACGGGCGCGCATCGGCACGCTCGCGGCGCTCGGAGTATGGGGCTTCACCGTGGGGAGCGCGGTTTTCGATGGTCGGTTTGGCCCCGGCGTCGCGGCGCAGATCGAGTCTATCCTCGTGGCCAGCCGTGCGGAGGTGGGACGCGCCGGCTGACGACGCGCGGGCATAGGGGGCCGGAGTCTATGCACCCCGTGGAGTACGTCATCGACGCGTGTCTGGCCCCCGGCGCCGCGTCTTTTCATCGGCATAGGTTCTACACTGGAGGAGGCCGCGTCTTTTCATCGACATAGGTTCTACACTGGAGGAGATCGATGTCATCCATACCACCGTCTATCGACGCCGCATCCCACGCGCGGCTCAAGCCCAACACGGTCGGTCTAGCGAGCGCGGTCATCATGTCGGCCGCGATCATGGGCCCCGCCGTGTCCACCTTTTTCAACCCGCAGTTCTCGACGCCCTTCTCGGGTGAGGCGACGCCGTTCGTCTACGTGCTCTGCCTCGTCGTGATACTGATCACGGCCAGCGGGGTCATGGAGATGGCGGCGGTGGCGCCGAGCGCTGGTTCCTTCTATACGTATGTCACGCGAGCGCTCGGACCGCGCGCCGGGTTCGTGACCGGCGGCCTCCTGTTCGTGGCGTACGCCCTCCTCGCGCCGATCGAGATCGGCCTCATCGGCGCCTACTTGCAGCAGACTATCCAGCAGGAGTGGGGCCTAAACATCCCCTGGGTCGCGATCGGCATCGTGCCGTGGCTGCTGATGGCGTTCCTCGCGTTCGAGGGGATCCTCGCGTCCCTGCGGACCGCGCTTGTCCTCGTCGCGGCCGAGGTGGCCGTGGTAGTCGGCCTGGCGCTGATTGTCGTGGCGAAGGGCGGGGCGCACGGGCTGACGCTCCAGCCCCTCTCGCCGTCCTCCTCGCCCCACGGGTTCGGCGGCATCGTCACCGGCTTCGTGTTCGCCGCCCTGAGCTTCGTCGGCTTCGAGGGGGCCACCGCCCTGGGCGAGGAGATCAAGGACCCGCGACGCAACATCCCGCTCGGGATGCTGCTCTCGACCGTGCTCGTGGGCGCCATCTACGTCTTCTGCATTTGGGCGGAGGCGATCGGTCTCGGCGCCGCCAAGATGAACGCGCTCGGCGGGGCGGACACGCCCTGGAATACCCTCGCGGCGACCTACGCGCCGTGGATGAAGATCCTGGTCATCCTGGCGTCCGTGTCGAGCATGTTCGCGGTCATGGTCAACTCCAACAACGGCATCGTCCGCGTCCTGCACACGATGGGCCGGGAGGGGCTCCTGCCCCGCCGGCTCGGCCACATCGACCCGCGCCGCTTCACGCCGACAACCGCGGTCATCTACGAGGCCGTCTTCGCGATCCTGGCGACGGTCCTGGTCGGACTCGTGTCGGGCGGTTTAGCCAATCCCGTCGGCGGCAGCAACGTGTACGGGTACCTGGGCTTCGTCCTCACGCTGGCGATCCTGCCCGTGTACGCGCTCGCCAACATCGCGGCCATCCGCTACTTCTGGGGCCGGCCGGGCTCCAACGTCCTGCGCCACGTCCTGCTCCCGGCCCTCGGCGTCGCGCTGATGGTCGCGCTGCTGGTCGGCCAGATTGTCGAGCAGACCGGGCCACCCTATACCTGGATGCCCTGGCTCATCATCGGCTGGGTGGTCGTCGTGGCGGCCGTCGCCGTGTGGCTCGGCCGCACCCGGCCCGCTACCCTCGAAGTCGCCGGCGCGATCATGGCGACCGGCGAGGCGGACGAGGCCCCGTCGAGCCCGGGATTGGCGTGATCCCGGCCCCCGTGTGGGGCAAGGGCGCGTCTCATTGTGTCCAGCACGGAGAGGGGAGAGGTAGCATATAGCATGGCAGGGTACGTCATAGGCGTCGACGTCGGCTCGCAGAGCGTGAAGGCGGTGCTGTGCTCACCGGAGGGGGAGCAGGTCGCCACCGCCGCGTCGCCGTGCGTGATGCTCCACCCGGCGAGCGGCTGGGCGGAGCAATCCCCCGCCGACTGGGAGGACGGCGTCGCCGCCACTGTCCGCCGCGTGGTAGCAGACGCCGGGCTGGCCCCCTCGGACGTGACGCACCTCGGCCTCGCCTGCCAGGTGGACGGCGTGGTCCCGGTGGACGGCGCGCTGCGCCCGTTGCGGTCGGCGATTATCTGGCTCGACCGTCGAGCGACGAGGCAGGCGCGCGCCCTCGAGGAGCGGCTCGGCGGCGCGCGCATCTTCGCCATCAGTGGGCTCAATAGCGACGCGTCCCACATCGCCCCGAAGATGATGTGGCTCAGGGAGACCGAGCCCGCAACGTACCGGGAGGCCCGCCTGCTGCCACCGGTGGCGGGGTACCTGACCGGCTGGCTGACGGGCGTCGCGGCCCAGGATCACGCCAACGCCTCCTCGACGCTGCTGTACGACATCAGGTCCCGGGCGTGGTCGCCGGCGCTGCTGGAGGCGGCCGGCATCGACCCGGCGCTCCTGGCCCCGATCGTCCCCGCCCACGCGACGCTCGGCCGGCTGACCCCGGCCGCCGCGCGCGCGTTGGGTCTGACGGAGCGGTGCGCGGTGGTGGCCGGCACGGGCGACGACCACGCGGCGGCCCTTGGCGCCGGCGTCGCCTCGCCCGGCGCCGTCGTCGACGTGGCCGGGACGGCGGAGCCGGTGGGCGCCGTGGCGGAGGGACCCGTGTTCGACCCGGAGCGGCTGGTGGAAACCCACGCGCACGCTGTGGACGGCGCCCTGTTCCTGGAAAACCCGGGGTTTGTCTCGGGCGGGAGCACCGCGTGGCTCGCGCGGGTCCTGGGGGCGCGGCAGGCGCGGGTATTCGCGTGGGCCGCGGAGGCGCCGCCCGGCGCGGACGGTGTCCTGTTCGTGCCCGCCCTCTCCGGCGCCACGGCCCCACGCTGGGACGACCGCATGCGGGGGGCGTTCCAGGGTCTCGCCATGAACCACGACCGCGCGCACCTCAGCCGCGCCGTGCTGGAGGGCTGCGCCTACACGCTCCGCGACATCGTGGACCGCCTCTCGGCCCTCGGGTTGGCCGGCTCCGAGATCCGCGTGGTCGGCGGCGGCAGCCGCAGCGCTCTCTGGATGCAGATCAAGGCCGACGTGACGGGGCTGCCCACGCGGCCGGTCCTGTCCCGTGAGCCCACCGCCCTGGGCACCGCCATGCTGGCGGCGGTCGGGGCGGGCGTGTTTCGGGATGCGCCCGCGGCGTCCGCCGCCATGGCCCGGCTCGCCGACCATCGCTACGAGCCCGATCCGGCGCGCCACGACCTCTATCGGGAGGCGTACCGGCGCTACCGGCGCCTATTCGACGCGCTGCAAGGAGTGACAGGATGACCACCATCGCGAACGACGGATTCGATCTCGACGGGCTCTCGGCCCGCCTCCGCGCGGCGGGCGTGACGACACCGATCGGGGTCCGCATCATCCGGATCGGGCCCGGGGCGCTCGAGGGGTTACCCCAGGTCGTGACGGACGTGCTCCCACCCGGCCAGACGGGTCCGATCGCCGTCCTCGACGATGGCGTGCCGAAACGGCGCGGGGACGCCGACGTGACCGACCTGGTCCGCGCGCTGCTGGCCGTCGACCGGGACGTGCGGCGGGTCGTGGCCCGTGCCGGCGAGGGCCGTATCCACGCGGATGCGGGGACGATCGACGACATCGTCGGGCGTGTCGCGGGGGCGGCCTGCCTGGTCACCGTCGGGTCCGGTACCCTTGCCGACATCGGGAAAGCCGTGTCCGCCCGCCTCGGCGGGACGCCGCATGTGGTGGTCCAGACGGCGCTCAGCGTCAACGGATTCGCCGACGACCAGTCGGTGCTGCTCGTCGACGGCGTGAAGCGCACGACGGCCACCCGCTGGCCGGACGCCCTGATCGCGGACACCGCGATCCTGGCCGGGGCCCCGGTCGCCCTGAACGGGGCCGGCGTCGGCGACCTGGCCGCCATGTTCACGGCCCCGGCCGACTGGCTCCTCGCCAACCTCCTGGGCATGGCCGACGGGTATGCGGAGGTCGTGGTCGCGATGGTCCGCGAGCACGGCGACGCGCTGTTGCGGGCGGCGCCGCGCCTCCGCGCGCGCGACGCGGACGCCATCGCGACCACGGCGCGCGTGCTCACCCTGAGCGGGCTCTCCATGGGCGTGGCGGGCGCCACCGCCCCCGCGTCGGGCATGGAGCACACGATGAGCCACCTGATCGAGATGGCGATGACCCGGCGCGGCCGGGAGTCCGCCTTCCACGGCGCCCAGGTGGGCGTATGTACGACGCTGGCTGCCCTCCTGTGGGCGCGCGTGCGCGAACGGCTGACGCGCGCCCCGCGCCTCCTGTTCCCGCCCGAGGAGGAGATGGAAGCGACCGTGCGCGGCGCGTTCGCCTCCCTCGACCCGTCGGGGGCGATGGGGGAGGAGTGCTGGCGCCTGTACCGCCGCAAGCTCGCCCGGTGGCATCATCATCGGGAGCGCATCGAGGCGGTGGACTGGGGCGGAGTGGAGCGCGCCGTGGTGGGGCTCCTGGTCGAGCCCGCGGCACTCGTGCCGGCGCTCGCCGCGTCCGGCACACCGATCCGGTTCCGCGATCTCGATCCCGCGGTCGACCCCGCCACGGCGCGCTGGGCGCTGGCCAACTGTCACCTCATGCGGGATCGCTTCACCGTCGCCGACCTGGCCTACTTTCTCGGGGCCTGGGGGCCGGAGGACGTGGGGGCAATTCTGGCGCAGGCCGCGACCCTGGGGGCGGGGCTGTGAGCGCGCCCGGCACTGGTGTCCGCCACTGCCTGGGACGCCTGTTCCGGAAAGGACGTCTTTGATTTCGACGGGAACGTGTCCCTGGGCGACGTGCTCCTACCCGGCTGTGCCGGCTACGTGCGGCATCGGGGTTCTCCGGCCGAGCTACGTGCCATGGTTGTATTGCTGACCTAAACCCAATACGGTGTAGTTAGGGAAAACACGAAGAGATGACTCCTACTGCGGAGTGTGGCATGCTGAGATTTACGACGATCACAGTGTGCCATGCTATGCAAAGGAGTCATTCTATGGGATTTATAGCACGTTCCTACGACACATCCACAACCTTCACCGACGCGCAAGCGCTGGAGGCGCTGGAACGGGTGGTGCCGCCGGACCTGATCCAGGCGGCGGCGGCGGCCTCCGCCGTGCCGACGCAGCGGCGGCGCAAGCTGCCCAACGACGTGACGCTGCGGCTGTGCATCGCCATGAGTGTGTGCACGCAGCACGCC
>JAABUV010002222.1_pt1 | contig 26708 bp, 29 predicted proteins | sample 5559971 | NCBI WGS metagenome assembly JAABUV01 (sample SAMN10711881, study PRJNA513362) | rock metagenome | isolation source: Antarctica rocks | place: Antarctica: Victoria Land, Knobhead nord | collected 2015-12-19
CCTGCACCACCTCCAGGCCCACCACGCGGCCCTGGTTCTGGATGAAGCGCTTGCTGAGCACGCAGTAGCGCCGTGGGTCGGCGCCAAACTTGGCGGCCGCCTCCGCGTGGCCGTAGTCCACGCGGAACACGCGCGGCCAGGCAGGCCAGGGGTTGCCGGGCGCGCGCGCGTCCGGCGGCCGCTCCATGAGCTCCAGGTTGATGACGCGGCGCGCGCCGTGGCGCACGCTCGTGCCAATGCAGTCGGTGCCGGTGTCGCCGCCGCCGATCACGATCACCGCCTTGTCCTGCGCCGCGCGCGCGGACGGCGGTCAGGGTCCAGCGGCGGGTCGCGGATGCGGCCCGCTGCCGCGCGCCGCATTGCCGGAACAGCGTGGCCAGTGCACAGCAGCGTGAGGAGTCAAAGCGCCCGCGAAGGCGGCCCCTCCTTGCACTGAGTACATAGCAGGCACGCCTTGGCATACGAAGTTCTTCTGAAAGTGCGGGTCCCTAGAGAGTGCGCAGATGATGGCACGCCCTCGACCGTGCTACGTCCATGCAGCAGCCGGCCGCATAGGGGGACCGCTCGCGGCCACGGCGCGGCGTGCCTTGGCGGAGATGTAGGCGCCGTCGGCCAGGCCCGAGTCCAGCAGGCTCTTGGTGTTGGCGGTCAAAAAGTCCATGGCGAAGTGCACGCCGGCCGCGTCGCGCCCGGGGATGGGCAGGTCGCGCGGCCGCGTGCTGCCGGCCGCGAGCACGACGGCGTCCGCCGCGGCGCGCACGGCTGCGAGGTCCACGTTGGCGCCCACGTGCGCGCCGGTCACGAACGTGATGCCCTCCTCCGCCTGCGCGGCGCGCCCGCGCTCTGTTTCTGGTGTAGAGATGAGGCTGTCCCTAATCCTATCACAGGGTTTTGTCCCTTATGGTAGTGCGAAGCATGGCGCGCGCAGGCCCACCCGGTGCATGCGCATTGCCCCCGCTTGCCCGAGCTGCTCAGTTGGACAAACCCGGCGCACTACAACAGTATTGCTGCAATGCACACCGCCGACCACGCTGATGGCGTGTGCAACGCGACCGCAGGCGCGAAAGGGAGCATGCGCGCTTGCCGTGCGTGCGGCAGTGCGCATTGCCAGGGCGCGACGCAGGTGGGAGCACAGCAGTGCGGCCAGCGGGCGGCGCGCGAGCCGCTCACAGAGGCCCATCGGTCCCCCGGACTCGCGGGGGGCGCGCGCCATGAGGTTCACGCGCCGCTGCACGACGCCCTCCTTGTCGGTCTTCATATTGGGCACGCCGTACATCATGAGCCCGCCCACGCGGTCGGCGCGCTCGTAGACGGTCACCGCGTGGCCCAGCTTGTTCAGCTGGTCGGCCGCCGCCAGACCGGCCGGCCCGCCGCCAACGACCGCCACGCGCCGCCCCGTGCGCACGGCCGGCGGGCGCGGCACCATCCAGCCCATCTCCCAGCCCTGCCGGGGGTGCAGACGTGAGCCCCGTTGCGGGTACAAAACGGCCCATCCGCCCTGCAGGGGTGTGGCACCGCCCGCGCCGGCCCCCGGCCCTGCAAACGTCGCCTAGGCGCTGCCGCCTGTCAGCATCAGGTGAGCAAGCAGCGTAATAGCGCCCGGCATGCAGCCGGCACTTAGCGCAGAGCGACGCCGCCGAACCCAGCTCCCGCCCACGCGGCTGACAGGCAGGCGTGCTAGAGGTGCACGCGTCAGGGGCGCAGCGCGCGCGAGCGGCGCCGCGCCTTGTCGATGATGGTCTGCTCGATGCTCTTGATGGTGACCGACGGCTCGTTGATGCCGAGCACGCAGGCGCCCTCGCACGGCGCGGGGCACACGCGGCCGGTGAACTCGGGGAAGTTGTTCGTCTCCAGCAGCCGGTCCAGCGCCTCGCGCCAGCGGCCCTGGTACACCAGGTCGTTCCACTCCGGGATCAGGTTGCCCAGCGGGCAGCCTGCGCAGCGGCGGCTAGGGTTAGGGTATGGAGTACAGGGCAGGGCAGCGGTGGCGCAGCCGCGCCGAGCATTACAATGGTCGCGACAGCGGCGCGGCTGGAGCGCCGAGCGCCCCAGAGCTGTGCGCGGGGCCGGAGATGCATCGTTTAGGGTTACGGCGTGCGCGGCGCGTGCGGGCGGGCGCGCGCCCGAGGAGGTTTGGTGGCAGAACGGCGTGCCGCAGTTCATGCAGCGCGCGGACTGCGTGTTGAGCAGGTCCCCGCGCTCGCCCGCCGGCAGCTGCGCCACCACCTCGTCCCAGTCGCCCATGCGCTGCTCCACGTCTCGGTAGGGGATGGGGTTCCTGCACCACGCTACCCACGGCTCGGACGCGCTCGATAATGGAGCCCTTGCGCGGCGCGTCTGGGCGCTGTCACCACAGGCGCAGCACTGCCGGCCTCGGGCTGGCTGTCTGGCTGCGCCTGGCGGCTCTGGCGCACGCTGCATGCAGCCCATACCTGCTTGACACAGGGGCCAGCCGAGAGGCGTGGCGGCAACGTGCACACAGCCAGGTCCCCTGGCTCCTGCGGTAATAGCGACACAGTTTGAACTCATGCCCCATCGATCACGCTTGACATAGGTACAACAGGCGACCAACGACCGAGCCAAACTGCTCCTTGGACCCCGCGCCATGCCCACAAGCTCGCCGCCGCCGCTCAGCACTCTCACCCGTGCTCTGCACTCTTGAAGGGGTCAGCAGGTCCCGGCCGTGGCTGGCGCGCGCACCGCGAGTAGTCGATGAAGCCGCGGTGCTTCACGGGCTGCCCGGCAGGCAGCTGGCCCGGGCGGCCGGCCTCCCATGTGGCGGGCCGCCCCGCGACGGGCACGCCCTCCGCCGCGTCGCGCATCAGCCGCTCCAGGTCCTCGCGCGGGTCGTTGGCGTGCACCGGCGCGCCCGCGCCGTCTGCGGGCCAAAAACAACCCCCCGTTGCGCGCGCTGGGTCGAGGCTACATAACACCCAAAGAAACCTGGGTCATGCCAGCAGCAGCTCGCCGCCTGGCAGGTGCCAAGCAACTGAGGTCCGCAGTCACCCCTGTGTCGCGCAGGAGCGCTCGGTGACGCCTAGCAGCCCGCGCTTGGCAGCACCTCCCGTGGCCTGCCCCGCCTGTTTGCCCATGTCATGGCCTACTATGCAACCCATGCGCTTGTCCCACACGCTGCTGCCGGCGGACACCACAGCGGGAAGCAGAGCGCGGGCGCGGGGCTGGGCCGGGGCCGCACCGCTGCCAGACGTGGACGCCTCGCCGCCGCCGCCGGGCGCGCCGCCGCGCAGGCCGGGCGGCGTGGCCGACACGGTCGCGGCCGCCATGCGCTTCAGCTCCTCGAACGCGTCGCGGCCCTTCATGCTGCGGCGGCCGGCCGCCTCCTCCTCCCGCGCCGCCTGCGGCCGCGCCCGGGCCGCGCCTCGACACCAGGGTTTTCTCTACGTGCAGGAGTGAAGACATCCAGGGTGCTACTCAGCTTTGCGGGCATGGCGCACGTGCCTCAGGGCGGCCACCACAGGCCGCAGCTGCATGCGGCCTACGCGCTCAGCACAATTCCCATACTGATGCCTGACGCCCTGCCAAGTCTGCCTGTTCGCCTGGCCGCAAAGGCCGCGCGCGAGCAGGACGCCCCCGGGACGCGCAGGCACCCTGGGCCGCGGGCGCGCCCGCTCGGCTGCCTGCTGCTCCAGCGCGCGGCGGTACTCGACCGGGAAGACCTTCACGAAAGCGGCGCGCGCCATGGACCAGTTGTTCAGCAGACCGCGCGCGACCGTGCTGCCCGTGTACTTGAGGTGCCGCTGCACCAGGCTCATCAGCAGCGACTCGTCCTGCGCGCGCACGCCAATGGTGGGTAAAGCCAAAGCCAACTGCGGTAGCCAGCTCGGCGCACAGGGACGAGCGCCCGCGCCGCATTGCCGCGCCGCCGCGCGCGATGCAGCGCCCCGCTCCGCAGGGTCCCGCGCGACAATATAGTGCACTGCGCCCATGCACGCCCTTTCGAGGAGCCCGCAACCCCCTAAGCCGCCAGCCAGGCGCTCGCGCGGGGCGCCGCCCACCGCGGCGCACCTCGGCCGGCAGCGGCTCCAGTGTTAGAGGGTAGGGTAGGGTAGGGTAACCCGATCCAGCGGCGCACCTCGGCCGGCAGCGGCTCCAGCGCGCCGGCGACATCGGCGTTGCAGCGCGCGGGCAGCTCGCCGTGCGGGTCGTACACGTAGGCCAGGCCGCCGCTCATGCCGGCGCCAAAGTTCTTGCCGGTGCGGCCGAGCACGACGGCGGTGCCGCCGGTCATGTACTCCAGCGCGTGGTCGCCGACGCCCTCGGCCACCGCGCTCGCGCCGCTGTTGCGCACGCAGAAGCGCTCCGCGGCGACGCCGCGGAAGTAGGCCTCGCCCTGCCCCAAGGCGACCCAGACCCTAAGTGGCTTGGCTTAATCAGCTAGTTGACTCTGACTTGCCTTCATGCGCATTGCAGAGCACACAGCGTCACCGCGCCCGCACGCTGCCTCGCGCGCAGTTGCCAGCCGCCGCCGCGCTGCAGAGCTGTGGCGCGCCGCCCTGCTTTGCGGCGGCCATGGCAGCGCCCCAGCGCCTCTCTGTGTTGCTGCACGTCCATGGGCGCACGCAGACCGCACCCCGCATCTGTGCACTGCACGGCGTAGTCAGGCGGCGGCGCCGCCCAGGCGAGGGTGCGCATCAGCAGGCCGCACCGAGATGGCGCCGTACAGGCACACGTTGCCGACGATGATGTTCTCCTCCGCGCGGAAGTCGCACTCGCGCGGGGGGTACACAATCACGATGCCGCCCGACAGGCCCTGCGCGCGCCGCCGCCGCTGTCAAAGGACTGAAGCCCTGCGGCCAAATGAGTTTGCCGAAACAGCTCTGGCTCTGAGCTCTTGCGGCCCGGCCCGCTGGCGTGAATAACGCTGTCCGTCTCGCAGCAGGGCGGTACCAAAGGAGGCGCGCCAGGCCGCGCGGGCCCGGCGCGCCGGAGCGGACGCCCATCACGGTGCACGCTGGGGCCGCGTCATGCGAACAGGCAGGCGGGTACTTGGGATTAGGGTTAGGGTCAGGCTCAGGCGCGCCTTGCCCACGTAGTCGTTGGAGTCGCCCTCCAGCTCCAGCGTGATGCCCGGGCACAGCCACGCGCCCAGGCTCTGCCCGGCGTGCCCGGACAGCTTCACATGGATCGTGTTCTCCGGCAGGCCCTTGCTGCCAAAGCGCTTGGTCACCTGCGCGCGCGCACCGCCAGTATGCTTCAGGTCACCCGGCCACGACTTCACCATCCACCTGTCGCAGCAGCCCTTTCCGTGCTCACTGCGTACAGGCGTGCATGCTGGAAAACAGCGTGCAGCGCAGCGCGTGCGGCGAGTTCGGGGACAGACAACCACAAATATAAAGGTTTTAGCTTGTACACTCTTTCCAAGACGTCAAATACACTGTACCTGAGACACAGCAATGCCTGCCACCCGAGCGGGGTGGCCCGAGCGGCCACCCGAGCATCCCGCCGGGCCGGCCGGCCGGCCCAGGCGCGGGAGCGCGCCTCGTGCGCGAGCGTGGTGCCGATGGCGCGGTGCGTGTTGACGGCGGCGGCCTCGATGTACACCGGCACCGGCTTGGCGCCCGCGAACGGCAGCGCGGGCGCGCAGCGCGCAATCAGCGCCGGGTCCAGGCCGTGCTCCAGGCCATGGTCCTACAGCGCCCGCACCCCAGCTAGGTTAGTATACTCTAGTTTGGTTGAATACCCTGGCTGACCTTGACTTGACCGCCATGGCAAGGCCGCCCGCAGCCGCTGCGCAGGCACGCCGGCCAAAGCTGGCGCGCCAGACGGCGCGAGCACAGCTTGCAGCAGCGCGCCCAATGCCCGCCGCACCGCCGTGTGGCATGTTGGACGCTGCGCCTGGCTCAGCACACGCGCGCGGGCCGCAACGGCGCGGGCGCGGGGCGCGCCTGGCGCTGGATGCAGCGCTGCGCGGCGCCCGGGCGCAGCGTGGCCGCGGGCGTCAGGATGAGGTCGAGGTCCAGGCCCGCCAGCTTGGGGTTGCCCGCGCGCACGTCCTCGTCCACCTGCGCTCGCGGCGCGCGCTCAGCGCTTTATTTATCCGGGTGCCCGCCCCAGCCTGTCTGCTTGAGGAGCTGCACGCAGCGGCGCGCCTGCCGCGCATGGCTGCATCGCGCTGGGCGCTCGGCGGGCAAGCATGCGCGCGGGCGGAAGACGATGTAAATACACCCGCAGCATGCACTGCACGGCGCTGGCCGGGGAGGCCGCCGCCGCTTTCGGCGGCGCGCCGCTGGGTCCGCGGGTCGTGGCGCGGGTGGCGCGCCTCGAGCATGTCGGCGCGGCCGATCATCTCGTTGATTGCGCGGAAGCCCATGGCGGCCATGTACTCGCGCAGCTCCTCGGCGACCAGGAAGAAAAAGTTGACCACCTGCTCCGGCGTCCCCGCAAACTTGGCGCGCAGCTCCGGGTCCTGCGCGCCACCACGCCCCGCCGTGTCAGCGGCATGCACGGAGCGCTTGCTCAAGTCCTCAAGTTCTCTCGCACCACGGTGACCCGCGTCGTCTGTGTTGTGCTGTGCAGAAGCCACATGCCGCCTGAGCATGCTCGGGACCATGCTCCCACGTGCTGGCCGAGACACTCTACACAGTCTGTGTCACGCACTGGCTCCCATGCACCCCCGGGCGCCTTCCATGTGGTGCCGCCTTGCAATAATGCGGCTGGTGCGCCCGCCAGGCTGCCGGCCCCTGCGCGTGCGCGCCTGTGTGGCGATGCCGACCGGGCACGTGTTGGTGTGGCACTTGCGCATCATGATGCAGCCCATGGTGATCAGCGGCGCGGTCGCAAACCTGCGGCGCCCCCCGTCCCTTCCTTGTTGGCCATGCACGCGCGTTTGCGCTGCGAGACACAGGCCACGACTGCCCGGCACATCACCCGCGGGTGGTCACCAGCCTGTGGAGGGCAGCGCTTGCTTGCTTGGGGCCTCACAAACCTGTCCTGCCTGCACATGGACCCGCGCTCCTTCCGCATTGCCCTAGAGCACAATACACAAAAGCAACCAGCCAAGCAAGTAGTGCTCGTCGCACAGGGCGGGAGCAGGATCAATGGCTGCGAGGCAGGAGCGCGCACCCAAACTCCTCGGCGCCCAGCAGCGCGGCGACCGCCAGGTCGCGCCCGGTGCGCAGCTGGCCATCCACCTGCCACCGCCGCTGCGCGTGTCAGCTCGCGTCCGCACCAGCTGCTCGCCGCTGCAGGTGCACCCAAACACCACCCAACACTATGGCGATGCTAAATCTTGCCTTATGCTTCTGAAGAATCACTCAAAACAGACAACAAACATTACTTGTACACCTGTGCACACCTGACGCTGAGAACGCAGGCAGGCTGCAGATGCGTTTCAGCCTGCAGATAGTGGCCTTTGGAGTCCATCTGCCGGACCGCGCAAGCATGGTGGCGCGGCCTCACTGGCTGGCCATGGGCGCAGCTTCCCGCCCTCAAACGCCCAAGACGCGCCCCGCGCCTGCACGGTCGCGCGGCCGCGCAGGTCGTTGGCGACCAGCGTCTGGTGCGTCTCGGCCAGGCCCAGCTCCCAGGGCAGGCCCGCGCTCTTGATGCTGGACCACTTGGCCGCGCCGGTGCCGCCGTCGTGGCCGCTGATCAGCACGTGGTCTGCGTGGCCCTTGACCACGCCGGCCGCCACGACGCCCACGCCGTTCTCGGACACCAGCTTCACCGACACGCGCGCGCCTGCGCGCCTGGCGCGCCCGGCTCAGCGGGCTGCCGGCCAGGGTTAGGGTTAGGGTTCGTCATGCTGGCCACGCCCGGCGCATGCCGCTTTGTCCTGAACCACCTGGGCGGCTGCGCGGCCACGCGCGCCCGCGTGCGCCGGGCCCGGCCCCGGCCGCAACAGGAGGCAGCGTTCTTGGCGCATTAGGCGGGGCTGAGGCAGGGGCGGCAGCCAAGCGGCCTGGCAGGTGTCAGCGACGAAGATCCCATGTCGCTAGGGTAGGTCACAGACAGGCGGCGAGCAGATGACGCATGCGCTGTCACACTCGCGCGGCACGCCGAGGACCATTGCTGCTGGGACGCGTCAAGATAATGGCAGCGCCGGGCGGGCGGCGATGCGCACTGGGGTTGGCAGACTTCAGGTCGTAGATGAGCTGCGCCAGGTCCTCGATGGAGTAGATGTCGTGGTGCGGCGGCGGCGAGATGAGGCCCACGCCAGGCGTAGAGTTGCGCGTGCGCTGCGGCGCGCGCGCGTTCACGTCAGCCGGTCACACCATGGCACCCGCCTGCCGGTCTGGCTCAGGGAGGCGGGCTGCGCCGGGTGCGTGCTTGCAAGGTTATGGCAGCAACAGCCCACGAGCCCCCTGCTCTATCCCACTCAGTCCTAATATGTGCTCGAATGCACTGACCACCAAGAGTCCCCGTGGGTAGCAGCGCCCGCCCGCATGCAGGGTAAGGTGAAGCCCTACACCTCCCTGCCCTAACCCCAATCCCGCGCGGCGCCCGGGCCGCACCGCGATGTCGCCCTGCACCTTGCCGCCGGGCAGCTCGCCGCCCTCGCCGGGCTTGGCGCCCTGCGCGATCTTGATCTGCAGCTCGTCCGCGTTGGTGAGGTAGTTGGCGGTCACGCCGAAGCGGCCGCTCGCGATCTGCTTGATCGAGCTGCGCTGCTGGTTGGCCGAGCCGTCTGGGTTGGGCACCAGGCGGCGCGGGTTCTCGCCGCCCTCGCCCGTGTTGGACTTGCCGCCGATGCTGTTCATGGCCTGCCGGCCGCACGCGCGTGCTCGCTGCAGCCGAGAGGTGCGGACCGACCTGAGGCTTGCCGGCCTTGCCCCTGGTGAGGCGCCGCCGCGACAGAGACTTGAACAATGTGCGGGTTACCAGGACAGCAAACTCCCAAGCCACGCAACCAGGGCCAGAAGGTAGAAACTTGGCTGGTCCCAATGACAGAGCAGCCACCGGACACTCCCAAGCATGCACAGGACAGGGGCGGACCTCGGCCAGGGTCGTGTGCGCCTCCAGCGAGATGGAGCCGTACGACATCGCGCCCGTGCAGAAGCGCTTCACGATGTCGGCCGCCGCCTCCACCTGCGCGCTCGCAGCCCTCAGAGACGTCGGGGCACTCGCGCATCCATGCCCTCGGCATACCACTGCCAGTGCCGCACGGCTCATGCGTTCCGTGCATGCGCGTGCACACCATGCATAGCAGCAGGCACAGCTAACCTCCCTATACGAACACGGCGTGTACCTGCTTAAAACTGCAAGCATTTCCTGCATCCCGCGACCGAGCAGCGATGTGCAGCCTGGCGCTCGCCCGCGCGTCGCCCACACATGCCCTAGGCACGCGGGGGGCCATGCGCAGGCGGCGGCCGGGCGCGCGCCTCCTCAAGCGGCACGGGCGTCTCGGCGGCCTTGAAGCGCAGCATGCCGCGCAGGTTGATCTGCCGGTTGAGCTCCTGCGTCAGGCGGCTGTACTCCGCATACGCGGCGCGGCTGCCGCGCCAGGTCACCAGGCATTAGTAAACCCTGTACCCTAGGGCCTGGAGCAGCGCAGCAGCAATTCACACAAAAAGGCGCGTCGACGATGAACGCGCTCGCAGGTGGCGCCGCGCTGCCAGCAGGACGACATCGCATGCCAGCAGCATCGTCTGGGCAAGTACGCAGGCGTCGCCGCCGGCTCTCGGCCGGTGGGGCCGAAGAGTGCGCCACGCGCCTGTTGGTAGCGGCGGCCTCCTGCAGCTTGGAGATGACGTTGGGGTCGTTCAGGTGCGCCTCAGTCTGCCCCGCCTTGATCGGCGAGCGGTACATGTAGTCGCCGGGGTTGGGCAGCGCGCGCGCGTCCGCGCTGTCCTCCGGCAGCGCCGCGCCTGGACAGTCGCTGCCCACTCAACCCTGCCCTAAACCTACTCTCCACCATGCACTGTAAAAACACCTGCACCGCGCCCAGGCGCGCATGCGCCCACCGCGGCCCAGCAGCCAAGCGACCCGCAGGATGAGCAACGGCCCATCGCGGCCCCGCTCTGCAAGCGCGCGTGCAGCGTTGTGCGGCGCGCCTGAGTAGGCGGCGCCGTGCATTGCGAGCGCGTCGGCGGCCAGCGTGGGGAAGCTGACGCCGGCCACGCGCGAGGGCGTGCCCACGAACGCAGCGCGCACGACGTCCGGGTGCAGGCCGAGCGCCTCGAAGATCTGGGCACCCTTGTACGACTGCAGCGTGCTGATGCCCATCTTGGCCATGACCTTGAGCAGGCCCGCATTGACCGCCTGCGCGCGCGGGGCTAGGTAGGTTTAGGGTCTGCCGGCCTCCGCGTGAGCGCGCCGGAGCTGGCGCGCGGCCGAGCAGGCAGGCAGGCGGGCGCGGCGCGGCCGCTCGCGCGAGCGAACCCTCCGGGCGTCCAGCAGAGGCACGCCGCAGAAATGCATCCGGTGCAGCCAGACAGGACTATCTCTTGCCAGTTGGCACTGGTAGGGGAGGCTCATGGCTGACGGGTACCCTTACCCCCAAGCGTCGCAGCACGGTGCGCTGCATTGATACAGGCGTGTACATTACGCCTCTGCCGGCACCCTCGATGCCCGTCACGATATCCCGACACGCGCATGCGCTGGGGCTGGGGCGCGCGCCTTGATGTACTTGGACGCCAGCACGTCGTCGGTCTCGCTGGCGGCCAGCTTACCCTCGGACCGCAGCGCGCCCAGCGCCTCGAACGCCAGCCAGGGGCACACCGCGTCCGCGCCGTAGCCGACCAGCGTGCAGAAGTGGTGCACCTCGCGCGCCTCGGCCGTCTCCACCAGCAGGCCCACGCGCGTGCGCGCCTGCGCCCGCGCGCGCCTCAGAACCCCGCTCGCCGGACCCTATGGTCGAACCCTGCCCAGCGCGGCATCGCGGCAGGCGCGAAGGCACGCGTGCGCGCCGCGCCCGTCAGCGACGGCGTCCTGCCAGCCCCTTGATGCAGGGCTCATCCAAAGCCTGTCAAAGACCACACAGCACACCGCGCACGCGCGCCTCGCGCCCGCGGCGCGGGCGGGCAGCGCACCTGGGTGGCGACCAGGTGGTGGTGCACGCGGCCCGTCGCCAGCAGCGGCGAGATGGCTACGCGCTCCGGGCCTGCCGCCGGGGCGGCCGCGTCAGTCGTCCGGTCGCCCCATACACACCGTTCTCGCCTCTCAACACACATACAAACCCCAACTGCTGTAAACATCTAAACCTCCACTCGCATGCCGCCGATGCCGCCGGCGTCCGGTCCCTCCTCACCCAGTGCTCGCTTGACATGATGTGACTGTGCAGGGCATGCATGGAGGCCTGCTCGCAAAGACAACGGCGGGTGCAAGGCCCCGCTCCCTGCTCGCAGGCCAGCGGCGCGGCGCCGCACCCGCCGCGCGGTCGGACAACACCAGCAGCGCAACGCCGTCCTCGATGGCCGCGCTGGCCTCGCTGCAGATGCGGTCCAGCGCGGCCTCCAGGCCGGCCGCGCCCTCGGCCGCGGGCCAGGTCGCGTCCAGCACGGCGGAGCGCCAGCCGCGGTAGTCCATGCGCTTGAGCGCGGCCAGCTCCGCCGGCCGCAGCACCGGCTGCTCCAGCTCCAGCCTGCGCGGGCGCGGCCGCCGCGTTTGCCAGACTGCCTCCAGCAGCGTGTGCTCCCCATGACCATGTGAATGTTGGTATGACGGGCTTTAGACATTTTGGAGACCCAAGCAATCCCATGAAGTCACCCTGCGCGGGGCCGATGCACGGCCTCCGGGCGGGACGAACAACTAGCAGTGACTGCAACACCAAGCAAATCACTCAGACTTCGCTTGAACAGAGCGCGCGCGGGGCGCCGCGGCGCCGCCGCGCGGCGCCGCGGCTGCGGCGGCGGGGGGCGCGCGCGCCTGTGCGCCTGCGCGGGCAGGCCGATGTCGGTGATGTCGCCCTCGGGCCCGACCATGCAGCGCGTGGACGTGACCACCTTCTCGCGCAGCGGGTCCAGCGGCGGGTTGGTCACCTGCGCGCCACGCGTATGAGCCCCACGCTAACCCTGACCACGGCCATCAATGCACTCCGTACGTATCAGCCTTTTGCACCGCCATGCAAGTGTCACTGCATGGCAGCTTGACGAGCCAGCCAGCCGTCTGTGCAGCCTTCCGAGTCGAAAGTGCCCGCAAGGCGTCTGGGGCTGGGCTTTGGTCGTCCGCTTGGCCAAGTCACCCACTCGCCTCGGGGTGCACACTGGAGCAGTGAGCTGCGGCAGCGACAAAGCGAGCGCTGCCTGCTTCAGTGAGTGAGGCGGGGCCGCGCCTGCGCGAAAATCTGCTTGAAGTACTCGGGCAGCAGCTTGGGCCGCGCGCTCATGCACGCCAGCGGCGCGTCGTTGCCCATGGAGCCCAGCGGCTCATTGGCCGTGCGCGCCATCGGCACCATCAGCAGCTCCAGCGTCTCCGAGGAGTAACCGGCCGCCTGCGCACATGACAGGGTTAGGGGTAGGGTGTAGGGTAGTGAACTAGGTCAAGATCGACGGCGCAGGCGCGGTGCTGCAGGCACGCCGCTGCGAGTGCGCTTCTGCGGCTCCTGGCGCGCTGGACAAAGCTCAGGTGGACCTCGCGAGCCAGATGCGAGCGCCGTTCTTTGAAGTACAAACAGGCCTTGCGCGCTCGCACGCTCCCGAACGTCGACAAGCCGGCCAGCGACACCCAGCGCCAGTATGTCCGCCGCAAGCAAATAGCTGACGCACAGCCACGCCGCAGCCTACGCGCCATCCTGGACAGCACCCACCTGCACGTGTGGGGCGGTGCTGCGCGGGGCGCACCTTGAGAGGCTGCAGCAGCCGCTGCACGCCCGCGCCCTCGCTGGCCGCGCCCGCGCCCGCGCCGTTCGCGGCGTGCGCCGAGGCGCCGTTGCTGCTGCCGGACGCGCCGTTGGCGCTCGCGCCGCCGGGCGGCGCGGCGGCCGCCGGGCCGACGGAGGCCACGACGTCGTTAAGCGTGAACGCCTGCTCGGCCAGCCACTGGCCGTACGGGCGCATCGTCGTGTAGCGCTCCTTCATCTGTGCGCGGGGGCGCCCTCGCTGACATCGCAGTTTAGTCATGCGCACTCATGTGCAGCCGTGCACGGGTCAGAGAAAGGCACTGCATGAGAACTGGCTCAGAGCCAGCTCCTCGCTCGAGCACGCGTCGCCAGGCCCGCAGAGCTCAGCGCCCGCGCCGCACCGGCGCCGCCTCCGACCTCTCGCCACGCACGGCTGCCGTCAAGCTCCCGGCTCGGCTGTCCCACCTCGGGACACCAGCTACTCATTACAGTACCGCGGCGCACTCGCACTCACGGCGCTGACCGGCATACACCCCACCGTCACCGTAAAACAGCATCGCCCGTCTTGCAGCTCTGCGGCGCGTGCGGGTGGCCGGCGCGCGGGCGGGCGCACGCCTCCTGGTCGCGCACGACGCGCCGCGCCTCGAAGTCGACCAGGAAGATGTTGCCGGGCATCAGGCGGCCCTTGGTCTCCACGTCCGCGTCCGGCACGTCGACCACGCCCACCTCACTGGCCATGATCTGCGCAGCCGTGCGCCATTGGCTGCGCACGTCTGCGGGAAGCGGCCATGCCTTGACATGTCGGCTGTACCATGCAAGGCGGACATGTCAAGGCCTTGCATGATACAAAACATCACTGCAAGGCTGTACCATGCATGACAAAGCTGAGAATGATGCGTAGCCTGTTGGGCAGGCAACGTGAGGTGACAGCGCACAACAACAGAGTCTGCCTGCCGTTTGACCCGGGAAAGACACAGGCAGCAAGAACAAACCCAGTGCCGAGCATGTCTCTGACAGCGCCCCGGCCGCGGGCCCGCCGCGCCGCACCACGCGGCCGGACTTTGTGATGTGGTAGCGCCCCGGCCGCAGGCCATTGCGGTCCAGCGTGGCGCCGATGAAGCGGCCGTCCGTGAAGGCGACCAGCGCGGGGCCATCCCACGGCTCCATCAGCGCGCTGGTGAACCTGTAGAAGTCCCGTTTGGCCTGCGCGCCATTGAAGTGCGCACTCAGTGCATGCGAGGCTGCAGGCATGGCACAGACTACCCACACACTTCCATCCCACACGAAGGGCACGTTCACCCAAGAAAACCCAAAAAATGAGAATCATGTGAAAGCCCGTGCTGCATTTCTGGCTGTCGATGAAAGCATACCAGTCAGAGGGTGTTAACACACATGCAGGGCGGGGCGGGCGGCGTGCGCGGGCGCGCCTGCGGCATGAGCGGGTCATTCTGCCAGGCCTCCGGGATGAGCATCATCATGGCCTCGGGCAGGTCGCGCCCCGAGCGCACGAGCAGCTCGAGCACGGTGTCGAACGAGCCGCTGTCCGACTGCCACTCGGGCACCACGGGCAGCAGCTTCGCCAGCACGGCCGGCGCCAGGCCCAGGCCCGCGCACTTCATCAGGCCCTGCCGCGCCTTCATCCAGTTCTTGTTGCCGCGCAGCGTGTTGATCTCGCCTGCGCGCCGCGGCGCCGGCGCGTCAGCCACGACAGGGTTGGGGTAGGATTAGGGTAGGATTACCCTACCTGGGGTAGGATTGACCCTAACGATCAGCTGCTGTGCGCGCGCGGGCCGGCCCCCGCTGCCGAGCATCGTACAGGCGTGTGGCGCACATGCACTCCTGCGGAAATGCTTGCAGCGGGCTCTTAAGAGCCCAAGGCGGGCATGCAGGGTGGACGGGCGCGGCGCGGCCCTCAGCCCCGAAAGATGATAGCATGAGGATCATCACGGAGGGTACCAACCAGAGTCCCGTCAGCATTTGTTGTGACATCTGACTGTCATCACCAGGCCGCGCCGCGCCCGCCACCCGATCTCGCTACATGGCGTGCCGCCCGCAAGGCTGCGCGCGCGCACCGTTGTGGCCCAGCATGCGCATCGGCTGCGCGCGGTCCCAGGACGGGAACGTGTTGGTGGAGAAGCGCGAGTGCACCAGGCACATGTACGACGTGAAGTCGGGCGCCTGCAGGTCGCGGAAGTAAGAGGGCACCTGCGCGCCGCGCGCTGTCGAGGTTAGGGTCTTGTCACCTAATCTCTGTTTGAGTCATCTCTGAATACACTTTCAGCCTGCTTGGGCCTGCACGGCAGGCGCTGCCGAGCGCGTAAACAGCCGCATGCGCCCGATCCTGGCAGCCCCGCACGCCTCCAGACTCCGCTGCCAGCAAGAGCATCCGCCCAGAGCAGCACAGGCTCGTGGGTAAACACGTCGCCAGCGGCGGCCAGCAGGGCAGCCTGAGGCCCCAAACCTGCGATGGCATGAGCTGGCCCTTGTACACAATGGTCTGCGAGGACAGGGACGCAATGTACGCGTGCCGGTGGTTGTATCCCTTCCGCATCAGCTCGCTCTCGATCAGCTTGCGCAGCACGTAGAACTGCGCGCCCAACCCCCCTCGTCAGGGGGCCGCTGACCCGCGACCAAGGCACAGTTGCAGCACGACACTTCTTTGCACGGCCGTGCTTGCCTCCTTACCTTCAGGCGACAACATGGTTTGTCTGCAGCTCAGGGATGCCAGCGTTCCCGAGCCGTCTGCAGGGCTTCGCGGAGCTGCGCAGCGTGCTAAAGTTGGGCGTGTGGGACAGAAGCGGCGCCGCCGTGATACTGTTCAAGACCCCGAGAGGTGCGGCAGGGGCGCCGGGCGGCCGCGCGCCTGCGCGTCCGGGTCGGGCGAGCTGGTGACAGGCGCGCGGCTGCGCGCCAGGAAGCACTGCTCGATCTGCGGCTCGGTCGCCTTGGCGGACTCGCCGAGGCCCTCGTCGCACGTGGGCACCCGCCGCCAGGCCAGCACGTCGTGCCCCAGCTGCCCGGCCACCCTGCGGCGCGTGTGTGTAAGCATGGGCGCCCAGAGCCGGAGCAGATAGCTTGCCTTGCCATTGGCACCATACACTCTCTGGTGCGTCTGTCGCCTGCTGCTGCGCAGGCGCCTTCTGCCGAAGCGCGGCTTACCTCAATAAAGCGCATGCCGCTGCTGCAACCCGTCTGCCGGACACTTGAAGGGAGTGTATGGGGCTTGCAGGCAGGCCTCGTGGTGATGCCTCATGCCCTGTCCTCAGCTCTGGGTTGTGCTGACATGCTGCTGCCTCTCAAGCAAAGGGCAGGTATCGATGCCACCGGCCGCTGAAAGGCGCGCTCTAACCCTGGACTGAGCAAGGACTGTCAGGGCTCAGGTCTGCGCGCTCAGGTCTGCGCGCACTTGGCAATGGTGCCCTTTGCAGAGTGGTACTGCTCAGGCTCCTTGGGCAGGAAGGCCATCATGACAGCATACTCCCCCGCCGCCGGCAGCCGCACGCCGCACGCCTCGCGCACCACGCGCTTGAAAAACTCGTGCGGGATGGCCACCATGCACCCAGCGCCGTCGCCTGTGCAGGCGCCCGCACATGCAGACGGGTCAGATACACAGTGCCACCACGCCGCAGCCCTGCTGCACAGGCACAAGCTGTGTAGCCGGACCACAAATGACTTGCCTCTCTCTCTGGGCTACAGGCCACAGGCCAGCCGACCAGACAAAACACAGCAGTGAGGCCAGACCTGTGTTGACCTCGCAGCCGCACGCGCCGCGGTGAGTCATGCGCCGCAGCGCCTCTATCGCATCCACCACGCACGCGCGCGTCGGCACCTTGTTCAGCTCCGCAACAAAGCCCACGCCGCACGCGTCCCGGTCGTCCTCCGGGTTGTACAAGCCGAGCGGCGCAGTCGGGACCAAACTGTGTGCCATGCATACGACTAGCGCGTTGCCGCGGCCGGCCTGCAGCGGCCGCCACTGCAACCTGCCACACGCACGCAGAGGCTGCGCACACACGCTCGCCTGCGCGGCGCCCGCGGCCTGGCCTCAGTCTGGCAGCCTCACATTTGCAGGCAAAGAAAACCCATCAGTCGAGCAACGGCAGCTTAGAGCGCCTGAGCGCAGGATGTCCAGCTGAGAAACACAGCAGAGCCTCCTAGTCGACGGTGCAGTGCGTCTAACGGGCTGAGGGCCGGCCGCAACGTGACATGAGCTGGGCTTTAAAAGTCGGCACAGTCGAAGCAAGGCACCACACGGCGGCGGCCTCTGCTGCTCCCCACTACCCTCTCTGGTAGTCGAGAACACCCCATGCAGCCACCTCCGGGAGCACGAGACCGCTCCAGGCAGAAAGCGCACCTTTTGCAGGCTGCGGCCCGCCAAAGCAGAGCTCCTGCACGACCAGCGGAGCGCCGCAGGCCGAGGCAGCGCCCGGGGGCACAGTCGTGGAGCGCCTGCCGCCGGCAGCGCCATCCCCCGCGCCGGCGGCGCAGCAAACATGGTCCTCCCCGTTCCCAGAAAGCCTCGCTGGCGTGTCTGGCTGCTCTCACCACTGGAACGAGATCCTGACAAGTGCTGAGATGCAACTCACACCAGGTCGTCCACCGTCCTCTTGCCCAAGAAGTGCCCTCAGGTGCTATTTGCTCAATATCTGCGCCCTACACCTATCACGTGTGCGACGGTTGCGCTGCAGTGCAGCGCCGAGGACATGCGCCGACGCTTATATCCTGCATTCCGCAGGAATTGGCGCGTCGGGAGTGGACTGCTTCTCTGACGGTGGCTCGGTGGCTCAATGAGGCTTGCGCTGGTTGTGCTGGCGCTGTGCGCGGCTTTGGCGGCGCAAACGCATGCGACCACCTCAGAGCTCACATGCGAAGGTTGGTTGCGCTCCTGCTTAGCAATGCAGTCACGCATACGCTGGCTGCGCTGTCCCGTGCTGTGCAGGTGTCAAATTTTGAAGCGAGCGCTTGCGCCCTCTGCTGCAGGCTGCCTGCAGCTGGCGGACCTACTGAAGGTGCAGCTGGCCAAGCTGGAGGCGGACCCAGAGAAAGCATCAGACTCCAACGTTCCCAATGATGAACTTGTTGGGGACGTTGGGTGCGAACATCCCTGATATTTATCTTGCAGCTTTACGGAGTTTGGCAGATAACGGAGTCTTTGCTAAGCTATAGCGTGGCGTGCGGCAGGCAGCGCAGGCGCATGTTGCACCCCCGTAGTGAACCGCAGATCTTCGCAACGCTGGATGCGCTGTGCGGCGTGGTGCGTGCTGCAGCGCACTGTCTGCCGTCACGTCTCTTGTGTTTCTCAAGCGCTGATTTTGAACTTGCGCTGGCAGGCATCTGAGCGCCTCGGTGAGGACCTGGGCTCCGCCTGCACACGGTATGGAGCACCTGCCCGTTGCACGCATGTTTGCGTATGCTTGCTGAGCGGCGTGCAAGATGTGCTGTGCGTGGCAGGGTGCTACCCGTGCACAGAGAGGCGCTGGAGGAGCGCATCTACGAGGACGGGTCATGCACCTGCGGGAGCTCCTGTGCACTGACCTGGCCCGTGCATGTTCGGGGCACGGGCATGAGCTGTTCGACTCGGGCGAGCTGTAGTTGACACTGTTCTACAAGCTCCGCATGCCTGTTGCTCTCTGAGCACAGTGGCTCACTTCCTCGGGCCAGCGTCTGGGTGTGCTGTGCCACAACCAGCCACGTTGCGCTACAGCGTGTTACAGCCTGCACTTCTGCCTGCTTTTGCGGGTCGCTAGCTATGAAGTTTACTGGGTATAGGCATGTTGCAAACGCCGCTGTGCGCTGTGCAGTTTTGTAGACGAGCTTCTGGTATGCTGTATCCCAAGCTTCACCAGCGCCGCCAGTTACCACATGGACAACACCTGGTGGCTGTTGTCCGGGACCAGCCGTGGTTCCTGCGGCGCAGCTCTGCTGCATACTGTTCCATCAATCATGCTCGCAGCCCATATGAGAGGACGCTGCTGCGGCACGGGCGCGCGTGCCACAACCGCGGCCGTGTGCGCGCGCGCTCAGTACGTCCACAGCACCTTCTGCCGGTGGTGCTGCTGCGGCACGGGCGCGGCCACCGCGAGCGCGGCCACGCGCGCGGCGTACTCCTTCGCGGCCAGCGCGGCGGCGCGGGCCTCCTCCGCGAGCTCCGCGGCGCCCCGCTCGCCCTCGCGGCAGCGCTCGGCCGCCTGCGCGCGCACCACGGCGCGAAAGCCGGCGTCCGCGGCCGCGCCGGCGGCCACGGCAGCCGCGTGCGCGCGGACGCCCTCGGCCTCCTCGCGATCCAATGCTGTCCGCTCCGCCAGAGCATCCTCGTGCGCCTGGCGCCTGTGCGCCGGGCGGCAGACAGGGTCGCTCGCGAGACGCCTGCCTTTGGCTCTGCCGCTGTGACTTTGCCCCTCAGCTCAATAGTACGTGCAGTTTGCCGCTTGACGGGCGCCAGCAGTTGCCGCAACGTCGGCGGCGTCCGCGACCATATGAATGCCAGGCCTGCCCTGGCCGTCCTTCACCTGCACCCTCACAGTGCAACACACACAAGGATATGCACTCGGGCGCCGCCAACACGCCAGATTCGCCCGGGCCGCTGTCCCGGCCCCTGGCGCACACCGCCGCTGCGTGCGCTCCGCGATCTGGGCCAGCTGCCCGGCGGTCGCCTCCGCCTGCAGCTCCGTGCGTGCGCGGGCCCGCGCTGTGGTCTCTGCATCGCGGCGGGCCTGCGCCGCCGCTGCGGCGGCCGCGATGAGCGCGTCGCGCTCTGCCGTGTCAGCAGCCTCGCGGTGTAGCGACGCTTGCAGTTGCTGCCTGCGCGGCCCCGGACCCCGAGTCGGCGCGCTGCTGGCTATCGTGTCGGCTGCGACCTGCATGCGACCTGCATGCGCTCGCAGGCCGGCGGCGCCACAAGCACGTCAGCAGGATGCAGCTTCCAAATGTTGTACCGTTCGACATGCCCGCAGCGCTTGGGCAGCTGGCGCTCCTGCAGCAAGCAGTTGCAGGCATAACATGGTCGCAGGTCTGCGATGTGCTGTGGGGCAGGGGCGCCAGCAGCGGGCGTGCCGGCCGCCCGCGCACGCGCCTGTAATGACGCTCTACCTCGCGGCGCTCCCGCGCGCGCATGGCCTCCGCGGCGCCCTCGGCTGCCGCACGCAGCACCGCCGCGCCCACCAGCGCCGCCTCCTCCTCCCTGTCTGATCTGGCTGCGGCAGCTGCGGCCTGCTGGTTCTGCCTGAGCGCGCATGCGGAGACGGCCTTGCTATGCGCAAAGAAGGGAGCGACGTGTTGCATGGCCAATGTGAAGGTCCTGGACCGCCTTATGTCATGTTGCACTCCGTCTGGTGGACTATCAGGCTGCAATTAATTGCTATGAAGGCATGAAGCTGCTGCAGCTGCCTCCTAGCATGCGCCTTGCCCTGACGTGCTGCAGAGCAGCATGCTGTATGCATGCAGGCAATCTGGCAACGCTTGCGACGGCAACATCACCGCGTGAGTGTGAGCTTATCGGAGTTTTCCCTTCCCGACCAGCCGCACTGCCTCTCGCACACTACCAGCCGCATGCGCGCCTGTTGAAGTCCTCTACGTCCTCCCGCAGCCGCAGCAGGGCGGCGCGTCGCGCCGCCTCAGTCGCGCGCGCCGCAGCCGCCTGCTGGCCCCACTCCGCGTGCAGCGCCGGGCGCTCGCGCTCCGCGGCAGCGGCCTCCTCCGCCCGCGCAGCCCGCACCAGCTCCACCTAGTCGCCTGGTCTGGACTCATGACCGCGAAAAGTTCCGAATAAGCTCCGAATAAGTTCGCTGCACTTCCTGCAGAGCCGCCTGCAGCGGGTGTGTCAACGAGCACAGCTCCGCCAAGCGACATGGCAGATGGCCAGCGGCATGGTGCATGCGTGGCCGCAGCGCATGGGGCGCGCCTGGCTGTCGAGCTGCACCTTGGCCTGTTGCCACGCATGCCGCTCCTCTTCCCGCTTTTCTGTGTGCCTGCCGGCCTGGCTCCACTTGCCGCTGCTGTCTCACACTGTCCACCACCAAGCCAACACGCCTGCCATGCTGCCAGGTGCGTGCTCACAAAGACGAGCAGAAAAGAGCCTGCTGGTGGCAGGCACTCTTTAATGGAGCAACAGCGCATGTCACATGTCCCGCTGATTGCAGCATGCATGCAGCCGCCAAGACCATGCATTGAAGCCCCTCAGCAGCAGAGCTGGTGTTCGCACGCGCGTTCAGCAGCCTGATGCTCGGCCTCCTCATGCACAGCCGCTCGGCGCTCCGCCTCCCTGGCGGCATGGTGCTCGCGGCGCTTCTCATTCATCTGCGCATGCCAGACTGGACACATCAGGACGTGTGGAGATCGAAGTAAGAACATGCAGACTGTGCCATGGGTGGATGCTTGCCTGTATGTCCACTGCATTGACACGCTTGAGTTGGCAGCCAACAGACACAGCATGCGAAATAGAGGCCGGGATGGCCGCACGAGCGCTTCCGTTGGCAGCTTGTCAGCAACATGATCGGGCGCTGCAGGTGCGTGCTTGACAAGTGCTCGAGCCGCGCGGCCACAAGCGCGCACCTGCACCAGCTGCTGCGCGGCAACCTCGCGCGCGCGCGCACCGCACTGCGCCTGCCGCAGCTCGTCGCAGCCGGCCGCAAAGCGCCGCTCCTGCGCGGCCGCCGCGGCCGCCGCCGCGGCCGCCGCCCGCGCGGCCGCCAGACTGCGCGCGCGCTCGGCGAGCGCCGCGCGCCGCTCTTCTGGGGTTTGCTGCAGCGGCAAGAGGGTCTGCCTCACCTCCCGCTAAGACTCATGAGCTGATTGGCATTATTTGCTGCTGATTAAGCTTGCGTCTGATGCCTGGTTCTTCTCAATGTCACAAATAGGTCTGGGTTGTCGCGACGTGGCAACCAAGCCAACCAGATGGATGGTGCATGCGCTGCCAAGCCGACACAGCGCCTGCCTGCATCAGCCCCTCCCAGCACTGTGCAAGCTGAGGCCGTAGAGGCTGCACCGCGCTGCTTGGCCTGCCCCTGCAACAGCGACTGTCCAGCACACGCGCGCGTGGGCGCGGCCGCTCGCCTGCTTGCTCAGGAAGTCCGCCTGCGCGGCCAGCAGCTCCGCGCGCTGCGCGTCCGCGGCCGCCTGGCGCGCCGCGGCGGCCGCCGCCGCGGCCGTGGCCTGCTCCGCTGCGCGCGCGTGCGCCGCTCGGGCGCACGCCGCGCGCGCCTGCGTCCGCCCCTCCCAGGCCGCGACCTCGCCCAGCTTGCCTGCCTCCTGAGTGTTGCACACGCGCTCGGGACTGTCAGCCGTGTGCACTGCGCAGCAGCGGTTGCCTAGGCTAGGTACATTCCTGTTGTACTTCTGGTTTTAGTTCAAAATTCAGCTCAAGGCTGCTTTGCACACAAGTAGCTTGCAAACGCAGGGCACTGACAGTTGTGCCGGGCAACAACTGCAGGAGCAGCGCTAACGGCGTGGTCAACTGTGGTTGGAATAGCTTGGGTAGTGCTTGGCAGGCCCTTGCTCGCCTGTATGGTTGCGCGGTACAGGGCTAAGTTGTCCTCATAGGCACGCAGCTTGAGGATGCGTCCTTCGCCTGGGGTGCGCAGCTGCGCGCCCACGGGACAGAGGCCTGGTCTGTGGGGCGCGCGCACACAACCACGCGCGCAGCAGGCACAGCAGCGCAACTTGTGCTCTATACAGCGCACCGCTGTGCATGCCCCCATGGCTATCAGCGTGTCGCTAGGCGCCGGATGCTCATGAATTTGTCCCGGTTGCTGGCAAATTGCCCCAGTGTAACCACTTCAGCCCTTAATCATTTCTGATATTCGAATCAAGATGGAGCAGCTCGTGACGGAGCGTCATGGAGGATGGCAAATGGAGCGACTCAGCTGCAATGTGACCACCTCATGAGGTGCTTGTGCGGCACAAACTGTGCCACCATGCTTGCTGAGAAGCATGCCAGCGCGCGCTCTCTTTCCTGAGCGATGCGAGAGAAGCTTCTATGGACACACCAGGCACCTCGACTCCAGCCTGCGCTCCTTGGTTAAGCGGACCGTGTATGGCTGCCGCAAGCTGGTCAGCGGCTGTGGCCGCGCTGCCGCTGCCAGAGCGCGTTCGCCGGCCATGACACTGTGCGCCAGCACGCAGAATGGCAAGCCTGCACTGCACGATCTGCCTGGAGTGGCAAGCAGCGCCGACGACAGGACGTGGTCCGTGCTGCCCTGCGGGCACGTGTACCACACGACATGTGTGGCGCAGCACCTGGAGTTCAAGCTCTCCTGCCCCAACTGCCGGGTGCGCACCAGGCTGGTCACGCGCCTCTCACCTGGCTGTCCTGACCTTTTGGCATGTGGCTGCGTTGCACAGCTACGCGTGGGACCAGCGCTCCTGCTTGGCAGGCTCCTGTGCTACACAGGACGCAAGGCGGCGTGTCCGCGCCGTGTGCTCGCTGGACACCGTGGCTCGTTGTTTCTGCAGGCAGCCCTGTGTGCGCTGTCACGGCTGAGCGCCTTTCTTTGCGAGGTGCTGCGAGCTGTGTGCTCGCCACCCAGCCAGTTACTCCCAGGGCAAGCAGCGCTGACGTACACGCGCTGCAGGCCAAGGCGCGGCAGAGCCCAAAGCGGATCTTCCTGGACCTGGTCGGCGGCGACCCGCTCGGCGGCTCGCCTGGCCGCGCGCCGTCGGCCGCCAGCCTGACCGCCGCGGACGTGCGCATCCGCCTGCTGGAGCAGGCGCTGCAGGAGGAGCGGCAGGAGGCGCGCGCCCTCTGGGTGCACCTTAAAGCCCAGCAGCTTAGTGTACAGGTTGACTACATAAGCGGGTACGAGTGTGACGGGAGGCAGTGCTGCGCTTTGCTTCACGGCATATGAACAGGTGCGTCCTGCAAATGGTTTGATAGTATGTGCCGAGCTGCGTTACACAGCTGCGAAGAATAGTAAAAGTTTTCCAAGGTGGCAAGGTGTTCCTCTGAGCACTGTGCGCCGGCGGCGTGCAGACGCTGAAGGTGAGACGCACGCTTGAGGGGCTCAAAGAGCAGCACCATGAGCTGGAAGAGGACTACCAGGAAGCGCAAGAGGAGGCCGAGGCCGCTGAGGTCAAGATTACCGCAGCGCACAGCAGGTCAGCTGCCTTCTGCCCCTGCACTGTGTTTGCATCACAAAGTGTGCACACTAACAATTGGAGGTGTTTAGACACTGTGCGCGCCTTCAAGCTCTCAGAGTGCAAAGTACAAGCTCAATGTGCGTTGCCCCAGTCAAACACACGCAGGCTCTGAGCAGCGGGGCTGCCCGGCCAGGCCGCATATCTGGCATGAACCAGCAGCCATCAAGGCGCAAACGGCCAGCGGGCTGAGAGCTGGAAAGTGAATCGCTGAGCAAAGGAGGTGGCAGCTGGCAGCGCCGGCCGCGACTCGGCGCGCGCGCCGCGCAGGACCGCCGAGGCAGACGCCCGGACCGCCGCCGTGCGGCGCGAGGCCGAGGAGCGCGTGCAGGCGATGCGGCAGGAGATGCACCGCGCGGCGCTGCAGGCGGACGCCGCGCACAAGCACACGGCGCGGCCCCCGCCCGGCCCCCGCCACTCCCCGGCCGGCCTTCCCGCCGGCCGCTCCCCGCGCCCGCGACCGCCGCGGCTCCTCGTGTGCCAGTCCGCGTCGCCGTTGGGCCGCCGCCCGTCAGGCCGCGCCCGCAGGCGCCGGCAGCAGCGGGCCCGCTCCGCCAGGCCCTGCCCTACCCTAACTGTAACCCTAGCCTACCGCATCACCCCTGCGCCAAGGCCTCGCGGCGCGCGCGCAGAAGGGCAAGCTGTACAAGCTGCAGAACCAGCAGCACGCGCTGGCGGCCGAGAACGCGCTGCTGCGCCTGCGCACGGAGACCGAGCTGGGCCGCGCCGCGCTCGACGACCTGCTGCGGCGCATGGCCGGCGGCGCGCAGGCGCGGCGGCGCCCGGGGGGGCACCGCTCGCGACGCGGGGCGGCAGGCTGCACCTGGCTGCCAGGCATGCGGGGCGGCGCTGGGCTGCAGGGGTGGCTGCGCACACCACCGGCTGCTGGCTGCTGACGGATTGCCTTGTTCGGTGCGTGCATCACATGTCAGTGGCGCATTATGCCCCTGCGCGGCGAGTGTCTGGCTGAGCAGCGGGTGCCCAGGATGACTCGGGCTGCGCAACGCCCTGTGCATGCGAGCAAGAGGGGTGCGCCGCTATCATCTCAGCCTGCAGGCATGGCAGCCATACGGTGCGTGGCTCGGCACTCATCAGCCCTGCACAGCGGCACCTAGCGCTTGAGGTCCGCCGGGCCGGCGCGCGCAGGGGCACGGCCGCGCCACGCAGCCCGACGTGGACCGCTTCGCCGTGCTGCTGGAGCTGCGCAACGGCGAGTACAATGCGCTCATGCGCAAGCACACCGGCGCGCAGGAGGCGCACCGCGGCACGCTGCGCGAGCTGCGGGTGCGCCGGGCCTGCGCACGTCTGCTGCTTGAGGGCAGCCCGGCATCCATGCGCTTGCTCTCTCCCTCGCATGCCCCTGCCATGCTCGTGGCGCGCACGTCTCGCTGTGCGCCGGCCCCGACCGCCTGGCCGATCGGATGCGCGCGGCCCCTCATGCAAGCAGTGCCAAACACTCGCCGCACATCACTTCGCCCGTCAAACACTCGGGCGCACATGCGGCCTCGTCCGGCAAAGGCAGGCCAGGCAGCGGCGCTCGCTTGCGCCGGCCTGCCACGCGGCTCCCATGCCGCGGACGCTACGCGGTGCCCGCGAACGGCACACCTCACCGCCCTCTACACAGCCCATTCGCACAGCCGCCAGCGTCTGGGGCGCGCTCGCAGGAGGCCCAGGCGCGGCTGCAGCCGCTGGACGCGCAGCTGCGCAGCGCCAAGGCGCAGCTGGCGGCAGCCGCGGCGCGCCTGGCGGCCGCGGCCGCCCCGGCGCGCAGCCCTGCCCAGAGCCCCACCCGGGCGGCCCCCGCGGGCGCGCGCGCGCGCGCGGATGCAGGCCGGCAGCAGGCCCGCCGCGCGCCCTGCCAGGCTGCACGCCGGGGAGCTGCGGGCGGCGGGCGGGCGGGAGCGGCGGCGGACGCGGTCAGGCCCGGGGCAGGCGCTGCGGCTGGCGGCGGCAGCGGCCGCAGCCAGCCCGGCGACGAGCAGGACGCCGGCGCGGAGCTGTGGGAGCGCTGCGCGGCGGACGCAGAGGCCGGCACGCCCGGCACGGCGGGGAGGGACGTGCTGGGCGCTGAGCAGTACCCCAGCCCGGGCAGCGCCGCGAGGCCATGCCCTGGCAGCGCCGCGATGCCCTCGGGCCTGCATTTCGGGGAGCCGACCGAGGTGTGGAGCCCTGGCGCGGCGGGCGGCGGCGACGCCGGGCTGCGTGGCCATGCGGCCGAGGAGGCCGCCAAGCTGGCCGCGGGGCTCGCGCGCGGCGGCGAGAGGTCCGCCGCAGATAGGGCCGACTGTGACGGAGCGGGCGGAGCGAGCCCGGCAGGCGCTGGGGCGCCCTGCGAAGAGGGCAGCGGCCGCAGCGGCCATGCGGGCGATGAGGGCGAGCTGGTCAGCCTTTTCACCGAGGAGGAGGAGGACAGCGACGCCACGCGGAGCGGGAACGACCGTGGCGCCGGCGCGGACGCGGGCGGCTGCCTGCAGGACGCAGCCTCATCGCGCCCACCCGCGGCCGCGCGCTGCGCGAGTACCGAGGCGGCCTACGCCGATGCCGCTGCGCGCTGGGCCGCCGGCCAGGCGCCGTGCATGGCGCAGCCGGGCCAGCATCGGCGCGCTTCCGGGGCGGCCCCTGGCGATGCCGTCGCGCGCAGCGCAGGATGCGGGGAAGTCACAGCCGCCGACATGCCCTGCAGTGCGCCGCCGCGGCACTGCGGGGGCCATGGCGGGCTGCGCGGCGCGGCGGCCGGCTCGCACGGCGCGGCGGCGCGCTGGCCGGCCTGCAAGGAGAACGACCCGGGGGCGGGTTGGGCGCGAGGCGCGCGCGCCGCGGCGCCGCAGAAGCGGGCACTAGC
>JAABUV010002223.1_pt1 | contig 26703 bp, 25 predicted proteins | sample 5559971 | NCBI WGS metagenome assembly JAABUV01 (sample SAMN10711881, study PRJNA513362) | rock metagenome | isolation source: Antarctica rocks | place: Antarctica: Victoria Land, Knobhead nord | collected 2015-12-19
CAAAGAGTAGAGCTGCCTCAGGAAACTGCTGAGCCTGGATCAGCATTGGCAGCAAAGCGTAAGGGGTATGCTGCACATGTCGAGTCTTTGGAGTGTGCCAGGTTGGACATGGTGATGGCACAAGAGCCAGCAAGCCTGGCAAGAGAGCAAGCTGAAGCAAAAGCTGCCATTGCTGCTGACAACAGAGCTGTTCATCCCACCCACACAGCAACAGCAACCACAGACATACCATGCATGCTGAATCTGCAGTCAACCTCGGCAATTTTGACGCAGCCTGCTGCCAAAGCCATGCGTAATCATCACACCTATGCTAACTTGCCTGGACAACAAAGGCAAGCTCTTGATAGTGGTGGAAGATTATTGTTTAGTGGAGATAGTGTCGCCTCAATATGGAAAGAGTGGCAATAGGGTGGTGAGTATGCCAATGTCAAAAGCTCGCTGCGTGAGAGTAAGAGCAGTGGCAAAATGACATGGCGTGGCAACGGGAAAGGAACAGTCAAGCAGTCAGAAAGGTCAGAACTGTGCAAGAAGCAGCATCTGCCACAGGCAATCCATACCCTCATCAAGCAACGATTGCCAGAGCAACAGGCTCTAAGGCAGATTGACGAGCTGTTGCTGAATTGTGGCCTCAAGCGGATGCGTCAAAAAATTTGATGCCTTCTTGTATAGGAATCAATGGAAGCATCCAAAGGGAAATGTGAACCCTGAGGGAGAGAAAAGACAGAGAGTTGATGGAAAGAAAGGACCAGGACCTTCAAATGAAGCCTTTGACAAAGCTTGCAAAGAACTCTTACAAGCTGCAACAGTCGACTCTGTAAACAAACAGTGATTGGCGTACGACAGTGGACATGTCACTTATATGACAGTTAGCAGGTCTTTGTAACTCCTTCATCAGCACTCTGAAAGCTGGCGTTCCTGAAAGCTGCAAGAGCATGCCGTGCGAAGCATACGCAGTATTCACTGTCATGCCGTTTACAAACAACAAAACTCACATCTTAGCTGCGTTCTCACCGGGAAGTAGGACCACACCATCCGGCTGATGAGCTGACCGGAAGCATTGCTGACATTACGTGCGTGTTTCAACGCCGAAAGAGCGTCCCACCCGTCTTTTCATGCTTTGTGTGGGATGCGTAGGCGCTGATTCCTTGCCTTGTTGCCGTGCCGTGCATCAGCTTTCCCAGAATCACCCCTTTATTAGGATTAGATTAGAGCTGTGACCGGTGACCCTTTCAATGTCACTAGTGGTCTGCAGTGCAAGCATAAAAATGCATGCCTGCGTGTAATCTGTCCAGAGTCTGTGTCTCATTGATGGTATGGATTTGGATTCATGATCTACAAATATAAAACAAGTTGCTGGCAATACAATGCATTAAATCTGCGGTCTCAAATGATAACCTTGAGTTTGTGAAAAACATTTTGAAAGGGTTGTCAGATCTGCTCACTCTGACAAAGGGCTAGCTAGCAGTGCATTTGATGTTGATTAGCAATGCACAAATGATTATAATTCCGCCAGAAAAGCATTGATTATGCTTCTTTAAAAAAGCATTGCAAGAGGGGAACAACCACAATAAATCAACACAATTATCACTTATATCATGCACAGAAAAGCGGATTAGCTGAGTTCGCACAAAGGAGAACAGCAATCATGACTTGTGTCAGCAGACTCAAAGAACCTCATCGATCTCATCAGCTTCAATACATCTTTCAACTGCACATGCAGCTGCATTTAAAGCGGATTTGGATTCAAGCGACCAAGCAGACGTCATATTCGACACATCCTCGAGCTTTTTTTGGCAGGACAACGTCGTCAGCTCAGCCATGCTGCAAGCTTTATCCTGAGAGACACTTGTGGCTATCCTGCAACCAACGCATCAGTGTTGTGCTTGCCTGGCCCGACCCTAAAGTGAAATGCAGATCTGGTCACACAATGCAACTCTTTCTGCCACCTTGTCAAGGCGTTGTTCCCTCCACAGTTGCTCATATACTGGACAGACAGACAACGCAACCGGCATCACAATATGTTCTATGTAAGATGGCAGACCCGCTAAGCATCGCTTGGTCAACCTGTGAGACAAAACTTTGATGAGCATGTCTAGAAAAGCAGCAATATTCTCGAGTACACCATCTGTTGGAACCCCATCAATATCTGATGCTGCGAGTGCTTTGGGTTGAGGCACAGGAGCCTGAATGCTGCAAGCGCCACATCTTTGGGGAGCTGGGAGGCTAGGCCTAGCTGCTGGAAGTCGTTGTAAGGCATTGATTTCAGCTCTAGGCAAACTGCATCGAACAGAGTATGCTGCATCTCAAAGGCTTCCAGCAACACGTCAGCAAGACAAACATGCTTTCCTCAAGTTTGATCCGCCAACTTTGCATTGTTTCCCACACAGCAAGCATCCCTCAATCTCCTTGGGTTTGCACTTGCATTATTGATATGCTTGTTGTAGTTTCCGACAGAGTCGGTTGAATGCCCACATTTCGGACAGGAATAAGCTGGTGCCATTGTTTGTACAACATCAAAACAAGCTTTATATGGTTTGTTTTCATCGCAGTTTCATAAATATAAAAGGGCAACATTGTGAAACCAGCGCAGCAAACGATGGGATCTAATCAGCCAGAAGACTTCATCGCCAAGCAAGGAACACATCAATTGAGACAGTGAATTGATTTGACTGACATCATAAACGATCAGGGTATTAAGACTGCAAACATTGAACGAATATTGGCAGAAGTAATACAAAGAGTGGAGCAGCTGGAGCCTAAGCCAGACATGTCCGAAGACCTGGTTGAAATCAGAACAGCAAGAGAGAATTGCCAGACATACTTGTTGTCGGTACCAGTCTACATGGACACACCAGGACTGGGTTGCTTTGACAACTTTGCAAATGTCATGTGCGGTGGCAACGCTGACCTGTTTGATCGGATGAGCATGAGCCTCTCCTCATGGGCAGAAGCGCATGAGAACTTGTCTGAGCTCAGGCTGAAGAGGCCGATAAGCTACATCAACGTAGTATTTGGAGCCAGCTCCTTGGACTGCAACAGGATCAAACAGGCAGTTGAGCATGCATGGAAAGGAGCTTTATTGCCAAAATCAGCTATTGCTGAGCTTGTATATGGTACTGGAAGCATCACTGCAGACCATGGTGAGGTGGCTGGCTTTCTGCAAAAGACATCATATGGAACTGTGTGGGCAGATTTGATTGCAGAAGCTGAGGACTCAGGAAATTTTGCATCCTGATGGTTACAATGGCCAGCGCTTCACCGAAAGCTGGACACCAAATGGCTATTCATGCTATGACCGCAACCCAATGGCTTGGTTTGCACAGTTTTCTGCAGCAATAGCTCATGAAGAGTTCAAGCTCAACAGCCGCAAGTCAAGAATGAAGTTGAATCAAATGATGCAATGAATGCCAGATCCTCGATGAATGCATTTAAAAGCAACACCTCAACTGCCAATATATATAGCAAAGTAGTTTAGATCATGGTCTTGCCTAAATGTTCCAATGCTTGATGAGCTTTAGACTAGGATTGCCACCACAGCTCTATCATGCCATCTGCCATGGCTGGCTGTGTGTGCTTGGAAAGCTGCTTCTACATAGTTTAAACGATTTGAGCAACACAAAACACTATTTCTGAGAACCAATACGCATCATGCACAGTATATCTTCACGGACTTGTTGGGGGCCCACCACCCAGGGCAACTGGCAGTGGAATCTCTGGAGGGTGGCGCGGAGCGGATGCGGCCGAGTTGGGCTTGTCGGGGCGCTGGCCGTATCGGGCAGGGTGCAAATGTTTGAGTCGCAAACAAGTCAGTCTGACAGCAAGGCATCTGACAGCAAGGCAGAGCCATATACAACACATGATTGCAGGCCTTTCGATGAGGACACGCTAGAAGGAGTGTCTGAAGTACAATATATTCCACAGTGGAAGGCCTGTGGAAATTTCATTTGTGTCATTTAAAAAAAAATCAAACAATAAATCATCTTCTTTCCTCACATATGGCTATGGATATACAGTGACTATTCTGTCGATTGAAGACCTTCGGTCCGCGTCGTTTTTTGGATTGCCACCGAGTGTACAGGGCTCCAAATATCAGGCACAGCTCAGGCGATTTGTCTGGCTGTGGTCTCGGAGGAGCGCGCTTTGCGACCATGAAGAGTATGGCTCGCAAACTCGTGTCTGAGCCTTGGAATTTGGCTTTTCGGCTGTCGCAAACGCGACTATCGATAACGTATGGCTACACGCACATCAACAGCAGCACCAGGTACGGATCACGTCATGTAAGTGGCCTTCAAACTGAGTTGGCAGTGTGTTATGGCAGTTTTGCTGTCGCAGAAACCATGCACAACTGACTTCAGAGCCGGGCCCCTACTGGACTTCCGAACGGCGTCCGCTCTTACAGTACGTCAAGCTGCTCGTAGCAGCTGCTGAGCGAGGAGATGCAGCAGAAGTCAGCTGGTTTTTGCGAAAGGAGCCAGCTGCATTGTCAGACCTGCAGCCTGAGGCCTTCCACTGTGCACTATTTGTGGCTGTGATATCGGGCCATCACAGCACAGCAGAAGCACTTCTACAGCATCAGAACCCTGACAAGGGGGCTTTGACTCTACCAGTCTGCAGACCTGGCCTCAAGGTCTGGGGTGTTTCAGAAGACTTTGATGCTGGCATGGAAACCTCTTTTCTGGCCCTGTCATATGGTTGGGATTCCTCCTCAGGCTACGTGTCCGAGGAGGATCGGGAGCTGTTGCGAAAGCGACCTGACAAGTTGTGTGGCGCACAGTATTTGGGCTTGATGCAGCTTCTGCTCGAGTATGGAGTGGCGCCAGCTTCAGCAGTGCAAGGCCTACTGCAAAAGCTGACATTGACAGCAGATATGGCGGCCATGACATTGCTGCAAGCCCACAACTTCAATCTTGGAGACTGTGTGCTTTCAGAGGGACAGACCATGCTGCATCTGCTTGTGTCTACACAATGCCACGATCAGCGCTTTTATCGATGCTCAGGCAATTACCCATCAGATTCAGATAGGCGTCAGATGCAGTTAACCTTTGAACAAGATATGAAAGAATGGCAAGACCAGGCAATGCCGTTGCTGCAGCTGCTGCTCTCTACTGAAGGTGCCACTATCAAGCGTGATGATAACAACAAGACAGCCATGGATGCTTGTCTCAAAGAGTACACACAGTTCATGTCAGCCATGAACAATGCTAGATTGTCTGCTCAGCCAGCAAGGAGGGACAATAGTGAGGCTGCCCAAGCACATTGCGTTATCTGCATGGACAGACAGCCTTCAGTGGTCATCATCCCTTGTGGCCATTTGTGCGTCTGTCAATCATGCTCAGGCCGTTTGCAGCAACTGTGCCCTGTTTGCCGAGGAGCAGCCACACAAATGATCCAGACATTCACTCCATAGAGTTAGGAAGCATTGCAGTAGATTGCATCAGCTTAAGCCTTGCCAAGGATATAGCTAGTCTTATTGTCCTATTTTTGAATGCACAAATGCAGAGATTGTGAGGACACGCATGAACAACTTTGGTGTACCAGACCTGTTTACTATGGTAATATGCATGCAACACATTGCTTCTTGACCAGTGGAGCATAACAAGAAAGTTTGAGACAGTTGGCAGGGACTTGCTGTCCCAGGTCAGTCTGAACAGATGCTGCCGGCGTTTTCTTCTGCTAGGTTTTTTGCGGAACATCTGTTTGTTCTTGTGTCAGACCTTGTCAACATAAGCCAGTCTCATCAAGCCTCTTTTTACTGGTTTAGGCTTAGCAGTACACAACCTTTTACAGCGGTCTAGCACTACCAGGTGAGACCGATGCAAGTTAAGCGGTTGTGTACACAATGCTCACATGCAACTTTTGGAATCGTTTCTCATGTCCGTGATATCGTAACATATTGTCACACGTGCATTTTATATGGTCTGAGCGTGTCCTGAGAACAGGAAGGAATGTGCATGGTGGTGTGATAGGCCAAAGTGTCCTGGCTGGACTGTCAAGCAAGAAAGATGTGTACAAACAGCAACATATATGTCTGATGCACGCCGCAGCTTGGCATCCTTAGCCTTTGCAGCGGCATCCACCTCTCGCCGGCTGTCCATCTCTTCTTCTTCGTCCGATCCATCTCGCAAGCACATGCTCACTAGAAACTCCCAGCAGCATGATCCATCAGGAGCTTGATCACATGGCTCTTTGTAGCTGGGGCTGGCAGCTGAGTGTGATGCTCCAACAGCCCAACAAGCTCAGCTTTGGAGAGCTTCTGAAAGCGCCATACTTTGGCTGTCTTCAGGACTTCTGGATTCATAAAGTCTGCAACACCCAGGCTCCCAGCTGCGGACATTGTAGACCCTGGGTCCGACACATTGCTGCTGCTGATCTCTGGAGTTCCAGCTCTGTTGTGCATGCCTACATCAGCGAAAACCCCATTGGACAGGCTGCTGACAGTGCTAAGGTTGCTCAAAGCTGGTGTGCTAGCACGCCTCTGGTACTTCTTGGCAGTCTTGACAAAAGAAGGCGGGTTCGAGATGACCTTGTGCTGTGTTGCAATCAGGGCAGATGCCAAGGCCTGCTTCATGGTGTCCTCAGGGACATTGAACGCAGAGCCAGAGGCGCTCTGTCCTAGCACAGTGCAAAGTTCTTGAGCCAGCTGTGTGATCACAGCCTCCTTGACAACTCTCTCATCGACAGATATCGTGTATGGTAGGATGTCTAAAGCCTCTTCAAGTGCTGACATGTTGTTCATGCTCAGGAGCAGGTGCTGTGCAATTAGAAATCTGAATAGATGATGGTAAAACACGAAGGGATGGTGTGCAAGAGGGCTCACCAGCAAGAAAGGAGACATCGATTTTGTTCACCCATGCAAAATCAACGACAACACTTTCATGTACATATAATGCAATTACAGATTGTCAACAATGAAGTCAGGTGAACTGAAAGCCTTAAAAAGGCTGCAGGTTGTCACTAGTAGTAGAACTTCACAAGACTTGTCTGACTGGACTGTGCAGACAGGCAAGCAGGGCCTGTATTACCTGCACAAACCTAGTGGACTGGGATTTCAGACGCTCGGTGCAGCCAGAGTGGCACTGAGTGCCTTTGCCCCCAACTGCAGTACCTGCACAACAAGCACAGATGCTGATGAGGAAGATGATGAAAGGGAGGAAATGCTAAGCATGGTCTTAAGCCTGGATCAAGTGGTGGCTCAGCTGCACAAGCATCTTGACATGTTGAATCAATACAGACAAGAAGCTACAGCAGGTCAACAGAAAGCATTGCAAGCCCAAGAGCCAAAGATTATGGATGTTTATGATGTGTGCAGCTATCTGCAGGTTGACAAGGACACAGTGATGCTGCAGCAAGAGGACACACTGCTTCAAAGATCTACCAAGCTCAGGTGTCAGCTGCTGTTGGCAACATGTGCTGTGTTTGCTCAAAAGCTACTCCATCAGAACAGCTACAAATCTGGGTACAGGCAGCATTGCATGTGTACTCTGTTGCAAGAGCTCAAGCGGACTGGAGCAGATAACCCCGCCTTGTCCATGCTTGTAGAGCCTTTGCTGCCAAAGCCCTGGAGGAAAGAGCTGGACAGACAAAAAATGTTGAAAGGAGATGAGGCCACTGATCTTTACTCACCAGCACTTGCTGCACAAGATATTCAGGCTGCATATGCAGAAGAGGGTGCGCCCCTGAAGGATGGCTTTGTTGTAGTAGAGAGTCCAGAGCTGCTGAAGCTGACTTGCAAGGTGAAACAGGTGGCTGAGGCCCTTGATCTCATTCCCTTGTATCACAAGGCCCAGGTGGAGTCAGCTGTTGCAGATGGATTAGCTGAGGGACTTGAGGCAATGTCAAAATGCTTGAAAGAGCTTGAAGGCAGATTTGCAGGACACGAGCACCATCAAGACTGGTTGCAAGCACTAAATCAAGCTCTGTTTGACAACAAGCAGGGACCTCAAGCGGTCGCAGGCACGTTAGATGAAGAGCTGAAGCAGGGAGTGCACAAAACTCTTTCCTAATTGTGTTGGTCACAAAATGTGTTTGCTTGGATTGCCAATTTTGTTTGAATTGAATTGTTCATTTGCATACAATATGAGACACACCAAATTTGGCGAGAAACAATGATTGAATGACTCAAAATTGTTAGATGTTTTGCAAAGTTTACAAATATTTGGAATTTGCAAAACAAATTTGCATTGTGATTTTGCATCCAACAGCCAAATTTGTATGATGCTTCAAGTTCGACTTTTCTCAAATGATCTGATATTGAAGGGTATCTGCTTGATACCGCTTGAAGCTTTTCGGCCTCCTAAACAGTAATGCCCAGTGCCGATCCAGCCATTGAAGCTGTAATGAAAGCAGAGCACCTCAGCGAAGAGACAAGGCGTGTGTACAGCAGCAAACTTGAAATTATTGCATCAGCTGCCAGGAATCAACCTCTCCTCAAGGTTTTGACCCAGCACCCTGAAAAGGTTATTTGGTACATTGCAAGGAAGTACAAAGAGATTGCAAGCCAGAAGACAATGCTTGTCAGCATAATGGCTGTCTACAGGCTACTAGGCATCAAAATCCAGGCCAAGACCAGCTATGACTCATACCTAGCTTACTTTGACAAGCTTGATGCCATACTCAGGGATCGGAGTAAAACTAACCTTTCCAGCAAGCCCCAAGCAGAAGGCTTCATCACTCATGCAGAGCTCCAGCTTGTCAGGGAGAAGCTTCCAGTGGGATCTAAAGAGCGCCTGCTTCTGAGCTTCTATGGTGGTTGCATCCCGCCTGTGAGGAATGACTTACATTCAGCCTTCATTCACATGTTGAAATGCAAAGAAGGAGAGGCAAGGAATGCAGTTATGACCAGCATAACTCCGAATTGCATTCTGTTGCCCTATGACACAAACAAGGAGGGTGCTCTGATATTGAGAGAGTTCAAAACACAAGACAGAAACAATCCTAAACTGTATGCTCGAGGACTGGGGCTGGAACTGTTAGATGAGATCAGAGCCAGCCTGCAACAACATCCAAGAGACTATCTATTCATAGAAGCAAGAAGCAGCAAGCCTTACACACATGGTGGATTTCAGCAGTACGCCTCCAGAACCTTGAAAGCACTCTTTGGCAAGCCATGTACCCTTACCCTCTTGAGGCATTCATACATCTCACACATGCTTGTTTATAGGCAACTAAGCATCAAGGACAAGGAGGAGCTTGCCAGAGACATGTGTCATTCAGTCGAGACACAAGCCCAATACCAGTTTATCAAGCATTGAAACTAGGTAGTGTGATGGTGCAATGCACACATGGGGGCATTGAGATTGAAGTGCAAACTGAGCTCGTGACTCAGGTTTGCAGATTAAACAAAAGATAAATCAACTATAAAAAAATCAGAGATTCAAAATTTTAACACCTGTCAAGACTTTTAAGATTGATGAGCGTCGCTCAACAGTCAGGGAGCCGCCAAAGATCTGGAGTATGAGCAACTAGTTGAAATTTGCAGATCATACAACATAACCAGCCATCAAACAGGAATTATGAAATTGCAAAATTGTATCACCTGTCGAGAATTCTGCAGATCGACGAGCGTCGCTCAACAGTCAGAAAGCCGCCAAAGACCTGAAGTATGAGCAACTAGTTGAACTTTGCAGATCATACAACACAATCAGCCATCAAGCAGAAATTTCAAAATTGCAATACTGTATCACCTGTCGAGATATTTGCAGATCGATGAGCGTCGCTCATCACTTTGAAAGTCACCAAAGACCTGAAGTATGAACACCTGACTGAATGTTACAGATCATACGACACAATCAGCCATCAAGCAGAAATTTCGAAATTTCAAAACTGTATCACCTGTCGAGATTTTTGCAGATCGATGAGCGTCGCTCATCACTTTGAAAGTCACCAAAGACCTGAAGTATGAACACCTGACTGAATGTTGCAGATCATACGACACAATCAGCCATCAAGCAGAAATTTCGAAATTTCAAAACTGCATCACCTGTCGAGATTTTTGCAGATCGATGAGCGTCGCTCATCACTTTGAAAGTCAACAAAGACCTGAAGTATGAACACCTGATTGAACTTTGCAGATCATGAAACATGATCAGCCATCAAGCAGGAATATCAGAATTGCAACACTGTATCACCTGTCGAGATTTTTGCAGATCGATGAGCATTGCTCATCACTCAGAAAGTCGCCAAAGACCTGAAGTATGAACACCTGATTGAACTTTGCAGATCATGGAACATGATCAGCCATCAAGCAGGAATGTCAAAAATGCAAAACATACCACCTGTTGAGATATTTGCAGACCGATGAGCGTTGCTCATCACCTACCAACCTACCCCTACCAAAAACGAAACTTTCAATTTGAGAGTCCAAGCAGCATGTGTTTGACAGGCTTGTACATGCTGACTCATCAGTATATGCATGAGTGTGCATATAAAGTAAAGGTTCTCTATATGCATACAAGCAAAAGTCTTTGACATGCACATAGAGGACTCTGTTCACATATATGAAGCAAATTCGTTGATAGGCGACTGAGACTTTGAGCGGGCAAATTCTATCTGATTGCAGTTGTTGCATAAATTTGCTTGTAACTGACACACAGAAAACATACCTGAGGTCAGCAGGCAGCTGGTGATTGCACCCCAAGACATCCAAGCCCTTGATAATCTCCTGGTTGTCTTCGGCAAAAGGGCTAAATAGGCCACCTAAGGCAGCAAAGGATACACTGACTAGATCTGATGCCACAGCCAAAGAGAGATCATGGTCCAATTGAGGAGCTGTTATCTTTTGTCAACAGATACCAAGGGCCGCATGCAATGCACCTTGAAAGAGACACCCGACATACTGCTGAGGAGATGCATAGTATTTTTGCAAAACAAGAGTATTGCGGGGCAGCAAACACCGTTAAAGCTTACGATCAGACATGGTTTGAGTGGCTGGAATTTACAAAAGCTGATGGCACAGGCAACCATGTGACACCTTACACCAAAGTATATGAGTAGATTTCTTGGAGCACTTGCGAGACAGACACCAAGCAAAAAAAAAACAAAGCAACAGGAGACAGTGTTGCAGCTGCCAAAGAGAACATCATGAAGCTCCACAAAATACAAGGCTGTCCCATGTTTCTGCCTAAGGAGATGGATTACCTGCAGTCAGTAGCGACAGCGGCTAAAAGCGACAGTGTGGCCATACGTCTTGAGATTTCAAGGAACACCTCCCAGCTGGACAAGCATTGCGCACTCATCACTGATGCAGACAAAAATGAGTTGTACAGTGCCTGTGTGGTGGACCCACACTGTTTGAAAGGGCTGTCAGGTCAATTCCTGATTGGGCTTGACCTGCAGTTGGGTACAAGAGGCGTTGCTTTAGAGCAAACAAGCTGGTTCAACATGTTTCATGATGTGCCCAGCAATACTCAAAACATCACACCACAGGCGTTTGACATGATAGCATTTGGAGTTGCAATGGACAAGTAGAACAGGCAAGATGATATACTGAAGCATTGCAAGGCATGCCAAGGCCGGGTGGGATGTATTTGCCTCTCTTGGTGAACTGCTGGCTTGGGAGCTTGCTAATGGCTTTCAGCTTTTGAACAACATCAAGCACGGCAACAGTGATTGGAGAGACAGCACAATATTGTTTCCTGGTCAACACCGAAACAGAGTGAGACGTCTGCGTAGCTGCTTTCAGCACATCACTAAGCAGCTACCCAAGTGGCAGAAGACAAAACAACTGCACCTGATGCGACACACAGCCACAGTTATGCTTGCCGAAGAAGGCACAAACTCAAGCGACATTGACACCGTGCTGGGTTGGAATCCGAGCAAGACTCAGAGAGCCTACATGCAAGACCCTAAGGTAAGTTTGAACGAACAAGCCATATTAGCTGGATTCACCAAAGGGTCGGCACAATGGCGTCAGCATCATCACCTTGGTAGGGCTGATGTGTTTGTGCCAGCAGCTTGGGTTGAGGCACTCGTTCCAGGCCTGAGCTTCCTCCTGGCCAACTCCAAGCACTATTGTTCTCGGGCCCAAGAAACCCTGAAATGCATCAATTTGCTTGTGCAAGCATACTGGCAAGCATTGCCTATCAAAATGTTGCTATATTAGGGCAGCTACATCAAGAAACAGCTGCCTGGTGTGCTGGAGGTGATAACATCCAGCGATTATGCACACTTTGCTGGTAGATTGAGACAGGCAGAACTTGACAGTATGCATGCGCTAGGCTTTAACGTGCCTGATTTTGAGCTATGGGCTCTAAAAAGGAGCGAATGCACTGACATGCCTGTGAGTCTTACACAGACAGACTGTACTGCCTTTGCTGCATCAAACATGGCTACCCTTGAGCCTCCTGCGAAAAGACAGAAAGTTCAGAACAGCAACCTGCAAAGTCAATCAAGGTCAGCTTTGCTACAGAAGCAGCAGGAATGTGAAATCTTGGAGTACAAAGTGCTGGATGCGCGGACAAAGGCAGCTGCATGGGAGCTCACAATTGAGCAAGCACGCTTGGCAGAGATGGAAGCACGGCATGAATCACAGCAAGTGAGAGCAAGTTGCTGTGGTGGCAGACTGCAAGTCGCAGCAGATCTAGCAGCAGGGACCAGTCTATGCTCTCTGCAACCAACACCAGTGCATGATCAATATGGCATGACAGACTGTGCCCCTGCCAACACAATCAAAGGTGCAGAGGCAGGACAGGCTGCCAAGCAGCTCATCCGTATCAAACTGTTCAAACATAAGACTGTGCGAGAGGTATGGAAAGAATGGCATTATGGTACTGCAGAGCAAGTCAGCGTGAAGAGCCGTCTGCGGCGGGACAACACAGGAAGGCTGTCTCTGTATGGCAAAAGATATGCCAGAAGTGTGAGCAAAGAGCTACAGCAAAAGAGGGACCTGCCTGAAGCAATCGACTGTCTCATCAGTGAGCAAGGCCTTCCAGAAGAAGTGGCGTTGCAAGTGGTTGAAACCTTGGCAGAGCAGTTCGAGGTCACAAAGCCTGCACCAAACGGCAATTTCAAAGCTTTCTACTTGAGAAAGCAATGGAAACATGGTGATGAAGCCAAAGCCTCCAAGCTAGTCACCAAGCATAACTTGGGCGCAACTGTGAGAGCTTTTGACAAAGCTTACCAGGAGGCTGTGTGCAGTGCTCAGATGACGCTCCTGCCAATTGCATAGTCTGTGTCTCTCAAGATCACTGTCTGTCTTAGCTGAAAGAGTAACGTGTAACTATCCTTCTTGTTTATTCACGGTCTGCATATAAATTCACGCATTGTCAACGGTAGCAACAAGTCTGGTGCCAATGCATTGGTGACCTCCTTGAAAACCATATGCAACAGGAGTAGCAGAATGCAGCGCTCTGATCAGCACCATGGCGCACTTTGTGATGAGTGACGGAGGTCCTCAGCACGAGGCGCCAAGTTTGCCAAACTCACAGCATACATCAGCAAGAGCCAATGTGTCAACCGGCAGCTGATAGCGCAAGCGCTTGCACCCGCAGTTGGACTCACAACACCGTGCCTGACCTCCGATAGCGCCACCGCGCACGTGGGCCTTCCTGGTGGTGGTCACGTGTTGACAAATGCGCTGTGAATCTGGCAAATGCGCTATGCAAAAAATTCCCCCATAAATGGCTAACCAGGGCGGAACATCGAGGTTTTTAGTCATCAGTTAGCACCGCCGCTGTACGGAACGCGGCGCTGCGGATACGGATTGCGTAAAACTGACGGAATTGACGGAATTGAGGTTGAAGATCTTCTCAACCTGCCGGCACTACGCGCTTACTACAGCAGCAAGCCGTGAACATGTAGACGCATAAACTGGCGTGTTTGGTGTCTGTTGGTCTACATTGTCAGCCAATTGCTTTGAAAAATACAGTTTTATGTAGGAGTCACCTCCAGTTCTGTAACAGTTGCTATGGCTGGTCGCGGCAGAGCTAAGTCAAGGATGATGTCACAAGCCTTATGCATGTGATTTACTGTGGATCCACAGAGGAGAAGATGCTGTGCCCTTGCAAAAAGACACTGAGCTGCCAGCTAAATATACAGGCTGTATATACTACATGAATGTACTACTGCCTGCATATTTAGCGCTGCAATGCGCAAACTGAACTCAACTACCTGAACGCATGAATAGTTGCACCTCATAAAGACAAGCATTTCGCAGCCTTCAAAAAATTCTGAGTCCAAGTGTGGCCTATTTCGCCGAGTTTCGCCAGCTGCATTTCGCCATTTCGCCCTTTCGCCCAGGGGTGTTTAATTTCGCTACGCACCCTAAACTCTGGCAACTCGTCCTTGTATACAGATGATTCTGTCTTAGTCACTAATTCTCGCAGCTGCCGAATGGCTAATTTCAGGTGTGTTACGAGATTTTCGTACGCCGTAGCCATGAAATTACAGAGATTACAGTGTTCTGTCAGGGTTCTGCAGAGCTACAGTACTCTGTGTACAGAAAAAAGCAGGGTCATGTCACGATCGCTAAACTCTGCCATAATCCAGATAATTACAGAGCCGATTTCTATAGATTTCTGCCCCAGACTCTGCAGCATCTGCCCCAGATCACTGTAGGATCAGGCCTAGATCATTTACGGATCAGCCCCAGATGACTGTAGCTTCTGCTCTAGATGCCTATAGGGTCTGCATGCAGAAGAGGAAAAGTCTACATGCAGAGTTCTGTAGCTCTAGGGCTGCAGAGGAAGCTTCTAGAAGACTCTGGGTTATGATAGAGTTTACTTATCTTCTGTAGGTTATTCAAGGGTTTTCTGAGATACCACAAGGTTACCCCACATTTAAGGGCAAACAGGATAGCGCACGCGTGTGTGCCGGGGCGCAGTGCAGCAGCCGTTCCACCCCTCACAAGTCTCCTCAGAATCTCACCTTTTACTCTTTTCTCCCACATACTAGCAAAGGGGTGGTACAGTGGAACGGTTGAATTAGGTACCAAAGTACTAGAAGTGTGAATTAGACTGTGACTTAGGGCGGCACAGTTGATTTAGGCAGTGCAATTAGCACTAACTAGCTTGACAGAATAGGGTTGAAATGGAACCCTTCAAAGCATGCTTGCCTGATGAGCCCGTTATGAAAGCATTACGCACACACCTTACCCTACATGCTTGCTTTGTAATCTTGACAAAACACAGGAAACCTAAGGAATCTGGATGTGTTCAATGGTCAGTCACACAAACATATATATAAGCACGTGTTTACTGACAATGCTGCTCTCCCCATTGGCTGTGTACATACAAGGCCATTACTAGTCTACTAGTACTACTACTCTAGCAGGTTTTCCTTTTCACCATTTTCCATTGCAGGAGCGCCTTGATTGCAATAATGAGTACTGGTCTGATCAGTTGTCAGATTCTTATGCTTGATTTCGTTTGGTTCTTTTGAATCGACGCCTATTGAGGGCCGTTGTTCACCCAACTTTAACGTCTGAGTGTGCCGTCATGCTGAGCACAAGCCTTTGTTCGTGCAATGGAAGCACTTTTGCGAACAGTGTAGCATTACACACACTCCTCATTACTCTCATTGCAACAGTGTCAACAGTGCCCTGATGGCTGACACACTCAGTTTGGTTCAAAAACCTGCAAAGCCATTCGCTCGTATTGCCACAAGCTACATCACAGTCTTATTCACACAACAAAACACGCTGTCACCAGTAGCTTGGAAGCAATTGTGTGCATAAAGCAGGGCTAAATGACAAAGAAAAACTCTCAGCTGCACAAAACCAAAACTGATCAAAATTTCCTGACCTTCCAAAACTGTTGTTGTCCTGCATAAAGCGCAGTCTGATGCAAACCCTGTCTGTGCTGGACAATCAAATACAGAGCAGACTGGTCTGCTGTGGATGAAACAATGCGTACTCTTGTGCCAGTCTGTCTCTTGACACAGGATGTTGACTGACAGTCACTCTGCATTTCCGGAATCAGTTGGTGGCAGGGCCCGTCCTCCTGCTGTTCTTGGGCATGCTGTTGCGCTTGTCACTATTGCTCAGCTGAGACTTCCTGTGCAGCTTCCGAATTCTTTCAGCTTGCCGCTGTGCTTTCTTTGCTGCAGACTTGTCTCCAGCCTGCATTTGAACAAGTGATGGTCACAGTGAGGCCTGGACTCAACACTCACTTCTTGACTAGTAACAGTAATAATTCAACGCTTTCCAGCTCATGATGAGCTAGGTACATGCAGGACAAGTGTTGTCTCTCCAGAGGAGCCTGTCGTGTGCATCCCTGTAAGGCCTACTATTACAACAGTTTTGACATTCACATAATGCAACATCATTGAAACTAGACTTAGGGCGGCCAGGTGGGCAAAGCCCCTTGACTTCACCAAACAAAACCTTCCTAGGCAATCTATTGTTAGGCGTCCTGAAAATATGACCTAGCCACCTGAGTCTTTTGCCTTGCAGCTGAGACTCCACAGATAAGGTGTTGCACCTGTTCAGTATGACAACATTTGGCACATGATTCTTGACTGAGCAGCTGAGGTTAGTCTGTCCCTAATGCTTCAGACAACTCCTGGCACAGATGTAGACGACTTTTGAGAAGGTCATCTCCACAAGCGCATGGCCGTTTGAAACAACGCACCAACACCCCACACCTTATGCATAGCAAGTCAGGTGGACGCCGCATGTACCCTTCTATCAATCAAATGAGCAGTTCAACAAATGCTGCAGTGTGCTGCATAAAACACCGACAGTCCAGAGTGCGAGGCGTGGGATGCACAGCTGATGTGCGCTTTTCAAAATGACACAGGAGCCTTGCAAAGCCTGACCTTCTGCCAAAGGTCTGCCGCAGCCTGCCAGAAGGGCTCCAAAGCCGGGTCGTCCTTCCCCAACACCCCTCCTAGCGCCTTCACAGACCTGTGAGCATACTCTGCAGCCTCCCCTGCAGCGAGTCCATGGGAAAGTAGGTCCACATGAAAGTCAGTCCGCAGGAACATCAGTCCACAGGAGAGTCAGTCCACACAACCACCAGAAAGCCAAGCTTGCACGTTGCGATGTGATGTGGGTCAGCAGAGGACACTTCTGCCTGGCAAGATCCTGGGTGTAACAGTGGCTCATGCGCTCAGCCCATGGATGTTGCAGTGGCTCGTACACTCAGCTTATGGATGTACCAATGGCTTTCATGCTCAGCATATGGATGTGACACCAAGACCTCTATGACCTGGCTGCCTTCATGCTCGCATGCAAAGCGTGTGAGTACTCAGCGCCTCATTCTTGCTGTATTCACAAGTACCCACACATATGCAATCTCCCAAGCAAACGCCTTCACACACATGCGGAGACATGCTTTGCCAAGAATGGCTTCAGACAATCTTGACACCCTGACAGGCACTGAGCTCTGTCATTGCTTTTAAATCATCACTGTAAATTTGACACATCAGCAAACACAGCACGCAATAGTGCATGTAAACACTTGCATCTGTAACACCTTGCTGCTTGCAAACATCATTCACAGCGCGCGCACACACTCACCTGGTTGTCAGTCAGTCAGGCTGCATCTTGCTACACCATCAGCAAGCGCAAACACATACAGCGCTAGTGCTTTCTTCTCTGTAGTTGAAGCACATGCATACACCCGCATCATGACTTTGTCAGACATCATTTGACAAATCTGCAAAGAGGCTCACCATATTGCTGCAGGGACTCCAGAGTGTCAGACAGTACTCGCAGCACCATGGCGTTCTGATCGTTGTCAAAATCATGCTCCTCCTGCATAATGCGCTGCAGCACCTTGTACAGCTCCACTGCTTTGCGCCGCGATGCTGTATCCTCCCTATCCCTGCATGCACAAAACCTCTGCTGGCAGGAGTGTTGGTGCTGTGCGTCCACAGCTGTGACATGATATAAGGTACAAGTTCCTTGATAAAATGTAGCAAAGACTTGACCACAGCTTGACTCCTCCTTGCCGTGATGCTGCATGTTGCCTATCCCTGCAGGTGCATAATCGCTCCCCTGCAACCATTGAGTACGAGTTGATGCTATGCATTCACAGCGGTTGTATGGAGTGAGGTACATTTTCCTTGTGCTTGGTTTTGGATCTTTCCTATACCCGCACCTACATCAGCTTGCAACCACTGAAAGTGTGTGAGATGCTGTGCACCCACAGCATTTGCATGGTGTAAGGTACTATGTTCCTTTGGCTTGAGGTGTAGCAAGGGCTGGTACAGCTCGACTGCTCCTGGGTGATGTTTCCTTTGCGGTCCCTGCTTGGACAGCGCAGCCTTGTAAGCCTAGCTGCATGAGCTACAATGGATGTTGCTGCACATGTTGCAGTATATGTCAGTGTATATGTTTGTGGAATTCGCTGTGCATGCTGCACAAGTCACTGTATAAGGCTGTGTTGCCTTGGATCTCTCAATGGTGTGTCTGCTGAACTCCTGCACACAAACGCACCCGTCATTGATTTTTGTGTACAATTGATGACTTCGGCTTCCCAAGCATCTTGAAGTAATTGCATGACCCTACACATCCAAGCATCTTGATTTACTCGTACAAACAACTACAGCTACAACTATGCATCATGCTGGGGAAGGAGGGTGTGTGTGAAGCAGCTTGTTAGTCATCACAGGTTCAGTACCCCTCCAGACTTCACTTCAGTACAGGAACAAGCTCACTGAGGAGATGTGGAGTGCAAGCCCCACTGCAAAGTCTCCAGAGCTTCCTGGCACATCGCCCAGCTTAGCCAGCCTGACAAGACAGCCTGACAAGACAGTTGTCATTGGCTGTACTGGACGTGCACCATGCATGACATGTCACTACTTTGGCTGCAGCAAGCTATGCATCCAGGCTGCCGCAAGCTGTGCATGCAAGTTGCTGCATCTGACTGAAAGATGACTCGTGCTCTGACTGAGAGATGACTCATGCGCCAATCTCACAGCATCAACGCTACAGGTCGCTGCTCAGGGTCCATTGGGGTTCAGGACTCAGGGCTGCTCGTACTCTAGGAGTCACTGTAAGAGTGGCAAGAAAAACCTTTTACATGACAACAGCATGTGCGACAGCATGACAGGTGTTTGCATGCCCTCCAAAACAGTTGCAGCTTCAGCAGTTGCATACTTGAGGAAGGATGCGTAGGCTCCCAGGGCAAAGGCTGTTTCCGGATGGCCCCTGCCTGCAACTGTCTCCACTGTTGCCAAGGCTGTCTGAAAGCATTCCTCGGCTTCTGAATCCTTGCCTGCACAGTCGGTGCTGTACAATCAGAAAGACATCAACAACAGCTTGTTTTGGAGTTGTCTTTTCTGAGTTTACATGCATCTTGAGTTGCGTGTTAGCGATTACACCCCTTCCACCTTTGGCACACAGCTGCAAAGTCCTGCCAATGCTCTTATGCTCCTCTGGTAAACGCAAATTGCAGCTTAACACACACAAGCTCCCCATTTGAGGACACAGAGAAAACATGACAAAGAGAAATGATGATGATCACCATGTAGACAAAACGACATTGCACACATAGACACAAGACAGACGGTTCGGGCCCAGAGCAACAGATGGACAAACAGACAGATGCACGGACTAGCAGACAGACAGGCAGAATCTGGCATGTGCATCCAGAGCTCAAACAGGTCATACACAGAGGCGTGCCATTGCAGCCGCCCTGTTTGCGCAAAGTTGTGCTAATCCACACTGAGGCACATGAAACGAGGTCATTTGGCATGCAGCGCTAACCTTGGCTTGCATGAAGCTTGCCGAGATCTGCAGAGGAGCGTGCAGCTATGAGGCACGCTTGATTTGCTTCAGCCTTCAACTGCTTTGCTTCCTCACTCTGCAGCACCAGGGTTGTGGATCAAGACCCATACTCTGCTCGTGAAGTCTTGTTCCAGTTCTTGTACTAAATGCTTGATGGCATGGGCTGGCAAAACTGCTTTCAGGTGTAGGACTGTGCTTGATCCTATGCCATGCGCCCACTGAAGCCCTGATTTGGAAAAGGAAAGACTGTTCACTCTTTGTGCCTGTGATTAAGCTTGCTGGACACAAAAAAGCAGAGCATGCGCTGCAACGATGGAATGATCGGTGGAGAGTCTTTCCAAAAGCAACTCTTGCCACATGAATGGTCCAGAGAAAATTACAGTTCTGGACGGCTGTGCTAAAAACATCCCCAACTCACTAGCCTATTATTATTGCTATAATTAGTATCATTAGTATTGTTCATTATTTTTATCACTATTATTTCTACTACTATTATTACTATTATTGTTATGATAATCATTTGCTAAGAACATAACCTGATCAACATCTTGTACCACTCTCAAACTTTGACAGGCCGGTTGGTGCCCAGAGTCAGACCAGTCTTTGAACACAGAACTATGGCCTGTGGTACCACATGTATGTGCAGAGGGTTCAGCTATACAAAATGACACTAGCCGTATTCAGACCTTGACAGAAACGCTGCTTTCTCAGTGCTACCACATCAAGCACAGTTTGACTACAGGTGGCTGACCAGCAGTCACTCCAGCACAACAGTGACAAACATCAGAACGTGGATGACCATCAGTGGATGACTATCAGCCTATTGAAGTGGTTCTTGACAAAGGCTTTTGCCCTAAAGCATCAGTTCCAGGCCTGCCTCATAGTCAGGGACAACACAGGCTCTTTTCAATCTCGAAACGTCTCTTTTAATTCAGAAACGCCCATTCTACAGTGGAAATCTGAACTCAGAAACGCCTGGGGACAGCAAAAATGCAATTTTACACTGAGGAGATGTTTTAGCAAGCAAAGAAGAAGGTATTCACTCGACAATATTGTCTAGAGAAGCTCAAGGCGGGCCTCGTCTCCTGTAACCAGATCCTGCCTCTTACCTCATCATCCTGACTGGACACATCATGTTTTTTGTAGTACTCTTCTTGACGCGCATGTGCCTCGTCCATCAAGTCATCCACTGCTTCTTGCAGCAGCACCTCTGCAGTCGCCTGCAAGAAGTGTTTCATGATGACTGAAATGAGCTGCCGAACTATCTCTGCAGTTGTTGGCAAGCAAGGATTTCGTTTGTGAGCTACCAACTTTGCACTTCCTTGCAAGAAGCAGTGTTTCATGACAATTTGTGAGCTGCTGAACTACTTCTGCAGTCGCTTGCAAGCAAGGAGTTCGTTTAAAAACTAAACTATCTGTGCCATCGCTTGCAGAACAGTGATGTTTTGTGAGCTGTCAAACTACCTCTCTAATCACTTGCATAGAGTGTTTCATGCCACTTTGTGAGCTGCTGGACATCGCCATTTCATGTGCATAAGCTGCATGACAGCCTCAAAATCAGCATCAGCATCAGATGCTGACAAGCTGTCGCCCGCAGACCATGGTTTGTGACAATGTGTGGGCTGCTGGACAGTGGCATGTCTTGTCATACATGCTACTTGCCAATTCAAAACCGCGTTCACAACTCATTACTGCTTCAGACAGCTGCTTTTGATAGACCACGGAAACAGCAAACTTATGACAGGGTCTGTGGAGTGAGACCTTCCTAAACAAGCGGCTCAACAGAGGTTGATCCACGCTGCTCAAGAGCATTCTATCAAAACCTCAACATGTGAGTTGCATGAGCATTGATGCATGTACCTGCTGATCAAGCTCTGACAGGACCTCCACTACTTGTCCTCTGGCAAGGAGGGTGTAGTGGCTTGCGCGTCCAAAGGCCTTCAGAGCTTCCATCACAGCTTCCTGTGATGAGTAAACCGGTGAGCGTGAGGGCGTACGTCAGACAACTGAGAGCAACATGCACACATATGATGTACAGAGTCAAGACCGTGATTGGTCACTCCATTTCAAAGCACTGAGCAAGCTTACAGGGTGAGCACATATTGGCAAAATACCATGCATGTCACAAGAAAAGTACAAGTTGAGCACATATTGGTAGAGTGCCATGCATGTACAGGCAGTTATAGACTGCCATACAGGCTTGAGCAATCTGTTTCAACCAAACACCTTCTTCTGACTACTGCATGAACACCCTATGAGTACATGCAGCACAAGATGGTCTGCTCACCGGAGGCAGTGACAACACACAAGGTGGGTTGGAACCATCATCACACACATGTACAAGATGGTTGAAGATGCAAGGGCAGCTGGAAGCAGGCCTCTGATGACTACGGCCTTCTCAGCAATGTCCATGTGACGCAAGACACATGCAAGCAAGAGCAATGGCAGCAAGGATGTGTAACAGCATGCCACTTAGATGCAGGGAAGATATGAAATCACCACTGTCCATACTTACCTCAATCTCTCTGTGTTTGGGGAGACATTAAGGAGGTATTACAGGTCCAATGTACGGCTGCCAAAGTGCTGAGCAGGCAACAACCAGTGCATGCATCATGATGCGGCAGCAGAAGGGTGCAGCGGCAGAAGGCTTTGATGCTTGCACCAACATGCAGCAGCAGCAAAGGACCTGATGGACTTCGTATGCAGCATCCAGCTTGCCCAGCTTCTTACGTCGCACAGCGCCCAGGTTGTTGCTCAGCTTCTGCACCTCCAGTGAACGCTTCGCCTCTATGGCCGCCTGCATACGCCATATGTTTTTGTCTTGATTTGCTTTGAGTGGGACCTTTGGGACCTGTGTTTGACTCGGAATGTTTCGACATGAGCTTGCAAATTTGTTGGCTGGCCAAAAAGCGGTGCAACCTTGTCTTCTGCGATATAAGGTCTCCAACATGTTACACCTCAAAGACAGAGCGCAGACTGCCATGTGCACAATGAGCAGTGTTTGCCATTAGTGCTCAGCAGTGATAGTACTTGAGTCATCATGATGCCAAAGCAATGGTTCAGCCACAAATGCTGTGAGCACAAACTATGTTTGTGCAGACATGGTGACTACAGTGTACTTACATGGTGACTACATAGTGACTTCAGGGCGACTACAGTCTACCTACATGGTGACTAAAGACTACAACCCTATCAGAGTCTGTGCTTACAGCAAGTATTGAATACAATGAGATCAGTGATCACTATGAGACTTGTACAGACCAGAAGCTTGCAAGAAGAGCACAGCCGGGATGCTGCAGATATGGTGGAAACACCGATCTTGAAACCAATGTGCTGCTGCAAATCACAAAGCTGCAACAGCGTGATGCACATGCCGGTCGAGGTAGGCATCAGCCTGGGGCTTAGATAAGCACACAGAGGCTGCATCCCTATAGTGGTGAGGCTCCAGCAGAACAAATGTCACCTTGCGTGCTTGATCCAAGACGCTCTCAGCCTCTGCGAACTTCTCCTGTTCCCACAACATGTCCCCCAGGTTTGAGGCTACGGCGGTGACCATGGCGGGATGGGCTTGCTGCTTCACCAGGTGCTGCAGCACCTGCCTTTGCAACCGCTCACCCTGCTCTTTGTTCCTGCACAAAGGGTATGGGACTGGTCAAAAAGGCTTGCTTGCCTTCGAGGCCAGCCTGCCTTGCCTTTGAGGCCTGCCTTCTTTGCCTTCAAGGCCTGCCTTCAAGGCCTGCCTTCTTTGCCTTCACGGCATGCTTTGTTACCCTTTCACTTGGCAGAAACCAACAAGGTCACCATTGCTCATCACGTGGTCTGCACATGCCAATGCACATTGCAATACCACACTGGCATATGGAGCTTTGATGCATGCCATGTTGTTATGCCTTGTTAGCGCTACTGCAACATGGCCCAAAAATACATGCTTAAGACTCACTCCTCTTCATTGTAGAGCCGGCCAGCCTCAGCATGCAAGCGTGCAGCGTGTTTCTCTGCTTTCGAGGAGGGGAAAGATTCCTGCTAGATCTCCAACCAGAGGAGCGCTGGCTACCGCATCCTGCACAAAAGCAGCTCCTGCTGTTATACACCATGATGCTGCTGGCGTGATCAGCAACACACTCTGAATACGGCTGCATTTCTTCCTGTCGGTTGTTTCAATGCCACCTTTCCAACCAGAGGAGCAGATGGCTGACGTACAGGATAAAATTCTTTGGCAACGTAAGAAGGAAGTGGTAAGGCAACATACAAGATGAAGATGTGCGGTGACATACAGGATGAAGACGTATGGTGACATACAGGATGAAAATGTACAGAGACCTACAAGATGACCAGAACACAGTGCCGGTGGCTAAATGCAGTGTATTAGACCCTGGGTGCATGCAGCTAAGCATCAGTCATTATACCCTATGCTGTTGAATGAAGTCCATGTCCAGCATCACCGACTCTTCCTCATCTTCTTGCTCTTCATCACCTGGACATTCATGTCTACAGTCAGGCACGCATTACCTCTGTAGCATCCTACCGGGTTTATACACATGCTTTGCTGTTGACAATCTTCAGACATGGGTTTCTGACCTCTGGTGAGGCAGGCAATTGGTTGTGACAAGTTTCGAAGCAAAGATTTGAGACATGCATCAGAGGGGGTTGTGACAGAGACCGAGGCAATAGTTCTGGCAACCATCACGAAGATGCTGCAGCAGCTGACCCAGCATGTGATCAGTCAATAGCAGATCCTTTGAACGCCGTCCAAAAGGTGTCGTCCTTCACACACAAGCAGAGGAACGTGACCAAAATTCGATACAGGGGAAGACTTACACTGAAGAAGCCAGCATACCTTTGGTGCCAGATTCCTGTTTCTGCTGAACTCCCACAGCTGTGGCACTCCCAGATGGCGAGGCCTCAGGGCCTGAGCTGTCTGAGTCAGACAAGGATGCCCCCTGGGCCTGGGGGTGGGCGGGACTGGCTATTTCAGGGGTACCGGGCTCTTGACTCTTTGACAATAGCTACATGTAATAGTCCACTGGGTGTGCACAATTGCTTCTGGCCCATGACATTGAACATGCACCATATGAGGCTGGTTGATCAGCCTCATGCATCACAAGGTGCATGACACACCTTTCAGCATGCGTCTTGCAAGTGTGTCTGGCTGTGCCCTCAGGAGAAGAAGAAACTGTGTGTAGCAACAGTCTTTCAGACAGACAGCAACATTCCCAGAAGTCGTGCATCAGGCAATGCAGACCCCACATTTGATGTGCTGACATTGATTCATAACAGACACAGCCATTTGCCCGACACGCACTTTCGAATGGTTTTGCTCACAGATAGTTACCTCAGCAGATGACTGTTGACTCTCTGCTGTACCCTTAGCAGCTCGGTCCTTGGCTGAAAGGACAGGGGCATACTTGGCATCATATCCTATGATCTGAGGTGTCTCAGCATGCAGATCATCCAGATCAGCCACAGGAGGTGACTCAATTTGCGGCACTGTGTCATCACCTTTGGGCGCTTGCTCAATCTGTGGCACTGAGTCATCCTTTGAGGACTCAACAGGCTGCTCAGACTCGCTGTCAGTTTCGGCGCCAACAAGTTGATCAGCGTTTGGATCATTCAAATCTTTGGTCAGATCTATGTCAGCGTACTGACTCATATCATCTAGCCCAAAAGTGTGAGGCGATCTGGGCGAGTTGGCTGAGTCTCCATGGTTGAGCTCGCGTTTGGCTGTGTCCAGATCAGGCAAGGCAACTGAGCCTTGAGCTGAGAACTCAGCATCAGCTGCTCTCAGGTTTGTGGCCACCTGACTGACCTCACAGTGTAGCTCAGAGTCGAGTGCATCCGTGAGATGGGTTGCAGCCGGATGGAGCGTGATGTTTGCTGCTTTGGCAGCCTGAGCTGGATCTGCCACCTCGTCCGCCCTTGGCGCTGAGTCTGGGTCTGCTTCTGAGGCCGCGTTGGCTTGTTTGCCTGAATCTGATGAGAGAGCTGCAGTTGACACAGCAGCTGGCTGAGCATTGTGAGCTGACTGAGAAGCAGATGATGTTGCTGAGTCACAGGATGTCCTTGCATCCTTGCCTTGGTCTGCCACTGCATCCACTGCAGATGATGTAGCTGACTCAGCAGGTGACTCAGATGACTCCGCATCTTGAGCCTGGTCTGCAGCTGAGTCATTCTTGGCAGCTGAGGCTGAAGCAGAAGGTGAATCTGCCTCAGCAGCTGAGTCTGCATTTTGAGCTGACTTTGCACTTGGTTCTGAGGAGGACTCTGGAGCCGGTTTGGCAGATGGTTTGGTATCTTGACTCGGCTCTGCACTGGCATCTGAAGCAGCCTCAGGGCACATTTCAGATGGCAGATCCAGACTACCGCTAGTCTGGTCTGCAGCTGACTCATCAGCCTTGCTGTCTGCAGCTGAGTCAGCAAGTGATGCCCCATCTGTCTTTCCAGAAGGCTTGATGTCTGCAGCTGACTCATCAGCTTTGTTGTTCGCCTCCAACTTGGAAGGAATGCTGTTTGCAGCTGCTTTAGAGGGCCTGCTGCCTGCAGCAGACATGGAAGGCTTGCTGCCCCCAGCTGACTCAACAGCCTTGCTGCCTGCAGCCGACTCAGAAGGCGTGCTGTCCCCAGCTGACTCATCAGCCTTGCTGCCTGCAGCTGACTCGACAGCCTTGCTGCCTGCAGCTGACTCGACAGCCTTGCTGCCTGCAGATGGCTTGTGAATGCTGTTTGTATCAGACTCAGGCCGTTGAGCAGCCCCAGCAGATAGCTCGGCGTCTTGAGCTGCCCCTACACCTGCACCTGAGAGAGACTCAGGAGACACAGTGGCTGACAGATCTTCAGCCTGGCCTGCAGCTTTCCTGTTTTGTGCTCCACCAGCACTTGGGTCAGTAGCTGAAGCTGAAGCTGCAGCAGAGTCAGACGCAGGTGAGGAGGCCACATCAGACTCAGCCTCAGCTTTCTGAGCGCTGCCTGCACCGGACTCAGACTGCTGTGATGACTGAGCAGTAGGTTCAGCATCAGACTGAGTGGCAGGTTTGGAA
>JAABUV010002224.1_pt1 | contig 26701 bp, 18 predicted proteins | sample 5559971 | NCBI WGS metagenome assembly JAABUV01 (sample SAMN10711881, study PRJNA513362) | rock metagenome | isolation source: Antarctica rocks | place: Antarctica: Victoria Land, Knobhead nord | collected 2015-12-19
GAGGAGGTCTTCGGGCCGGTGGTAGCGGTGATTCCGTTCGACGACGAGGACGGGGCGGTGCGCATGGCCAACGAGGGTAACTACGGGTTGTCCGGCTCGATCTGGACGCGCGACCTGGGCTGCGCGTTGCGCGTCTCGCGGGGGATCGAAGCCGGGAACCTGTCGGTCAACAGCCACTCTTCGGTTCGCTACTCCACGCCGTTCGGCGGCTTCAAGCAGTCGGGGCTGGGCCGCGAGCTCGGACCGGACGCGCTGCACGCCTTCACCGACATGAAGAACGTCTTTCTGGCGACGGAGCACTGATCATGACTACGCCCCGTGAGCAGCCCGTCGTCCGGCGACTTGTGGACCGGGTCGCCGTCGTCACCGGCGGTGCCAGTGGGATCGGCCTGGCCAGCGCCAGCCGGCTGTCCTCCGAAGGCGCGCACGTCGTCATCGGCGACCTCGACCCCACAAGCGGCCGGGCCGCCGCAGACGAGGTCGGCGGCCTCTTCGTTCAGGTAGACGTCACGCTCGAAGATCAGGTCAGTGCCTTGTTCGACGCTGCGGTGTCCACCTACGGCGGGCTCGACATCGCCTTCAACAACGCCGGGATCTCACCGCCCGACGACGACTCCATCCTCACCACGGAGCTTGCGACCTGGCGCCGGGTACAGGAGGTCAACCTCACGTCGGTCTACCTGTGCTGCCGAGCAGCTATCCCCCACATGCAGGCCCGCGGCCGTGGCTCCATCATCAACACTGCCTCCTTCGTCGCCCGGCTGGGCGCTGCAACCTCGCAGATCTCCTACACGGCGTCCAAGGGCGGAGTCCTGTCGATGTCCCGGGAACTCGGCGTGCAGTTCGCGCGGGAGGGCATCCGCGTCAACGCCCTCTCTCCCGGTCCGGTCAATACGCCACTGCTGCAGGAGTTGTTCGCTAAAGATCCCGAGCGCGCCGCCCGCCGCCTCGTGCACATCCCGATGGGGCGCTTCGCCGAGGCTGAGGAGATCGCCGCCGCGGTCGCCTTCCTCGCATCCGATGACTCGTCGTTCATGACGGCCTCGGAGTTCCTGGTCGACGGCGGCATCTGCGGGGCCTACGTCACACCGCAGTGACCGAGCCCGGGGCCGCTGCGCCCACAGTCGGCGTCCGGCCGGCGCCCCCGGTGGACGCCACGGACATCGCCTTCCGTCCGCTGCGCACAGGCAACGCCTTTGAGGAATGCGTCGAGCGGGTCCTGTCCGCACTCAAGCTGGGGCTCGTTTCGCCCGGCGAACGGTTGCCGTCCGAGCGCGACCTGGCGACCCGCCTCGGCGTCAGCCGGGTCACGCTCCGCGAAGCGCTGAGGTCGCTTGCCGAGGCAGGCTGGCTGGAGGTACGACGCGGCCGAAACGGCGGCACATTCGTTTTGGAGCGGCCCTTCCGGCCCAGCGCACGACACGATCGAACCCGGCGCTTCACCGCTGAGGCGCTCGAGGACATCCTGGTCCTAAGGCACGTGCTGGAGGTCGGGGCCGTCGAGGTGGCCGCGTCGCGCCCGCTGCGCCCGGAGGCGCGCGCTGCCCTCCTTGAAGCGCTGTCAGAATGCAGCCAGGCGGGACTGGAGCAGTACCGGCGGGCCGACTCCCGGCTGCACCTCGCGGTCACCGAACTCACCGGAGCCACCTCGCTCGTCGCCGCCGCGGCCGACGTTCGGGTTCGCGTCAACGACCTACTCGACCAGATCCCCCTGCTGCAGCGCAACCTCAACCACAGCAACCGGCAGCACCAGCGCATCGTGCGCGCAATCGCAGCTGACGAGCCGGCTGCCGCGCGAGCCGCGATGGAGGAGCACCTGGATGGCACCACCGCGCTGCTACGCGGCTTCCTTGCCTGACAGAGGCGATCACCGCCCAATTGCGATGGTCAGGCTCTCCGTAGCCGTCGCCATCGCGTTCGGACCCACAGCCCGGAGCACCACCCGCTCGCCCCGCAACAACTCTTGCACGAGGGCGCCTGCGATCTTGCGCGCCTCGCCCCGCTCACTCACGCGGAAGATGACCGGTCGCTCACGGTTAGTCATTCGGCGGGCCGCATATCCGCGTCCGGCAGGTCCTTGGTCGGCAGGATCAGACCCGCCTCGACCGCACCCCGGGTGTCGTCATCGGCGGCCGGAAACAGGTGCGCGTACGTCTTCAGGGTCTCCGTTGGAGTGGAGTGCCCGAGCCGCCGCGAAACGAGCACGACGTTGAGTCCCTGGTCGATGAGCATCGAGGCATACGTGTGGCGCAGTATGTGGAAAACGGCGGCGGACTCAACCCCGGCCCGCTCCCGAGCGGCCTTGAAGGTCTTGTGGAAGACCGCTCGCCCGATCGGCAGGTCGCGTCCGTCGGTAAAGACGAGATTCCACTCGTGGCTGGTCGGGTACCGGCGGTAGTGCTCGCTGAGCTCCTCCAGCACGAAATCTGGAAGCGGAATGGTCCGAACACTGGCCTTGGTCTTCGGTTCCCCCAGGTACAGCGGCGTCCCCGGGATGGAGATGAGCTGCTTGCGGACGTGCACCTCCTTGCGGAGGAAGTCGACGTCATCGCGACGTAGCCCGAGCAGTTCGCCCTGCCTCATTCCGGACGCCGCGGCGAGGACGATAAGGGCTCGGTACCGGGGCGGCATCTCGGACGTCAGGGTCCAGATCTCGTCCGCGGCCAGCAGGCGCATCACGCGCGGTGGGAACTCAGGAAGGGCGACCCGTCGGCAGGGGTTTCGCTGAAGGAGCCCGTCGTCCAGTGCGTGGTTGAAGATGGCTGCGAGGAGCCGGTGCACGTTCTCGACTGTCTTGGGTCCAAGCCGCTGGGACAGGTCGTGTACCAAGCTCTGGATGTCGGAGCGAAGGATGCCGCTCATGGGCCGCGCACCAATCGCCGGGTAGACGTGGAGTCTCAGCGTGCGCTCGTACAGGTGCTGGGTTCCGGGACGGTGAGGCTGGGTCTTGCGCCACTGTTCCGCGTAGTCCTCGAGCGTGCGCTTGTTAAGCGACTGGTCCAGGTAGGTGCCGCGCACCAAGTCGCCGCGCACGGTGTCGAGGAAGCGGTCGGCATCGGCCTTGCGCTTGAAGTTCTTTGAGCGCTGTTTCCGCTCGGGGTCCCGCCAGCGAGCCTGGTAGACGCCGTTCGAGAGCTTTGCGACGCCGGCCATCAGTTCTCCAAGGCTGATGGACCCGGAGAAGGCGAGCTTCGCGTGATCCCGTGTGGCCGTCACCACTGTGGTGACGGTCCGCTCTTCCCTCGGGGCACCCCTACGGGAGGGGAGGCCGTGCAGCAAGCCGAGTACTTAGCGCTGCAACTCTGGAGCTACCTACAAGGTATCCGCTGACGGCCGCGTCGTCCGCCCTTCGGAAGAACGGTGGCGTCAGCCCGGAGGGCGCACGCCTCCCACGAGCGACGCGCCGGCGGTTGCGTGGCAGCCGACGGGGTCGGCGGCCCGCGAGGACAGAGTCGCCACTGCCATCGCGGGAGGCAGCAGCTCGACGAACTTCAGCTGCTTCAACGCATCTTCACTGACGGGCGCCTCGACTCGTTCGAGCTCTTCCCCATGGGCGTCACGGGCGGCGCGGAGCGCCTCGCGGACCTCGCCGACGGTCGCATCGGCGCGGAGCTTGATGTAGCGGTTGTCGTAGCGGTCAAGCTCGTCGACCAACCCTGGACGCACGGAGCTGAGCGCTGCAGCGACGACGCCGTTGGCTCGGGCGCCTGCCCAGGTCCACCAGCGCGTTTGGCCGGAGTCCCAGGGAGCAACGACGAGAGCTTCGCTGTCGACCGTCTCGCTGTACTCCACGCGGATGGCGGCGAGCCGCTCGGTGGCCCGTCGGGACAGTTCGACGCCGGGCAGGTCCCCATCGAGCAGGACGAGGCGCATCGCGTTGGTCATGGCGTACGACAGCGGCTGCGGCGTTCCTGACCACCGGGAGGTCCCTGACTGGTCGGACGGCTCGACGAAGGCGCGTCGTCTTTTCCAGTCCGTGAACGTGACCTTCCAGGCCCGGCCGCCCAGGGAGATGATCCGCGGTCCGTCGACCTGGCGTGTGAAGACGAGAGGGTCGACGGCCCCGATCTCGTCCCGACCGTGCAGGACCGTGAACTGGGGGTCGGCGGTGAACACCGACAGAATCTCCAGGAAGTGCCGGCGCCCATAACGGCGTTCGGCTTCGGGACCGACGAAGAGCATGCCGCCGTCGATGTCCAAGTGCGCGCTCTCCTGCAGCCATTCGACGATCTCGGCTGTCTGCTTACCTGTACCAAGCGACAGGCCGCCGAACCATTCCGGCCATGTTTCGGAGCCGACCTTGTGTTCCTGCAGGCACAGCGCGAGAAGCTGCTGCGCGATCAAGTGGAGCGGCTGCTTCGGGGCCAGCACCGGTTCGACGAAGCCGTGTGCGAACAACCGGAGCAGCGAGGCAGCGCGCAGCAGCTCGTCGTCGCCGGTTGCCAGGAACAGCATGCTGCGGCTGGTGCCGGGACGCCGTCCGGTGCGGCCAAGTCGCTGCAGGAACGAGGCGACAGTGCGCGGCGCCCCGATCTGAAGGACTCGGTCCAGGTCACCGACGTCGATGCCCAACTCGAGGGTCGAGGTCGAGACGATGACGCAGCCTCGTGCTTCGGCGAAGGCTGTCTCGGCTCGTCGCCGCTCATCCACAGACAGCGAGGAGTGCGAGACGAACGTCTCGGTACCTCGGTCGCGCAGGCCCTGGGCGAGGGACTCCACGGTGCGTCGGGAGTCCGCAAACACAAGCCGCTTCTCGCCTCGGTGCAGCGAGGCGATGACCGTCGCCGCGTTGGCGATGGTGCCGACGTAGTCCAGCTGCAGCTCCGGCGCGGCGGCGGCGGCGACATCCGGCGCGACGACGACGGCCGGTCGGTTGCCCGCTCCACTGCCCTGCAGCCAGGTCAGCAGCCCATCCGGGTTACCGACTGTCGCCGACAGTCCGATGCGCTGCAGCGGACGACCTGCCAGGTGACACAGGCGTTCGAGCACGGCGAGCAAGTGCCAGCCGCGGTCGTCGCCGGCGAAGGCGTGCACCTCATCGACGACGACTGTGTGCAGGTCGGCGAACAGCTCCCGAGGTGTGGTCAGCGTCGACACGAGCATCGCTTCGAGTGACTCGGGAGTCGTCAGCAGGACGTCGGGCGGGTCGCTGAGCATGCGCTTGCGGCTGCCGTCGGTGGTGTCCCCGTGGCGCAGGCCCACTCGGCGGCCGGTCCAGCTGGCGTAGGACGCGAGCCGTGACTCGAGGTTGTTGAGCAGTGCCCGCAGCGGACAGACGTAGAGGACCGAGAGCCCGTGCCACTGCTCTGACTCCATCCGCGACAGCAGCGGGAAGAACGCGGCCTCGGTCTTGCCTCCGGCCGTTGGGGCGAGCAGCAGCGCGTCGTCGCCACGCAACACTGGCGCGATGGCCTGTTCTTGAAGGGGCCGCAGCGAGGTCCAACCGAGGGTGTTGACGACGTGGTGCTGCACTGCGTCGTGCAGCTGGGCGGCGGGTCCCGTCATCCGAGGTCGAGCTCGACGTCATTCGGGTTGGCCGCGGCGGAAGGCGCGAGCGAGGCAACGTTGCGCTCCACCTCCGTCAGCTCAGCGGCGTTGAGCGTCACGGGGTAGTCCCGCCGCGGGTCGAAGTCGGGGAACTGGTCGACGCGGTCGAGGACGTCCCCGACGAGCTTCTTGAGGAAGACCCGCGGGGCGATCCCGACCTTGCCTCCCAGCGAGCCGGTGACTGCAGCGGCCAAGGTTACGACGTAGACGTCATCAACGACGGCTCGAAGGCGGTCGGGGTCGGTGGCACCGCCGGCGTACAGGTCACGGACCTTCGCGCCGAGCGTCTGCAGTGCCGTCTGGTCGAATCCGGCCAGGCGCAGCTGGACGGCGCGCGGGTTGTCGAAGCGGGCGTCGGTCGCGAAGTCGGTGGCGATGCGCTGGGCCAGGGGTGGCAGTCGCGGGACGCCGCTGGGTCCGTCGTAGAACGCAGGCGTGCCGGTGATGACGAGGAACAGGCCTGGGTAGCGGCCGGAGTCGACCTCGTCGATGAGCTGGCGGATGGCGTTGAGGGCCTTGTCCCGGACGTCCCCGCGCACTCGTTGCAGCGTTTCGACCTCATCAAGGACCAGGAGAAGCCCGGGGTGGCCGGCGTCGCGCAGGACGGCGAGCAAGCCCTGCAGGAAGCCCATGGCGCCGAAGTGGTCCAGCTCGCCCCTGACGCCAGCGGCGCGCTTCGCGGCGGCAGCAACGTGCGGCTGGCCGCCGAGCCAGGCCGCGAGAGCGTCCGCGGTGGCATGGTCCTCGGTGGCGACGGCGCTTCGATAGCTGCGCAGGACCGAGGCGAAGGCCGGCGTGCGAGTGGAGACGAGCGCGAGGCGTTGCTCCAGGAGACGTTCGACGGCACTGCCGACCGCGGCCGGTCCGGCTGCGGCAAGTCCGGGGTCGGCCTCGGTGACGTCGGACTCGAGAGTGAACAGCCAGGAATCCAGGACCGGCCGGAACGCCGAGGGCGGGAACGCGGAGGTCCGCAGCGCCTCCCCGATGCGCCGGTACACCGTCTCGAGCTTGTGGAGCGGTGTCTCGGTCTCCGACACCTGGACCTCGGCGGCGGCGAACCCGCGTCGCAGGGCTCGTTCGGCGACGTACCGGGTGACGAAGGTCTTGCCAGCGCCGTACTCACCGCGGATCGCCTTGAACGCCGACCCGCCTGCGGCCACGGTGTCCAGGTCAGCGTCAAGCGCCGGAACGAACCGTTCGAGGCCGACGGCGAGCAGGTCGAGGCCGTTGGCCGGGACTGTGCCGCGCCGTAGGGCGTCGATGACCTCCTTGCGTCGCCGGGGCGAGACGTTGTCGCTCACAACGTCACCTCGAACTGGTCCCGCAGCAGGTCCCTATCAAGCAACAGCGTGCTGCCGTCCACGTCAACGGTCAGGACGCCGTAGCCCTCCACGTTCAGCAGCCGCTGGACGTGCGGCAGCGCGCCCCGCAGCGCGACCGAAGCCACGCCGAGGGCGACACTGGCCTGCGCGGCTGGCAGACGACCAGCTGGGCTCAGCAGGAGTGCATTGAGCAGCGATCCAACTTGCGCGTCGGTCACCGAGACCCGACCGGACACCGACCGCTGGTCGCGGAAGGTGCCGCTCGCCAAGACCGCGAGGGTGGTGGGGTGCTCCGACGAGGCCGCCGCGGTAGGCGCCGGGGCAACCTCGTTGGGGACGTCGTCGAACAGGGTGGGAGGCTCTTGCGCTGCACGACCTGTGAAGCCAGAAACAGCTGCGGGCAGCACAATCGGCGTCATGGCGAGCGGCGCGTTCCACCAGTTGGGTTCCTGCGGCAGGGCCAGCTCAAGTGCGATGCCAGGCGGAACCGCGCCGTTGATCAGGACGGTGACAGGGACGACAGCCTCCGCAGGTGCCGCGCCGCCGTGGTAGCCAGCCTTGAGCGGTCCATACCGCAGCCGCTCGTCCACGGCCAGGATCGCGCGGCCTCCGGTCTCGAGCACACGTCGACCGGTCACGAGGACCTCGCCGTCACCGACGTCTCCGATCGCTTCGCGTGACCGTCCGCTAGAGATCGCCGGGTGGGGACGCATCGTGCCCTCCCGCCGCTCCACGATGTGGCCGTGGTCGGCGGTCAGCACCACGGTCCGGCCGGCGCGACGGGCCCGGGTCAGTAGCGGCTCAAGGTGCCGTACTGCGTCTGCTCCCCACTCAGTGCCGCTGGGGTCAGAGCGGTCCAGCGCGTCGTCGATGGTGTTGAGAATGCAGGTCACAAGTGGTTGACCGTCGACATCGTCGATCGCTGCGCCGACGTCGTCAGCGAGCGCATAGCCGGGTCGGGTGGAGTCGAGCGGTTTCTTGTGAAAGAGCCGCGAGCTCTTGAGTCCGTGCGCGAGTGCCAGGGCCTGGTGTCCCTTCTGCTCTACGTCCTGACCACCGGTCCGCAACTCACCGCAGAGCAACGAGGCGCGGCTGATGTCGGTGAGGGTCGGGAGCACTGCGAGGGCGCCCGTCCGCCGCTGTTGTCCTGGGAGCAGCGCCTCGGCCCAACCGTCGATGACGCGTCCGAGGATGTCGCCGATGACTTCGTGTCCGACGCCGACGCTCATCCCATCGAGCACCAGGAAGAGGGCAGGGGTCGTGCGGGCCAGCGGGAGGACGACCTGAGCCATGAGGTCTTCTAGGTGAAGCACGCCATGGTGGCGGCCGTCGTCGGTCCTCGGTGGGTCCTCGGCGGTGTGCGTGACGAGCGCGGTCGCGAAGGTGGCGTCATGTCGCGCTCGGCGGGTGCGGGCGAGGTGCAGCACGGAGGCGAGGGCTGAACCGAGGTCGGCGTCGCCGACGCCGCGGGCCGCGTCGTTGACGGCTGAGTCGACCCACGCGTCGCTGTCGCTGTGCCGCGCGATGAGGGATTGCAGGCCTGGCCCTGGCTGGTCCTCGGGCGAGGCAAGCCAACGAGCTAGCCGTACGGCGGCATGGAACGCCAAGGGGCGGCGGTCAGCGGTGAACAGCCGATGCGCGCTGACGGCGTCCCAGGCTTGTTCGACGCGCGCGAGCGCCGTGGGCTCGACGTGTTGGGCTGCGGGGTCGTTGGTGGCCTGGCGCAGCAGGTCACCCACCGTTGCGAGGCGTCGTGTGAGGCCGGCCGGGAGCAGGTCGGAGCGGTCGGCCAGTCCGATGGCCTGCACCTCATGTAGCAACGCGTCCGCGCGAGTGAGCAGCCGTTCGGCGATCGGTCGGGTCGCTGCCTCGTGCAGCAGTTCGGCGACGACGGATGACGACTCGGCTGCCCAGGCCCGCAGCACGTGGTGCGCGGGTTGGGTGCCGCCCAGCCTGGCCTCGAGGCGGATCAGGCAGTCCCGCGCCAGCTGGACCGCGTCGGCGCTGTTGCTGTCGCGGGCGTCTCCGAGGAGTCCGACGAGCAACCCGAGGGGCAGTACGTCGCCGACTGCCCCGGTCCGGAGCAGGTGATGGACGGGTGCGCCGGCGGCGCCGGCACGACCGGAGAACCAGGACAGCAGGGTGTCGACGAGTACGTCACCAGCGAGGCGGCGGAGATCGGCGAGGCGATGCGGGCCCTGCTCATCGGCCGTCCACGCTAGGACCGCGGCGGCATCTACGGTTCCTTCGCTAACACCGAGGTGGGCGCGCGCTACCGCGGCCAACGCGTGGTCGATGGTGAGCACGCCACCCTGGGCGGGTGCCCAGCCGCCGGCGGGTACTGCGGCGAGCAGGCCGGAGGCAAGGTCTCGATGCCTCGCCACGCCGGTCAGCGCCGGGTCGATACCCGTGGCTGCGAAGCGGTGCCGGACCGCCTCCCACGGGTCAGGGGTACGCAGCCGGTTGAACACCAGATGGTTGAGGACGCCCGCGCCTAGGTCGGTGTCGCTCCGGTCGGTGAGCACGACTAGCCACTGCTCACGGTGGCGCTCCATGAGGGCTTCCCGGACAGCGAGGCTGGACACGCACGGGACGACGGTGACGGGCGTGTCGTCGTGCAGGAACGCGCTCACACCGGTCCACTCCGGGCGGGTGCGGATGCCGAGCACCCCGGAGTGGTAGTTCTTCCGCTTTGCCTCATCCAGCAGGGCTCGTACGACGGGCATGGTGGCCGGCACGGCCAGGTCGCTCACTCCTGGACTCGCCACTCAACGACGACCTGCTGGTTTCGGTGAGCCGTGAGAAAGGCGGCGAGCTTGGCGAGAACCGGTTGAGAAGGTGAGCCCTTCGGCAGCGTCAGCGAAACATCATCGGGCTTCAGGGGAGGTCGGGGCAGGAGCGGCGGCTTGCGATCGGCAAGCCACGCGAAGACGCCATCCACGGCAGCTTCGAGAGCCTTCTTTGCTGCGGTAGTGATCTCGTCCGCTTGTAGGGCCGTGCGGAGCGTGTCAGGATGGCCTTGGCCTTGTGACCGGCGTCGTCGCCTGCTCGTTCCGCCTCCAGCAGGGGGTCCAATCGCTCCCAGCGGTAAGCGTGAAGCGCTTCGCCCACGATCGTCGCGGAGCTCAGCGACTTGGCTGCTGCAGCGTCGGTCACGGGAAGTTCGGCGTGGGCGAGCAGTTTCACGAGCTTCACGCGGTCACCGGCGGTGCGCAGTCGTCCGATGAGTCCCGCGACAGCCCGCGCCGTGGCGAGGCGACCTGAGGTGCCGGCCATGTTCAGGCCAAGACGGCCGTAGGCGGCTTCGAGCTTCGGCGGGAGTCCGTTCGCCGCGTCGACGCGGCTGGCTACTTCAGTGCGCAGTCGTTCGGTCAGCTCGGCAACTGCGGGTGCAGTCAGGTACGGGTTGGCCGCGAGCCCGAGCAGTGCGGCGGCCCGCGCGACGGCCTGCCGGTAGTCCTCGGCTGTCGGGAGCGGTTCGGTGCGCAGCTCCATCTCGGGCTTGACCTGCCCTGGCTTGGGTGCGGCGATGGGTGCGCCGTGGTGGTACCAGGCCCGCTGCCGAAGGGCGGCCCAAGCGAGAATGACCAGGTCGGACACCTCGTCGCGCAGCCCGAGCTCGGGGCGCATCGCGTCGATCCAGCCGCGGAGCTGATTGACCTGCACCGGGTCGTGAGGCTGCAGACCGTCGCGGGCGGCGGCACGTTCGAACTCGGTTCCCCAGGTGGTGAAGCCGTCGTCCCCGAAGACGAAGTGGGTCTCCCCCGCCCGACCAACGTGCAGCGCGTTCACGATGCGTTTCACGGCGGCGACGTCAGACTCAATCCGTACCCGGCCGTCGCGGTCCCCGACGGCGCGTTCGATGTGGGAGTAGACCGCGGCGAGCTCGCGCGGCGTGATCTCGGTGTCGGCCGGCTCGAACCGCGGATGCCCCGGATAGGTGGAGGTGAACGCCTGATCGATGAGATGGCTGAAGGCCGCGCCGAGGTCCGCGCCGACGGGGTGGGCGGGTGTGAAGCCGCGGTCCAGGCTTTCGAGCACTCGGTCGTGCGATGGGTCGTCGATGATCGTCCCGGCGGTGGGCGCGGCGGCGCCGTAGGCCTCCTGCACCGCTCGGCGCAGGCCCTCGCGCAGCGCGCTGCGCTGGGTCTCGAGGATGGCGCGGGCTTGCACCCGGTCGACCTCGGACAGGTGGTCGGCGTGGGTGGTCCAGCGCTCCCCCGCTCCCCCGAGCAGCCAGTCGAGCACGACGAGACGTCGCACGTCCCGCATGCGTTCCTCGGCGAGGAAGCGCGGGAGCCACACGACTGTCCTGCTCTGCTGCCCGGTGTCCTTCATGCGGTCGACGCGGGCCAGGTCTTCGGCGGCGGAGTGACCGGCTTCGTCGAAGGGATGGTCGATGACGACGCGCCAGGTGCCGGGGCGGGCGCGGAAGTGGTCGTCGGTGAGCCAGCTGGCGTCACGTACGTTGCCGAACACCACGTCAACGGCCCGGCGCGAGCCGCGCCAGATGACGCTGTGCGCGTACGCACCGAACACGTCCGCGTCCCGTGCGGTGAGTCCGAGCGCGTCACGTACGAGCTCCTTGAGGAGCTCGCGGCGTCGCCCGTCGTTGTCCTCGCCTTTCGCGCGCTCAACGACCGACTCGTAGTCGACGTCGGAAAGCTGGACGCGAATGATTGGGTTGCGACTGTCGGCGTCGACGTGGATCTCGGGTACCTGGCGGGCCCAGTCTTTGACCTTCGCTAGGACGATGCCGACTTCGCTTCCGGGCAGCGGCGACACGATGGACCCGTGGTTGAGCGAGGCAACCCGTCCCGCAGTGAGTTCCTTGAGGGCTGGCACCTTCGGGGCGACGGCCGCCAGCAGCAGCGTCTTGGCGAGCCGGTCGTCAGTCCGGTAGCCGGGCGGGAGCGTGCCGGGCTCCGCCGCGATCACACCGGCCTCAGTGAGGCTGTGGGTGGCGAGCAGGATCGGGCGCAGCTTCTCGCGATAGAGCCCGGTGGCGGACCGGAACAGCGCAGCGGCCTGACTGTCCAGGGCCTCCTTCCCGTCGACGATGTAGTCGAAGGCGTCACCGACGGGGATGACGTCGTCCACAGTAAGTATGTGGCGGCGGTCCACCAGCATCTGCTGCATAACCTTGAGAGCGGTGCGCTCTCGTTGCATCACGCTCGCAAGCGACCGGAGCGTCGACACCAGCGCCGGTGAGAACGGGTACGTCAGACGGAAGGAGGCCTCGTCCGCGCCGCCGTGCTGGTCGTCGGTGTTGACGCCGTCGAGCAGGACATCCCAGACGTCGGAGCGGCGGTCCAGGCGGTTGAAGGCGTCTGTGAGGGCGCGGTCGGCCGCGTCGTCCTTGCGGCGCAGCAGCCGCTTGTTCGCGACGAACGGGAGATTGTCCTCGCCCAGTTCTAACGTGGAAAAGCGGCTCTTCTGATGCCGAAAGGCACGGTCGAGCGCTTCTTGTTCGGCTCCGCTGGCGCCGGAATCGGCGAACCACTGTCGAAGATCCATCTGCCGGGCCACGATCGAGGTCAACGGAATCACCCGGGGGGTGGATCCTTCAACCAGGAGGGTCAACTTCTGTGATTCACGCCGGAAAAACTGTCGGTCCTGCACTGAGAAAGCAAGCCACAGGACGAGTTCGTCCAAAAAGAGGACGACCGCGTCGTAGCCGAGGCCCTTCGCGTGGGCCGCAATAGCGGCCAGACCGGTGTCCAGATCGACGTAGCTGGCTTGCTGCGTGTAAGCGTTGAAGTAGCGCTGGACCAGCGCGGTCACGAGCTGCTGGCGCTCCGGCGAGCCGGGTGTGGCAGCCCTCGCGGCGTTATAGGTGCTGGCCGACCATGTACCGCTGCCGAGCAGCGCTGCCCAAGGGTCGTCACCACCGTCATCACCGTCGCCGTTCAGGCCGGCGAAGAACGCTTCGTCGCCGATCTGGCGGCGCATTCGCTCGGCGTCTCCCAGGACGCCGTCCGACTGGTGGATGGCCGGCAGCGGGGCCCCCGGGTGGAGGTGGCGGATCTGTCGGAGGTAGCCATCGAACAGTGCCTGCTCCATCGACTCGGCGCCGAGCAGATGGAAGGCCACCGGGAGGACCTTGCGGTCAAGAAGCACGTCGTCGTGCCCCGCGATGATCGGCTGCAGTTCAGGCTTGGCCCGGGCGGAGACGTCCTGCCGGAGCAGCGCGTGAAGCACCGCCATGAAGTGGCTCTTGCCGGATCCGAATGAGCCCGTGAGGAACGCACCGCGGCTTACTCCTGACGTGACGGACTCGGCCACCAGGCCCATCGCTGCGTCGAGCGCATCAGCGAGGGCGGGCGTGACGACGTAGTCGTCCAGGGTCCGCGCGGTGGACGTCTCGCCGACGCTGTCGGTGAGACGTAGGACGTAGTCCTCAGCCCCGGCGCGGTCGGGGATGACGAGGACGTCGCGCAGGTAGGTGGTCATCGCGTTCTAGCCTTCCATGCCTGCACGGGGCTCGCAGCCACCTGGAGTGCAGCGGGATCACCGGGCGGGCGGCGCCGTCTCCCAGGCTGCGCCGCCGAAGGGTTCGTAGCCGACGGCGACACGCCCCTCCAGGGTCACGAGGAGCCGGTAGCCCGCGAGTACGTCGGCCCGTTCACGCTCGTGACTGTGATGATCGCGTCCCCGGCCCGCCGAACGTCGTGCGCGTAATGCAGCAGCACGTTCGGCACCCAGGCCAGTGCGATGCGGCTGCTTTCAGCCACAAGAAGGGCACGGGCGTCCGCCGGGTCGTCGGGCTCATCGACCAGCGGTTCGACCAGGCTTCGGCGGACTCCTCAAACTGGTACAGCTCGCGCACCGCGCGCTCGGCCGCTGCAGTGCCAAGGCGCAAGCCCGCTGCCTGGGCGCGCTGGCCGACTTGCCGAATGCTGAACTGGCATCGGTCGTGGACGCCGTCCCGGACTTGTCGGACCCTGCACGTAGGTTCACCGCGTCACTGCTGAAGATCAACCGAGGGAGGTTTCTCGATGAGCGCTAGCACTGGCCGGTGCGGTCTTTCGCGCCAGGGGCGTAGTCAGGCAGGTGCTCCCGAAGCAGCTCGGAGCCGTGCTGCAGCTCCCAGCTCTGGGGCGCAGGTTCCGTGACACCGAACCGCTGCACGTGAACCTCACGGCCAGTGCAGCGTCGGCTGCTGGCACGGCAAGTCGGTTGGCGAGCTCTCCGACGACCGCTTCTGCCCAGTCCTCGCCTTCCACCCATGTGTCGTGCTCCGTCCGGGGCTTGAAGCGCCACCGAACCCTGTCGGGAGCTTCCAGCCACTCCTTTTCGCCGCCGCCGCCAGCCTCGGCCTCCACTACCGCCCAGCCGGTGACGTCCCAGACGGGCAACGTGTCCATCAGCTCTGCTGCCCTGCGGTCACGCCAGCTGCCAACCAGTCGTCATCGTCGCGAGAAGAGACTGCTGTCGACTTACCAGGAGGTCTGGCGTCCAGGTGTTCTGCGCCAACACCTGGCTGGTCAGCGCGAACGTCGTCACGCCGTTCTTGCTCGTGAAGTACTTCTCCTTTTTGGCTGCGAAGTCGTAGTTCTGCGCCTCGGCGTTCTTGGTCCGGTTGAGAAGAAGTAAGTTGGCCAGCCGGTGCGTCCACTGCGTGCGTTGATCCTCGGTGAAGTCCTTCAGCCACTCGCTGTCGGCCGCGGGGTTCTGCGGCAGGACGTGCTCGACCGTGATGATCGGGTGGTCGTAGAGCACGCCAGGGTTCTTGGCGAGCATCTCGTCCAGCCGCAGCAGGACGTACTTGCGCACCTTGGTCACCAGGTAAATCTCGCCACCCAGTCGCGCGAGGGTGTCCTGCTTCTCCTCGTCGCTGAGCTCGAGAGCCAGGGCGTCGGTCCCCAGTCCCTGCTCCAGCTCCTTGAGCAGCTGGGCGTAGCGACCCGCGCGCGGAGTGGAGTAGGTCCGTCGCAGCAGCATGCTCGCGGCCAGCCGTTCGAGGTGTCCGAGGAACTCGTCGAGCCAAGCAGCGTCGTGCTTGTGGTGACGGAGAGCCCACATCGCTGCGGGACGCCAGTCATTATTGTCGAGCTGAGACAGCCGGCGCAGCCACGCGTTGACCTTCTTCGCGCCCGCCGGGGCAGTGAAGTTCGCCGTGTCGATGATGTCGTAAGCCTGCGCGTAAGGCAGCACGACGTCGTCGACGAACTCCTTGGCACGGTCAGGCAGGTACGCGTTCAGGACCTGCTCGGGGAACTCCTTGAGCAGCTCCCGCTTGGCCCGCTCCTTGGAGAAGATCATCCGGACATGCAGGAACAGGTCGGCGAACGCCTCCCGGCCGAGGTCCTCCTCGGCGTCTTCCCACTTCATGGCGTAGTCATCGGAGACGCCGTCACCGCCAAGCGCACCGATGACCTGGGCCTTGAAGATGTCCGCAGGGGTCAGGTCGAGGCCCCGCGAGTTCATCACGCTGAAGATGCGGTGGGCGCTGACGAGATCCGGGGTGGTGACCACGACGAGGAAGGTGCGGTTTCCGAGGAGCTGCACCAGCTGGAGCCGCTTGTCCTCGGTCCATTTCGACAGGGCGGCGTGCAGAGCCAGGGCGTTGTCCACCACAGCCTGCTGCGAATCGTTGGCCGCAGAAGGCTTACCGCCCAGCACAATGTCGAGGCCGCCGGGGTCCTGAATGTGACGGGCGAAGAAGGCCGCATCCCGGGTGCGCAGTCGCAGGCGGGGTCGGGGTTGGAGTCCCTGCACGATGTTGCCGGGCTCTCGCAGCATCGAAGAGAGCTCACTGGCGAGGTCCGTGTTCGACGTAAGCTGCCGAAGCACGCTCAGCAGGACGGTCAGCGTGGTGAGCCGCTGCTGGCCATCAATGACGTCGGCCCCGGCTGACGCAGCGTCCTTCACGAGGACTATCGAGCCCAAGAAGTACGGCTCATCTCCGCCGCGGTCCAGCGCGTCGACCAGGTCGTCGAGCAGCTGAAGGGCCTGTTCGGTCCCCCACGAGTACGGCCGCTGGTACTCCGGGATCGCGAAGTCATAGTCGCTGCAGAAGATCTTGACGAGGGGCACCTCGCCGGCAGTGAGCTGCTTCACCATGTTCCCCTCGACGGTCGCGATTTCGGTCTGCGCTGCAAATACTTCACGACCTCGGCCTGCGTCCTCGCGTCGCCGGTGGAGGTCGCCAAGCGGCGAGCTCGTCGCGCGACTTACCCACCTGTCGTGCGCGGTCGTCGAACTGCTGCTGGCAGAAGGCGGCGAGCGAAACGCCGTACGTCGGGTCGACCTCGTTGTGCCACTGCTGCACCCAGGGCTGCAGCTCCGCAAGCCCCGCGACCAGTGGCACGAGGCGCTCGTCGGCCCATCCGTCCGCTTCGCGCGCGCCGATGATCAGCGACAGCGCGAGGGACTGCTGCGCGTGGTCCCAGCCGGCCCAGCCGAGAAGGGGCGTGGGGTCGGTCTCACGTCCGGCGTCTGGGTAAAGCATGAACCGCTCCTTCGGTACGTCCAGCTTGCCCCGTGCCTGCCAGTACGACGTCTTCGTGAAGTCCGCGGAGGTGTACTTCGGGGGCACCGGGATTGTCCCGACCTGGTCACCAGCATCCTTGCGCCGCTCCAGCGACCAGGTCTGCTCCCACGCCTCACGCTTACGGAGCCCGGAGTTCATGTACCGGTAGGCCGCGAGGTATGGCACCGCCTCGTCAACGAGCAGCCGTACCAGCGACTTACCCACCGGCACGTCACGCCGGCTCTCCCACAGAGCCAGCACGCTGACCAAGTCGGCGTCACGGCTCACCTCGTCCGCGAGCTGCGCCACGCTCTTCGGCGCCGGGCGACCCTGGCCGTCGAACCAGAAACGCTGGTCTTCCAACCGATTCAGCGCCCATCGACGCAGTGCCCGTTCCTGCTGCTTCTCCCACGGGTCCGACGCCCAACGCCGCTTGTGCTCCGGCTTCTCCAACACCCGTAGGGCGGGATCACTGGCAATAAGGTCTAGACGGCGCTGCACCAGGTCGCGGTACGCCGCCGGCCAGTGCCCCGGCAGATCCGTGATCGGGGTCGAGCCGTGCCGGGTGTACCAGGCCAACCCCTCCTCACCCGCTGCAACTTGACGGGCGAGCGCGATCTCGAAGGCCCGCTCACCGAAAGCTAAACCGGGCAGATCGCATCGTCGTAAGTGAAGTTCTCCGGGATCAACCCGAAGAGGGTGTACACCTCCCAGTCAAGTTCTTCCTGGAGAGCCGTCATCGTTCTCAGTAGGAGTATCGACTCGGCCTGCTCGGCAGCAAAGCCCTGGAAGGTAGGCACGTGCCGAGCGGCGACGGATTCCGGCGATAACTCGGCCAATTTCTGCGCCAAGAAATCCAATCGGCGTCCTCGGGCCTCTGGAAGAACCGTGGGTAATGGGAAGTCTTGCACAGTAGTGCCCGTGAACTCATACGTCCTCGACCACAAATGTTCGGCCGCACCCCCCTTTGGCTGGGAGTTTTGTTTAAGCCAGAAGCAAGCCGTTGAGGAGTTAAGCACTCCGAGGAGCCCTGCACACACGTCCGCGCTGGGACTGCGAAGCGCCAGCATGGTGACGCCCTGGGTTGCTAATTCAAAACCTCGCCGTCGAACAAAATGCGGATGGCTGGCCACCAAAGGAAACAGGATGCCAACAGGTGCTTTCACTCGGCGTTCAGTGTAGGCAGAATAGTGGTGCCACGGGAGACCACGCTCTTCCTGAGTCCCGCTGAGACTCTTACGAATGTTGAGCAACTTCTTGTTGGGCCAGAGCGCCTTCAGCACCTGCGACGAAGGCGACCCCTCTCCATGCGTACAAAGGGCCACTTCGCTCTGAACGATGCGCCAATCTCGAAGCCCATCTCCAGCAACAAATTGCGCAACCCAACTTCCCCCGATCGAGTGTCGTCGGGCGAAGTCGGCGCCGAGCAGAAAGGCCGAGTCCTCACGAGTCACACAAAGGAAACCAAAGTCGGTGAGCTCAGAGCTCAACCTTCGGCGAGATGCCTTCTCCAACGCGGCTCGAACCTCGACCGCACCCCCTCCACCTAAGCTCCATGGGTGCGTCGCGAGGAGCGATCGATCGAGATCTGCGATCGACACCCACTCGTCCTCCCACCCGGGGTTCTCCAGATTCGCCACAAGCGAAGACCAGTAAGGACCCTTGCCGGAGTCACCTTCTACCCGGGTTTCACGCTTACCCTTGCTTAGGACCGCTCGCACGCAGTGGCCCAGGGGCGGCCGATTTTGTGCAATCAAGATTACCGTCGGAGTGCCATCAGTATTGTGCCCGGGAATCCAGGCTCCTTCAGAGTCAATGACGAAACGCAGATCCTTGAGAACCAAGAACTCCTCGATGAGCTTGCTACCAAACTCGCGCTTCATGAAAGAATTGCTCGTGATCTGACCGATCCATCCAGCGGGTTGACCCGGTAAGCCTTGCCTGGCGAGTGTGAAGAACCGCTCCATGAAAGGAACTGTGAGTGCATATTGGCCCTTGCATGTCGAGAAGCGCTGGCGATACGCGAGACTGAGGGTCCTGTCTCCCACCTGGATGTATGGCGGGTTGCCGACGACGACGTCGTACCGGCCGCCAGCGAGAATCGTCTGAAGCACCTCGAGATCCTCAGTGGCGTAAGCGAAACCGCTCAGTTCAGCGTCGCCATGCAGGGTTTGCTGCCCCGGCCCGTGCAGCAGCGAGTCACCGACCGCGAGGTGAAACCGAAACGCCGGCGCTGACTCCAGCGACCCCAATGAGCACGCGGACATTGCCGCCACGGTGAGCCGGAACCGCGCGATTGCGACCGCGAAAGGGTTGAGGTCGACGCCGTGCACGGCATTGAGCGCCTGCTGCACCAAAGCTTGGGTTTCCGTCGCCGGGGCGTGCTTCTGGAAGCGGTCGAGCAGCCGCTCGAAGGCGCCGAGCAGGAAGTGCCCGGAGCCGCAGGTCGGGTCGATCATGCGGAAGCCCTCGAGCGGCCGCTCGTCCAGGGCTGGCACCAGCGTGCGGTCGAGGATGAACTCCTCGACGAACACGGGTGTCTGCAGCAACGCGAACGTGGATTTCGCGTACGCCGACAGATCCTGGTAGAGGTCACCGAGGAAGCGGGTCGAGAGCGACGAGTCGGTGAAGTCGTAGACCAGCCGACCGGTGTCGGTGCGCTGGCGCCAGAACCCCAGGAGCTTCGTGACCGCATCGCCGGAAGGAGCAACGAGGTGCAGCGCAGCGTGCTCCCCCGACGAGCTCGGACGTGGACGGCAATCCTGCGAGGTGCTGAACGGCCTGCTGCAGCCACTCGCGGTCGGTGTCGAGCGGGTGCTCGCGGAAGAAGGCGAGCTGCGCGTCGAGCGCTTCCTGCCGGCGGTGCTCCGGCCCGGCGATCCACACGGGTGAGAGCAGCCCATTGTCTTCGCAGAATCTCACGAACACGCTGGTGAGCAGCCATGCGACCGCGGCTTGCGTGATGCGGTCATCGCGCCAGGCGACCCATGCGGACGCGGTACGGCCTCGCTGCAGAGCGCGGGAGTGCTCGACCACCCAGCGGCCACGCAGTTCGGTGTCGCCTTCGACCCTCGCTCGCAGGTCGTCCTCCAGCTCCAGAACCACCTTTTGCAGTGCGGCGGTGAGGGCGGGCGAGTCGATCACGAGGACACTCCTTGCGCGGCGGGCCGCGTACGCAGCCAGTCGCTCTCGAGTCGAAGGAACTGGCCAGGTGCGGCCAAGGGAAGTGGGCGGGTGTCGATGACCGCGCCTTGGCTGCCGAGCAGCTGTGGGACCACGAGCCAAACAGCCTGGCGTCGGGCGGACGTGAGGTCAGTCCAGCGACTCAAGCTGGCGAGGTGGTCGTAGCGCGCAAGGGGAGCAGCCTCCAGGAGCAGCACCGGCCGGATGGTGTCTTCCGCGTCGACCCAGGCGGCTTCGATCGCCGCGTTGATCGCAGGAAGGCCGCGCTGGACGAGCGCGGACAGTCCGGCAGCCTCACGGCTTCCGGCAGCAGCGGCGTCGGCGGCGCGTACGGCGTCCCAGGGCAGCCCGACCTGCTTCGCTTCCTCTCGCATGGCTTCCACGAGGAGCTGGGTGAGGTCGACGGGAACAGCGTCATAGCTGCGGGTGAGAACGTCGACGGCGAGGTTGAGGTCGCGACCATCAACACCGAGGGCGAGGAATGACCGGCTCTTGCGGCTCTCCTCGAGTCGGTGGCCGGCATGGCCCACCTCGACGACCGGGGCACCGACGTCTACGAGGTACGTCCCCACCCGCGAGGCCAGCCCGGTGGTGTCAGCGGCTCGGGTCGGCGAGCGGTAGGCGCGGACGCCCTCGTCGTACGCCAGGCCCAGGAGTGCTTCGTCGACGAGCTGGTCGAGTTTGGGGCGGTCTGGGATCGGTGCCAGCGCAGGGAAGCGCGCGCGGACGCGGTCGCGCATCTCCTGCGGACTGACTGGCTGGGCGCCGCCAACCCCCTTCAGGGCGAGGGCCAGCGCGGTTACAGGGGCGAGATCGCGAGCATGGAGCTCGCCGGCACCTGAGAGGGCAGCGTTCTGGGACAGCACAGCGCCTAGTCGCACCATCCTGCTGTCCTGGTCGAGCGCAGTGGGTCGGACCTCGGGCAGCGTCCTATGGAGGGCGTCCCGCAGGCCTGTGACGGCGCGCTGGTTGCCGATCAACGGTTCCTGGGCCAGCTGAGCCTGCTGGACCAGGTCGTCGGCTGTATTGGCCAGCGCTTCGGCGGCATCTAGCAGGCCGGGGTCGGTGGCGATGAGGGCGATGCGGCCACCGCGGCGCCGGGTCGCGAGCGGCGGGTCGCCCGAGTCGGCTCGGTCCAGGGCGTGCACCCGGTCCAGGGCCAGTCGCAGCAGCCCGGCTGCGATGCGCGAGGTAGCCGGTCCGTCCCCGTGCCGGGTCATCGGGGCCAGCGCGAGCTGCACCGCGTCCGTGAGCTCCTCCACGGTGGCAACCTCGCCGAGGGTGATGAGGACGGCGCGGGCCTGACCGGCAAGGCCATCAAGCAACGCGCAGCACTCGTCGTCGGAGGCCCACGCCTCCTGCAGCGCGCCAACGTGCTGGGCCGCACGAGCACGCGTGACATCAAGGGCTGCGGCGAGCTCGGTCTGACTGGCGAAGGGATCAAGGCTGCCCTCGAGACCGAGCACGAGCCGGGCGGCCATCCGACGTGCTTCGGCTTTGCTCGCCCCAGCATGTCGAAGGAGCACGTCCGCAGCCGCTGCCGGAGTCGGCAGTCCCGCGGGGCTGCGACGGTCTAGAGTCGAGCCGCGGCCGGTGATGGTGGCACCGAGTCGCTCTCGCCACCGACGGGCGCGATCCTTGACCTCGCGGCGGGTGGGTTCGGCGACACCAGCGAGCCGGTTTAGCCGTACCGGGTCGAGCGCGACCAGGTCACCGACGGTGCTGACGTGGTAAGGCTCGAGGGCTGAGAGGGCCCGAGCGGACAGGCCGGCGTCGACGAGGCGGGTGCTGGGTTCAGCGGCGTCGGCGCGCTCGTTGGCATCGTCTGGGGTGGTCTTCGGGACAGGTGCGAAGACGGCTCGCCAGGCGGCCATCATGTCGCCGGCGGTGTCGTGCCGCACACTCGCGGCCCGGGCCAGCGCCTGCCGGAAGAACCAGGTGAGCGGCCCAGCGACCGACTCGTCGAACAGCGCCTCCTCGACCCGCGCCTCATCGGTGACCGAGCCCGGGTCGGTGAGCCCGTCTCCGTACACAGGGGTGCCGCCGGTCGCCATTTCGAAGAGCACCACGGCGGCGGCATAGCGCTCAGCTGCGGAGTCGTACCGACCTCGTCCAGCGGCGTCGAGAAAGGGGTCGAGGTACGGCGGGGTGCCAGCGGACAACGCCGTAGCACCGGCTCGGGACAACGAGAAGTCGAAAAGCACGAGGTGCTTGGTGCGGTCTCCCCGCCCTTCGCGGACGCCGAGGTTGGCGGGCTTGATGTCGCGGTGGTCGACACCGGCGCGGTCGAGGGCGACGAGGGCTTCGAGCAGGTCCCCGCCCCATCGTTCGAGCAGGTCGAGCGAGAGCCGCGAACGGCTGCGCAAGACCTCGCCGAGAGTCTCCTCGCCGGCACTGTCCAAAAGCAGAGCTCGGCGGCCACCGACGTCAATGGGTCCTTCGATGAGCCGCACCAGCCGGGGGTCCTGAAGACCGGTCAGCACCTCCGCCTCGCTGCTTAGCCGGTTGGCGGCGAGCTCGTCGTTGGCGACCTTCAGCACGCGGACAGCGTCCGGTCCGGTGACGGTGAGGTCCGTGACGAGAAGACCGACCGCAGTCGAGCCGCCGCCAAGGCGGCGTTCGAGTCGGAACCGTCCAGCGAGCACGGCGCCGGGGTTCGCCTCGAGCGGGTCGTCGGCGTCGGTGCCGGCGTCACGAAGGACGCGTTCGGCGGCGGCGAGCTTCTCCAGGAAGCTCCGCACATCAGGCAGCCGTTCGGTGACGGCCGGGCGGGTAGAAGCAAGCACGAGGTCCCGAACCGTGGACGGCACCTGTGGCAGGTCGGCGGCCAGGTCGAGCCCGTCGTCGCGGCGCAGGCGTTCACGCAGGCTGGTGCGGTCCGAGGCGGCAGGGCGGCCGGCCAGGACGTAGTACGCCAGCGCGCCGAGAGCGAAGACGTCGAGACGGACGCGGTCGGCATCGGCGTTCCACACGCCCTCCGGGGCGTGGAAGGCCTCGGCCTGTCGCCGGTCCGCGTCTACGCCGCCGACAACGTCGTGCAGCCGTCCGGCTACCTGCTCAGCACCAAGCAGCCCGGTGACACCCGCACTCGGCAGTCCGGTGAGGCTGCTGCCCGTCGTACCGGCGCTCTGCCAGTCGCCGACGACGGCCTTGATGGCACCGTCAGCGACGCGACGAACCGACACTGCTTGGGGCGTCAGTCCCCGGTGGACGACTCGGCTGCCGTGTGCGTAACCGACTGCTTCGGCGACCTGCCGCAGGATGGACAGCTGGTCGGCGAGTGGGACACCGCCGGTCTGATCGGCGAGCCAGAGGTCCAGTCGCTGAAGGCGCTGGTCGTCGGGGTAGACCAGGCCGATGCCGAGCTCGTCGTCGACGAGGTCACGCGGTCTGAGCAGTCCGTCGTGGGCGAGTCGGGACATGACGCGGAACTCGTGGTCGGCGACCCGGCGTACCCGGTTGCGCTCGTCGTTGGACGCACCTGGTGCGGTGACGAAGAAGCGGATGCGATGCCGGTCGGTGGTGGCGACGCGATGGAAGGCCGGCCAGTCCTGCCAGCCTTCACCCTCACCGAGAGGTTCCTCGTCGATGACCCAGGAGCCGATCTCGCGCTGCCGACGCTGGACGACCCCGATGTTGGCGAGCAGCGCAGCAATGATCTCGTCCCGGTTCGGTCCGATCACCTGCTGCGGCGTGGCCGGCTCAAGCAGTCGCTCGCTGATGCCGGGCAGCCCGGTGCTCGCCTCGCTGCCGTCGATCCCAAACAGGTGAATGCGAGCCGTCGGTGACAGAGCGCAACGCATCCCGGGGTGGTGGAGGTAGACGGACTCCTGAACGAACGGCACGACGTCCCGGACGGAGGGGATCTGCTGGTTGTTCTCCCGCGCCCAGCGCAGCAGCTCGTCCTGAAGCTTGCTCGCGAGTCGCTGCGCCTTGCGCCGGGCGAGCTTGAGCGGGGAATCCTCAGCACGATGGCCGTCGCGAAGCCAGCGGTGATCATCACCACGCAGCGTGCCGTTGTAGTACTTGAGTTCGACCAGGTGGAGGCGCCGACGTCCGAGGACCAGCAGGTCGATCTCGTGCCACTTGCCGTGGCCGTCGCGGAACTCGAAGTTCGACCAGGCTCGGAACGGGGCCTGGTTGGGCAGGACCGCTTTGACCCGGTTGAGGCCCTCAACCTCGTGCGAGAACGGGGAGGCGGTGATCTCCAACCACCGCTTCACCTGCTGGGCCAAGGTCCTGGTTCCTTCCGCGCTCGCTCCGACGAGCCGCATCCTTCCAGGTCAGGCACAGATCGCGTGGCGGATATGCCCCCTTGAATCGCCTCGCGGAGGCTGCGTCCATCAACGGCCCGGAGAGTCCGGCCGGCGTTGCTCAGCGAGGTGCCTCAGCATGTCCTTGGCGTTGAGCGCCGCAGCTTTGTCAGTCGACTGCGTCTGGCTGACACGTCATTCGCGGTGCAGTGCGAGATGAGCACCGCAGGGTTGGTCAGCGGGGTGACCGCGAGGTACGACGCGTGCCTCACGTCGCGCTTCGGCCACTGCACCGCACGCGGGTCAGTAGCCATCGTCGCTCCTCGGCTGCACCGCGAAGCGGTGCTCCCGAGCGTCTGCGGCGGCAGCCTCGTGGTGTGAGCGGGTCTCGAACCGCTCATGGCAGTCGGTCCAGTCGCAGACGGCTTTGTGCCGGCACGTCCACCGCCGCGACCATGACGGCCCGGTCGTGGGCCACGTGCACGGTCGGCTGCGCAGGGTTGGTCGACGGCGCCGTCAGCTGGCCTCGTCGTCCACTGTGGCGCTCCACGGCGCCACCTCGAACTCGACCTCGGAGTCGGCTCGGTCCCACGGCGGGAGCCAGCGGACCGCGAGCAGCGGGAGCGCGCCGGTGTGCGCCTCGACCGCAGAGACTTCGTCGTAGGCGCGAGTGCCCCCGCCCGGCCCGAGCCAGGTGCAGTCCGCGCAGGCTCCCCACCAGCAGTCGGGGTGGTAGAGAACCAGACCACGATGCTCCCCGTCGGCTCCGCGCTCGTCCAGCGTTCGGCGTCCGGTCTCGCGGGCGTCCCACAACCGCTGGGCGATGTGGCGTCCGGTGGTGATCGTCTTGAAGTGGATGAAGCCCGATGTCGGCCGCTTCGGGAACATCTGGTCCCAGAACGGCCAACATGGTCCGATGCCGAGGCGCTCTCCACGGCTCCCAGTGTCGTCGTTCCTCACGTCAGGGCCAGCGTGACGTGCGGACGGACGGGCGGGTCGAGGTACAGCTCGGACAGGCCACGCCACTGCTTGACCTCGTACCCGCGCGACTGCAGTGACGCCTCCAGGTCATCCCGTCGCTCGGCAGCGACGAATGCGACCGGCTCATAATCGTGGCCCCATGCGGTGTCGGGCTGCAGGAACTCCGCAACGACGCCAGGTTCGTGCTGCAGCAGGAAGTCCACTGTGGTCACCCGCGCGTTCGGGGTCCAGACCCGCCAGTCCTCTTCCCCGAAGAACGCGGAGGCGTTGAACCGCGCCCTGTCGGACCCCGTCGTACGGTAGGTCTCACAGGGGTCGCGGTTCGGGCCGAGCAGCTCTGACAGGCGGGACGCGACGAGCTGGGCGGCGCCCTTGTCGCGCCGTGCCTGCCCGAACGTTCGGGCGAAGGTCAAGGTGGACCAGGTCGTGAGCTCGGCCAACGCGATGCCGTAGGGGATCGCCAGGACGCTCACGCCGTCGAGCTCGAGGTCAGTCAGGACGATCCGCTGAAGGCGCTCGTGCTCTGCGTGGTTGACCATGACGCGGTCGTGTGAGGGCACGGGTGCTCCCGAGGTCGTGGACCCCGATGCGCTCGCGTGCTGGTGGTCCGTCTTGTCCTCGCCGGGCGGCGGGGACCGGCTCTTCCAGCGGGAGCACCCCTGACGGAGTCGGGGTTGCTGGACGTCAAAGCCGCTGGCCTTGACGACGTCCTCGTGAGCGGGACTGAGCGTACGACCATCTGGCTGCCAAGTCAGCAGGTGGTGGTGTCGCGGTCCTCGACGGTGGCCCACGGACGTTGCTGCCGCTGCTCACCCCGATCAGCCCGCAGAGCCAAGGGCGACCACGCTCACCAGCAACCAAGTATGAAGCGCCGTTGACAGGCGCGGATGGACGTTGTAGCTCACGGCTGTCTTCCGTCAGCCACCGTTCGCCCCCTGGAGGCAGCCCTGTAGGAACAGGCCCTGCGCAGAAGGGTCTTGGGGGTAGAAGCGCAACTCATTGCGCGCGAGCTGGGGGCAATAGAAGGTCGGGTTGCTCTGGGTGAACCCCGAGCGCCCCTTCATCAGGCCCTTATTGAAGGCGTTGGGGTCGTTCCTGACCGGCGGGCGGGGAGGAGTCGTGTCCGCTGACGGCCACCTCGACGTCGCCAGGTGTGTGCTGCAAGGTGGGTTCAGGCTCCGTCATGTACCTGACGTACGCGGCCGTCTGAACCAAACGGGAATCGAACCGCTAGTGAACATCCGAAGGTTCTCAAACACAGCAACGCTCAACTCCTCCTTCATGACGTAACCCGCTCAAACGTGTCCCAGTCATGGTTCTCTCCCGCTGTGGAGGAACGGACGCAGCCGTCTAAGGCTCTCGCTACGACGCTGCCCAAGGGTCGCCTCGCAGTAGCGCGACAACCGCAGTTACCGGACGTGATCGCTTGGCCCCACCTGCCTGCCGGCTGCCCGCCGCCGGCTGCTGCCTTGATGGTAGGTACGTTCTACAGACTTATTGACGGCAACAAAGACGATTGGAAAACACACGCAATGTTGCGTGGCGCTGACAGCTACCCGCTTGCTGTAGGCGCTTGCCGATGGAACTCCTTGTCCGTTTTTTCAACCATAGAGGAAGCGCAGAAGTACCGAGAAACCTACAAGGCGCTGAAGCGGAAGGTCATTGCGCGCTTCTATATGACTATGACCATGGGATACCTGCTACAGGACAAGCCTCCGGGCGCGCACCACGATTGGTGGCCTGGCGCCTCCTTCCAACCACCGCCCGTCCATGAGATACTGGCGGATGCAGCCGGTGGGTGAGTTCCTACCCTCGCCGGGCAGCGTCTTTGGTTCGGTCGAGGTAACCATTCAGGTCTCTCGGCGAGCCGTCACGGTTTCGGGCGACGTCGGTAGGACGCTTTGGGCATGACGATGACGGCGGTGGCTGGCGGGGATCTT
>JAABUV010002225.1_pt1 | contig 26689 bp, 31 predicted proteins | sample 5559971 | NCBI WGS metagenome assembly JAABUV01 (sample SAMN10711881, study PRJNA513362) | rock metagenome | isolation source: Antarctica rocks | place: Antarctica: Victoria Land, Knobhead nord | collected 2015-12-19
AGAGCTGCGCCTTCATGCTGTCCGCGTTCTCCTGGTAGCTCTTGCGCCGCTTGAGCGCCTCGCGCGCGAGCTCCTCGTCGCCCTTCCCGAGCGCCAGCTCCGCGCGCCGGTACCACTCGTCCTGGCGGCCCGGCGGGGCATGGTGAGGGTACACTCCGGCCCGGCACGCTTGCGCACCAGCTGCAGGCAGGCGGTGAGCTGGCCCATCGCGCGCGCTGACTGCAGGACCCGGCGCGCTTCTGCTGGTGGCTGGGGAGCCGGGCCCGGCGCTCGGCCAGCAGCGTGACACTTGTGCTGTCAGTGGCGCGGCCCACGCGCTCGGGGCCGCACCGCCGTGGTCTGCGCCTGGTTGTACTTGTTCTCGATCTGCTTTTGGGAGGCCATGACCTGCGCCGACGCCTGGCGCATCTTGATCAGGTCCTCCTGCATTTCGTTCACGGTCTGGTCCAGCATCTTCTCTGGGTCCTCCACGCCGCTGACTGCGCGGCGCGCCCACACGCGCTGGCGTCAGAGAATACTCCGCGACCGCCGTCTCTGCAGCAGCTGCGCTGCGGGCCGCAGTCAAGCGGCCTGGTAACAGGTCCAGCAACGCGGCCGCAGGACCGCGCCTATCGCATTTGCGTACGAGCGCACGACGCGAACGAGCCGCCCAAACAGGTTGGCTTGCAAGCCCAGCGCGCCGCTGGCCCGCGCATGCGGCCGCGCCGGTGCTTTCGCCAAGAGACGCGCTCCTGCCAGCGGGACACACCTCAGTGACGCCGGGGCGGCGCGCCTGCCAAGCATACGCCCGCAGGCTCGTGCCACAGCGCTGCCCCCACCCCCGGCGTGGCTGCCGTGCGCGTTCTCACACACCTCAACGTCCTGTGGCAGGCACTGGCAGCCGCGCTGTAGGAGCAGACGGTCGCTGACACACAAAGCCTTCGGCGCACGCGCACCTCTCAAGTACGAGGAGCCCATCGTGACTCTGACCAGCTGGCTGTGCGAGGAGCCAAAGCTGCAGCCTGCGGGCGCGCTGGTGCTGCCGGGCGGACAGCGCCGCGCGGCATTCTGCTGTGCGCACGGCAGGTGGGTGGGTCTCAGAGGCAATGACATGCTTGCACACCTGAGATCTGCCGCTGGTCTCCTGTTCTTCCGCTTGCGCTGGTCGATCAGGAGGATTGGCTGTCCCAACTCGAGGGTCTGGATGGCAGGGGGTTTTCTTTCCTGTTACTTGTGTTGCAAAGAGGGCAAGGGAGGTTGAGTATGGTGGTCGGTGAAGTGGGTCCTGTGCGATCCCCTGAGCGTCTATTTCGAGTAATGGCTCGGGCAAAGCTTTCCATCTTTCCTCTACAGTGCACACTTACACTCACACTCTCTCCCTCTCTCTCTCTCTCTCTCTCATACATACACACACACACACACACACACACAAAACTACACACACACAGAAGTACAAGTTGTTGTCTACATCATTTCACAGCACGATTTAGGCCCGGGGAAGCAAGCAAGAGCCAGAGGTTATATACCTGAAAATTTAGAGTTCAGAATCGTTTAGTCCACCATGCATGGATGTACCAAGTAATGGAACAACATACGTTCCTGCCCTGTCTGGCCGTCAGTGGCGCCTGCGCTTGGCTGCTGCCGTGCCGGGCTCCACCACCTGCCCGCGCGCACACGCCAATAATTGAGTGTGATGACATCCTGAAGTATCATTTTTGTATGTTCAGCTCCTCTTTTGTATGTTCAGCTCCTCCTGATTTGCCGGGCAGATAGCGTTACATGAGTCTGTACATGCAACTCCAACGTGCCTGCCACACCTCCATGTAACAAGACTTGTATGTGGCATGTGCGACCGCACCGTCGCACTAGCCGTGTCGTTAATTCCCAAAGCCCGGCCAGTCCTGCTGATCAGCAGCTGCCTCAGAAAGGCCCCCCACTTCTTGTTTGCGAGAGGCCCGCACCTTGAGCACTTCGACCTGCAGGCCAGCGGCGGCCAGCGCGGCCAGCCAGGCGCGCTGCTGCTCGCTCAGGCGGTCGCGCGGGCCCTTGACCTGCGCGCGCAGCATCCCCCAGTGCACCTCACAAGAGCCCTGGAGCTCACGGTACTCGCCAAGACACATCGCACCCGAGACACCCAGCGCTGGAGCTCCGCCTTGCGAAGGAACCTCCAAAACGCATGCCAGCGCGTGCAGCGCATCGGGTGAGCAGTCGCGTCTGCACCCAAGCATCAATGCAGACGCCCAGCCTTCTGCCACAGCAGATGCACGGACCGTTCGAGCATTCCTTCCCGCACCTCTGACAGCCGCGCCGAGCCCGGCGTCCCCTCTGGCACGCCGGGCCGCCACAGCAGCAGGTCCGGCATCCCGCCTGCCGCGCACTCAGGTCGGCCTCACAGCGGCCGGGCCGAGGCGCGCGCGAGAAATAAAGAGCGCCTCGCATGCCGACCCTGCCTTACCCTATGCCAATGCACGCAGAGACGAGGCTGCGGCGCGACCTGCAGGCCCTCCTGCAGCACAGACAGGTGCAGCGCGCCGTGCGCGCGCCGGTGCGCTGGCGCGGGAGGTGCGTCTCATGCGCGCCTGCCCAGCCGGAGTGGTCTTGCGCGAGCAGGCGGCAGACGCCGGCCAGCCCGGGGCCGCCCACGCACTCGGCGATCTCCACCAGCTCGTCCACGGCTGCCGCGCGACGCCCACCCAGCTTGCGGCGCGCCGGCAGGGCACTGGCTTGGGAAGAAGTACCTTGACAATTAAGATTCATGTGCTACACGCCTGCCCTGCATCAGGAGCAGGAGTGCGCCTAATCTCTACCCTGGAACAAGGCTGTGCGGCTCCTTGGCCCCATGACCACGTTAAATAATGAGCGTGCACGAGCCATGCGCCTTTTCCGTGACGCCGCTCCCCACCCCTGCTGCGCGAGGACGGCCGCATGAAACAATGCGGCTGCAGGCGACCGTCTAGGAGTGGCAGGCGGCCGCGCGCACCGTGGCGCTCCCAGTTGACGCCCACGCACATGACGCCCTCGTGCGCGGCCCAGGCGGCGCGCAGCAGGGCGGGCCCCCGGCCGGCCGCAACGTCGGCCAGCCGCGCTTCAATGGCGGCCTGCCGGTGCACGTAGAAGCCCGGCGTCGACAGATCCAGCGGCGACGTCTGGAACGCGCTGCGCGCAGCCGCGGGCGCCGGTCAGGGCGCGTGAGGCCGCGGGAGCGGAGCGTTGCGCAGGCTGCTCGAGCGCTGCGCTCTGGGCGAGGCACCACGTTCGGTCGGTTCGGGTGTGCGGGCTGCGACGCGAGGCGCCGACAGGGGCAGCAAGAGCACCTGCGCAGGGCGTCCGGCACGGGCGCGAACAGCGCCGGCCAGAGCAGCAGCCCGAACAGCGTCGCCCACACGCCGCCCTCGCAGTGCGCGCCTGCCGGCGCGCGCCTCACACGATCAGCGTGCAATCGCCTCAACCCGGCCCTGTCAGTTCTTCCGAATCCATTTTAGATAAGCGTGCATGCATACCTCTACAAGCATCCGTACGGATTCACATTAATGGACGGTGTATCACATGCCCTTCACTACTCATCTCGCGCACCTCCTGCCGCACCTTGACATACGTTGCCATGTCTTCCAGCCATGGAAAGATTTGCGGGCGTTCCGGGAGCAACAGCACAGCGCAAAGTAGCTACAGCATGGCAGGTGAGCTCGAGCTTGTCTGCGTCAGATGAGCCTCAGCACTGTGGCTGGGCTCCGGCTCCCACGCGCGGCGCACGGCCTGAGGGGCGCACACCCTTCCAGCCGCCGGTCTCGGGCGCGGCGTAGTGCAGCAGCGCCAGCTGCTCCACGCCGACCGCGCTGCCGTCGGCCGCCCAGAAGCGGCTCTTGGCGCCCAGCACGCTCGTGATCGGCCGGCCCTCGATGCGCACCTGGCGCGCGCGGGCGGCGCCGTCGCCCGCCGGGCGCGCCGCTCGGCCGCGCGCAGGCGCCGCGACTCCTGCTACTGCTGGTGCGAGCCCGCGCATGGCCAATCGCCTCGGCTGAGCAAGGGTCAGGCAACAGCGGCAGCGCGTCGCCGCGCCTTCCGTGCATCCTGCACTGGCAACCATGCGTGCAAGTATGTAAGGACGGGCTGTGCGGGCGCGCCTCGGGCGGCTCGCGCGGCAGGGCGGCGGCCCAGGCCGGCCGGCGCCAGCGCCGCGGCGGCTTGCCCAGGCGCAGGATGCGGCGCTGCAGGTCCAGGCGCTCGCCGCCGCGCACGTGCTCGTCCGCCAGCGCCGCCTCCGCCACCTGCGCGCCCGCCTCACGCGCGTGACAGGCCACCCTAGCCCTAGGCCGGCCTTGAAGACGCACAGGCACCCCTGTGCCTGGGCGCAAGCCAAAGACATACCCGTGCGCGCATCCTTCCAACTAAAAAGTGATATCTGTTTCTGACAATTGACAGGGAGGTGGGACAAGCTGGCGCGGCTGCGCAGTCGCCGGCGCAGGCCCTGCCTGCGCAGCCGCCGGCGCGGCGCGCGCAGCAGGCTGCTGCGCGGGCAGTCGGGCGGGGCGGCGCGCCTCCAGCGCCTCCTCGGGCCGGCCCAGGTGCTCGGTGTCGATGGACAGCCGCACCCACCACTCGCCGCGCCTGTTTGGGCAGCACTGCCCGCCTGCGCGCGGGGCGTTGCGCGCGCGGCTTCGGTCAAGGCCGCCTCACTGGTGCGGGGCAGCATATGCGGCAGGGACCCACAGCCAAGATCACATGCATCATACACCCCGCGGCATGCACCACATCATTCAGCTGCTAAACCTGCCACCCTCAAGCCCTGTTCATGAATCAAGTGCATTTGGCTTTGGACAGGGCCCACACACCAAGGCACAGCTCGGACTCATGTGCATCGCGGCAAGCGCGTGCACCCGCGCCGGGCCGGCGCCGCACCGAGCAGCAGGCGCAGGAGGTCGGCGGCGTCGGCGTAGCGGCGCTGGCGCTCGCGCAGCGCGACGCACGCGGTCGCCATGGAGACGTGCACCCACGCCGCGCTGAAGCGCCGCAGGAACGGCGCGGCCGGCCAGTCGCCGGCCGCGCCCGGCCGCGCCGGCTCGGCGCCGCCGCCCGCCGCCGCCGCGCCCGGGCTGCCGGCCCGGCCGCACCCGGCCGCGACGGCCGCGCTGGAGAGCGGGCTGCCGCGCTGGCTGCCGGCGGTGCCCGCGGCACGGTCCGCCTCCTCCTGTCCGGCGCCCGCCCTCTCGGCCATGCTGCGGCTGCGCGTGCGCGGCGGCGTCCGAAAGCCCCCGCTGCAGCACTCCACATCCGCGGCAGCGTCCCCGGCGCTGCCGCCGCAACGTCGGCTCTCGGGGCTGGGCGACCACCCGCTTGCACCCGAGGCGCTCCCACACGCAGCGGGTGCGCTGGGCTGCGCCGCGCTGAAGGGGCTGACAGCCACCCCGCTCTGGGCCAGCCCGGGCGCAGACTGCGAGCTGCACGCGGCGGCCAGTCCTTCATGGGGAGCGCTGCTGGCGGGCCCCGCGGGCGCGCTGCTTTCGGGCGTGCCCCTGTGCGGTCGCTCGGCGCGCGCGGGGCTCGCGCGTGTGGGCGACAGGCCCGGCGCCAAGTCCGCGGCGCGCGACCTCTGCGGCGGCGTGGGCGGCACCTTGTGCTCGCCCACATCCAGCGCCGCCCAGGCTGGCTGCAGCGCGGTCTCCGCAGCCGCCATGTTGCCTGCCTGCGCTAACATTGCACACACTGTCTGAGTGGGTTTCAAACCTGTCGGGGTGGGCCAGCTGAGGCCACTCTGCACACTCTGTTGTGTGAGCGCTCACCAGAGCCGCCAGTGTCACCAGACACTGGCAAAGGCAACGGTTTCGTGGAATGCAAAGCGTTAAGAGAGCAACTTCAAGCCTCCGGCCACCCAGCTGCTTCCTGAACCTACGCGCGCGCATGGCTTCCTCGTTGCGCAGAGACCCCGCAGGCCACCCAGGACCCTACACCAGGTCACGCAATGTGCGCCTGGGGCGGCACGCCTCCAGCGCGGCGTCCAGCGCGGACGCGTGCGCGAGCGCGGCCTCATATGCCAGCAGCGCGGCGCGCGTGCGCCAGACCGGCCGCGTGCGCCACACGCGGTACTGCGGGTAGCGCGCCGAGCCCAGGTCCGTGACCTGCGCGTGCGCGGGCGCGGCGCTTGCGCACGTGCGCTCATGCGTGCGCGTCGTTGGCAAGGGGTCGGGCTGCCACAGCAGCAGCGGCGGCGCCAGGTGTCCGAGCACCTGTATCAGGTGGGGGTATGGCGGCCCTTGCAGTGCACGCATGCAGCGCGGACGCCGGCCTGCACTGTCGCCCAGCAGGCGGCCTCTGTACAGACTGTGGCGCGCTTCCGTCACGCAACACACGCAGCGCTTGTGCACGGTGGCCGATCGCGCATGCACGGGCGCAGGCCTGTGGGGCTCGCGGCGGGGGCAAGGGGTGTCGCACCAGGAAGCGCGACAGGTCGTGGCCCTCGTGCAGGAAGAACAGGCGCTGCAGGCGGCGCGCTGCCCCGGCAGCCGCGGGCGCCAGGCGCATGCACGCGCCCGCCGTCCGCATCAGCTCCGCTCGCGCGCTGGCGCCCTGGCGCCGGCCATAAATTGTGAGCCGTCTGTGGCCTGCCCCGCGGTCACCTCCTGCATCAGGTCGCTTCTTCTCCTCAGGACCAGGCTCGCACGAGGGCCCTGAACGCTCTGTGGTGAGCGCGACATCCTGACCTTGATTAGCGCAACATGCTGACAAACATGCACGACGCGCACGGCTCCGCGCTGCATCCCGCGCCACGCGCCCGCCGCTGAGCGGCGGCCGCGGCGCACCCGCAGGCCGCTGGCCGCGGGCAACTCGCCCGCGCGCAGCGCGCCAGCGACCCGTGCCAGCAGCTGAGCGCGCGAGTTGCCGCTCGCGCGCCCAGGCGGGTGCAGCTTGAGGCGCGCCGCCAGCGCGGCCAGCTCCGGCGCGGTCAGCACGTTGACGACCGCCTCCGCGTCTGCGCGCGCGCCCCGGCCAGCACGTTAGCCGGCCAGCACGCCGGCCATCAGTTCCCTGTAATAACGCCCTGCCTCTGTGAAGCAGGCAGGAATCAGCCGCAGTGACCTTTGCTTGGCGGCGGGGCAGTCAGAGCCGCTGGTGCAGACATGCATGCATGCGCAGGTGTCCATGGAAATCACACCACGAGGCGCCGACAGGGGGCCGGCGCGGCCCGCCATGCAGCCCCGCCGCGCACCGGCAGGGCCCGCGCGCTCCAGCAGCGCCGCGAGGCCGGCGTCGGCCAGCGCGCGCGCGGCGGCGGCCGGCTCGGGCACCTCCGAGTACGCCAGGCCGCCCAGGCGGAACCAGGGACCGCGGCGCGGGTGCAGGCGCAGGAACAGGCACTGCGCGGCCACCGGGAGTGCCTGCCGCGCCCGCGCGCGGCAGCGTCGGCCGGCGCGGCGCTGGTGCTGCGCGCGCGCGCGCGCTGGCTCCAAGCACCCGCGGACCTCACGGGAGAGAAGGGTCTGACGTCACAACCAACCCTGATCCTGGCCTGTTCAGAGGCATGAGGCGCAGCCAGCTAGCGAGTGACGTCACGCAAGAGGCTGCCGCGGCACGGTGCTTGCGGCGGGGTTGAGCCAGCCAGACTGCTGGCCGCAGCACAGCCTGCGCCAGACCGCCCAGGCCTGTGCACGCCCGCGCCCCTGCTGCCACTTGCACAGCCACCGAAGGGAACAGGGTGCGCCCCGACCGGGCGCGCCTTGAAGCCCGCCACAAAGCCGGTCTCCTCGTCGGCCAGCAGGTGCGCGTCCGCGTCGCACACCGCGTCGCACAGCAGCAGGAAGTTGCCGCGCAGCACCTCGCCCGTGCCCGCGTTCGCGCGCGCGCCCGGGCCAGCCGCGTGCTCCGCCGCCGCCGCCGCCACGACCGCTAGCCCCGCGCGCAGCGCCGCGGCCGCGGCCGAGTCGCCCGCGGCCTTGCCCGTGCCGCACACCTGCGCCTTGCGCGCGTCAGCATGCATGCGCTGCCCATGCTGACAGTGTTACCGTGGCTCCTGATCGGCAGGCGCAACAAAGCGAACTTGAAGTAAGTGCAAAATTGGGGTGCCGTGACCAGGCATTCACACCTCTGGGCTGAGCCCCGCTGCGCAGGCATGCTACGCACGGAAAGGAGGGGCTGCAGGGCCCGCGCACGTGCAGCGTCAGCCGCAGCGGCGCAGCGCCGGAGGCGGGCGCCTCGGCTGTCACGCCGTTCGCGGCAACTAGGCCCTGCGCCAGCAGCGGCGCCAGCACGGCCGCGACCACCGCGGGCAGGTAGCCCAGCCCCGCGCCCGGGCCCGGGCCCCCGGCGCTCATAACCACAAGCGCGTTGGCGTCGCGCGGATTGCCCGGCTCCGGCTGGATGGCGAGCGGCTGGCCGGCCGGCGGCTGCTCCGCGAGCGGCGGGAACAGCCCGCGGCCGACCGCGTACGTGACAAACTGCCCGGCGCACGCTCCGGCGTCCGCGGCCATGCCGGAGCCGCCCTTCGTGGCCGCGTCTGCCTCTACAGCCCCGGCGCTCGGCCGCAGCCCTGCGAGCATCCCGGCTTGCGCGGCGTCGGCGGGCGCCGCAACGCCGCCGCCTGGGCTGCCACGCCCGTCCGCAGGGCCCACCGCGGAGCTGGGCGCTGCGGCCGGGCTGGCAGGCGGCGCCGGCCCCTGCGCCGCACAACCCGCCTGGGCCGCCGCGGGCGCTCCGTGTGGGGCCCGGCTGGCGGCGGCAAACGCGCTGGCGGGCTCCTCCGCGCTGCGCCTGCGGCTAGCACCGCCCCCGCCCGGGCCGGCCGCGCCTGGTGTCGCGTCTGCGCTTGGCGGCTGGGCAGGGCTCGCCGCGCAGCCGCCCAGGTTCCGGCGCTTGCGGACGGAGCCCGCGCTGCCCGGCGCGGGCGCAGAGCGTGCAAAGCGCAGCAGGGTCGGCTGCGCTCGGCAGCGGCCGGCCTCGCTCCGCGCCAGGCAGCGCTCTGCGCGCCCGCCCAGGCGGGCGGGGGTTAGTTGACGGCACACTACTTATGCTTGTGGGGCAAGCATGCGCGCGACGTGCAGCATCTTTGTATACAGTGTCGTGTACAACACTCTGTCAGGACTTGCACAGTGCTGCATGTGCAGTAGAGCTGCACATCCGATCCTCATCAGCGCGGAGCAAGGACTTGCCGATGTGGCGGTCTGTGGCATCCGCATCGTCCAGCGGCACTGCCTGGCGGCAGATTGGGCAGTGCCCGGGCTCTAGGTCAGCAGCAGCGCCTTGCTGATGCGCTTGGCGGGGCTCTGGCTCTGCCTCTGCTGCGACTGGGAGCGGTGCCGGCGCACTCGCCGCACGGAAGGAGCCATCGCCTGCTAGCGCTGGTGCCGTGCGGCGCAGGAACCCTTTTGGCCTGCCCAGCAGCTCCTGCAGCGACGCCTGCCCACGCAGCAGGCGCGCCAGTGCGCCCGACTGCAGCTCGCTGCTCCAGGCTCATCCGTGGACCCGGAGGCGCAGGTGTGGAAGCCTTGCTATGCTTTTGTGTGCCAGCTGTGGGAGATAGATAGTGTGCGTATTAATATTGGAATTACAACAGTGGAAGACGAGCCTATTTAGCCGCTACCGAGACTCGCTACCGCTCCGACTTCGGCCCGAAGTTCAGACGTCGCGCCGCTTCAACTTCTAAGTCGAACCTTGGCAAAGGCGCTTGGGAGTGGGGAACGCCTCGGCTGCCCGCCACCCGAGAGCCCTCGAAGCTATGGGCCTCACAGCCTGCTTCATCCAGGCATGCGAGCTGCTGGACAGCAGCCTGCCCGAGGCGATACGACAGCCTGTTCGAAAACACCTTGTGCTTCGCCTGGAACCACGTTTGCCCTTTGAATAGCACTGGTATTGCCTCGTCCCACTTACGCAACCTCTGCGCCAGTGTGGCCAAGCCCTTGCCCACGCCCACGCCACCGGTCCAACCCAGCCACCCCTGTGGCAAGCCTGACCGCAGCCTCGCCCCCAATCAGGAGTTGCGCTGGAAGACAGCGACCAAGCATGGAGGGTGCAGGTGAGATCTTTCTGCGTGCGCAGGTAGAGACGCAGCTGCAGGCAGCGGCAATGGGCCGGTGCCCAGGCTGGCGAAGCCGCTGCCGCTGAGCTAGCAGGCATTTGGCTCAATAGGACCACCGCGGCAGCCAACGCAGCCACCCAGGCAGCCGCCCACGCCCAGGCAGCAGCCAACGCTGCTGTCCCAGCCGCAGCCCTGCTGCCCGCTCACCTGGTGGTCTGAGTACTTTGCCGACGTGGGCGAGCCTGGCGTCCTCAAGACCTGCTCCCAGACGGACAGCGCAACCCTGCAGCTGGCCGCACAGCTGCCCGTGGGTCTGCACAAGGTCGCCTTCACGACCGCGTACCTCAAGGGCACGGCGGTGACCTGGTAGCCGCAGGCCCACGCAGCGCGCCAGCAGCCCTGGACGTCCACCAAGGTCAAGGCTCTCCTGTCGGCGAACTTTGGCATGCCGAACCAGAGGAAGGCCGCGCGCGACGGCCTCGCCCACCTGCAGCAGACGACCACTAGCGTCGTTCACACGAGCGACTCCGCGAGCACATCCCCGTTGCCACCGGCAACCACGAGGAGGACTACATCCACCGCTACGTCCACTGTCTGCACCTCAAGATACTCATGCGGAGATCATCGGCATGCAGGACCCTTCGATCCTGCACTACGCCATGCGACGGCCCTCACCGCTGAGACCGTCGTCCGCCGCGCCGTCCGCACCAACCCGTACCGCGCGTCTGGCTCGACAACACTGCCATGCCCATTTGCGAGCTCATCTGTCTCGCTCCGCTGCCACTGTTGTCAACTCGCAGTTGCTTGGCAGGCCCAGCACCTGCATCCCAGAGCATGCCGATGTGGCGGGCGCCCAGCTCCATGGGCATGGCAGTGTTGTCGTAGATGATGCGGCGGTACGAGTTGGACCGGACGCCGCGGTCGGTGGTCTCGGTGGTGAGGGCCATGCGCATGGCGTCGTCCAGGGTCTGAGTGTCGAACATGCTGACGATCGCCTCAACCTTGGGTGGGAGCCCGCGGACGTAGCGGTGGGTGTAGTCTTCCTCGCCGTAACGTAAAATGGTGGTCTGCTGCAGGGCGCACGCGGCCTTATTCTCATTCGGCGTGCCAAAATGCGCCTGCAGGTTAGCCTTGAACTCGATGTACGTCCAGGGTTGCTGGCTCGCTGCGTCGGCCTGCTGCCACCAACGCGGCGGTGTGGGTTGGTGTAAACGGCGCAGTCGCAATGGACCCGGCGGTGAGGGCCATGCGCATAGCGTCGTCCAGGGTCTGCGGGTCCTGCATGCCGACGATTTCCTCGATCGTATGATGCAGACCGTGTTAGCGGTGCATAAAGTGGTTGCGGGCGCCCGGCCGCACAGGTGTCATGGCACCCCGCGCGCGAGCGGCATGCTCATTCGCGCCGTCGCGGGCTCAGAGGCGCCGCGTGGTGCGGGTGCCCAGCCAGACAGGCTTTTACAGCTTGTGCTCAGGTCCCAAGACCAGTACTGGTGTTACCACTGTCCACGAAGCAAAGTTCGGCATGTTTTGGCCATGCAGGCCCCTTGCATCTCATGTCATGTCCGGAAAAAAGTCTGGCATGTCTGGCCTCAAGGGCCTCTTTGTGCAATAGCTCCTGCATGCCACGAGCTCTTCCTGCCGCCAGCCGACGTCTTTAGAGGCTGGACATGCATGGCCGCCAACAACATTTTCTAGGCTGCGGCTCCCCTGCCAGTACAGCTGCCCCATGACCTCAGCCATACATGCCACGTACACGTGCACACAGGCACACAAAGTGGGCCAATCGACTGTAAGAGGCTGCACGTTGTGCCATCCGATGTATGCATGATAGGTCAGCATATGGTACAGGTGTGAGAGGCTGGAGGGAAGCGGTGTGTTAAATTATTGCCATACCAAACTTGCTTTTAAAGCTTTTATGTCACAGTGAGTGCATCTGGCAGGCATAAGTGGTGGCCAGGCCACCACCGACAGCCTGTTTGGCCAGCACCGAGCTCAGCCCGGCGCCCATGCGCCATGCCTGGAGGCCTGACGCACCTCGAGCCTCAGGTCACCAACCTGCGCAGGCCGGCAGATGTGGCTTCAACAAACTTTCTGTGGTTACCTATTTATTGCTCAGTTTAATTGTGAAGCAGTGATGCATGCCGTTTGACATGATAGAGCACCGAGCGCAACACGAGCAGGCATGTCATTGACCCTGGGCGGCCATGCAGAGTTTCTCGCACATGCCGCTGCAGCTCCACATGCAAGAATGCACGCTGGAGGGCAAGGCCATGCTCAGCATGGCCACAAGCCTGGCACTCCAGGCACCCAGCATTGCCCAAAATTGCCCCGTCTCTCCCGCACAGCGTCACGGCGTGCGCGCACCTGCGCTGCCCAGGGCGGGCCAGCGCTCGCCGCCACGTCGAGTGCGGCCTCCGCTGCGGCGGCGATGCTGGCGTGCTCGTCCTTCAACAGGTCCACCAGGTAGCGCGGTGCCTGGCAGCAGGCTGCGATTGCGCACGGGAGCGCTGCATGGGAGCACTGCTGCACCATCCCTACAGAGACCGCTGAAGGTGGCTGCTCCATGGCTGTCACTGCGTGCAGGCGAGGCAGACAGGCTTGCCTCGTCCGTAGCTGTCCTGTGCCATTCCCAAGCCCATGTCCTCCTGCAGGATGGGACGCGAGACCTGCGTGGCCGCCAGCAGGGCCCGCAGCGGCTCGTGCTGCAGGAGCGTGGCCAGCGACAGCACGGCCTGCAGCGCGAACTCGTCGTCCGCGCGCCGCTCCACCAACAGCGCCACCAGCGCCTCCCCCTGCCCGCCGCGCGCCGCGCTCAGAGCTGCCCCATGGCAGGCGCCGCGGGCTCAGGAAAGCTCCAGGAGGATCTGGCTGAGCGCGCAGCTGCGCCCCGCAGCTTCACGTGCAGCCGTGTATGCAGTGCAGTCTGCCCATCCTGTGCGCATCAGCCGCCACCCGCTGAAGAGCGCAGCGCGGCAGATTGCACAACCACACCCGCTGCAGTGCCAGCACCAACAGCGCGGCAGCTCCACACGCATGCCCAAGCGCCCTGCCCCATCTGCTCGTCCCAAGCGCCTCGCATGACCTGCTCGAGCGGCGGCCCGCACCGCGCCAGCCTCCGCTAGAAGGCACGCGGTGTCGGGCTGGCACAGCGCGCCGACGGCGATGACGGCCTCGAGCGCAATGTCGTCGTCGACGGCGCCCGGCGCGAGCGCAGCCGCCAGCCACGCTGGCAGCCCGGAGCGCGCCAGCGCCGGGTGCCAGGCCAGCGGCGGCAGCGCTGCGTGCGCCAGAGCGCGCAGCGCCTCCACGCGCACGTCCGCCTCGGTCGCCGGGTCCTGAGCGGCGCGGGCGGCTCTGAGGAACGCTCTCTGCACCACTCGGGTGTTCGGCGATCGCTGAAGCGTGCGCAAACGCGTCTGCGGGCGCCTGACTGGCCTGCACTGCTGGCTGGCGCCTGGACAGGAGTAGCGCCCCTTCTCACCACATCCTGCATGCACGCCGCATGGATATATATAGCACGTATGCAGTGCTCCAGCGTCACGGCATGCAGAAGGTCAGTTGCCTTACGGAGCCGGCTCAGCTTACGCCGCATGCGGTGTACGCCTAGATGGGCCAGCGTGGTCTGCTGCTCCCTTGCTCCCTCCTTGCAAGGGCAACACTCATCGGCCATGCCACCAGGTGCAGACTGGCAGGGCGGCTAAAGCGCGCCGTGAGCAGCCGTGCGAGCGCGTCCGCGGCCGGCGCAAAAGCCGCGGCCGCGTCGGCGGGCGCGGCGCGCTCGGCCAGGTTGCGCACAATGCGCAGCGCGAGCGGGTCGCGCACCGCCAGCGCCTTGCCCAGCAGCGCGCCCAGCGCGCCGCCGCCGGCCATGTCCTGCGCCGGGCACGAGCGCTCACCGCCTGCCGGCTTGCTCAGAGCTGGCCACTGGCTGGAGCAGGGCCGGCTGCCGGCCGCCGTGCCGCCCGCCGGTCACACAGTGCGCTCAGCAGCTGGCTTGCTCACACCTGGGCGTTGGCGGGTGCAGGGACGGCCGCCGTGCATTGCACACACTCGCGTGCTCACCCATGCTGCCCCATTACGACCGCCTAGGCGGTATCAGCAAGCATGCCTGTCACTATCTGAGGGAGAGCATGCACTGCAACGGCATGCATCTGCTGCTCCGCAAGCATGATGCGATCAACGTGCGGCTGCCCGCCATTTGAGGCATAAGGGGTCACGAAGGAAGAGCAGGCCGCATGCGTGCTCGAGGCGCGCGCGCCGCGGCCAGCGCGTCATCGAGGGAAAGGTTGACCGCGAGCGCGGCGAGCTCTGGCGCGGCGCGCAGGTCGCCGGCCGCCAGCAGTAGCGCCGGCAGCGCGGCTGCGGCGCCGGGGCCGCCGGGCGGCGCGGCGCGGAACAGCGGGCGGTGCGCGCGCTCCATGGACAGGTGGTACAGCAGCCCCAGCGCACCCGTGCGGAGCGCCGGAGCACGCAGCAGCGTCAGCGCCTGCAGGCGGCTCGGTTTACTCGCGTCAGAGGCCTCGGACATGGGTGGCTGGCACCCAGCGCAGGCCGGACAATGTGGATGCATCGAGTGATGCATCCATGCCCGGACGATGTCGCGCATGTCTGCTCAGGCCTGGATGCAGGCATGCCGCGCCTGCTCTAGCTCAAGCTGCTCTAGCTCAAGCTGCTTGCAATAACTGTCCTCTGCATGGAATGTTAGCGCGAACACGCAGTGGTCCTGCCCAAAGGCATTGCGGGTGTGGCAGCCAGCGCTGGAGCGAGTTCCGGCGGCGCACCCGCGGAATGGCGCCCAAGCGCGCCATGTCCGCGCGGGCGCCCGCGTCGAATGACAGGTTGTGCAGCAGCCGCAGCGCCAGCCCCGCCAGCGCGCCCGGGCTCCAGCCTGTGCCTCCGGCGCCGCCGCCGGCCTGCGTGTCCCAACCCCCGCTCTCCCACCCCTCCCCGCGAGCCTGCCCGCCCTCGCGCCTGCCGCCCGGCGCGGCTCTGCGCGGCACCGCCAGCACGAGCTGCCCGGGCGCAGGCTCCGCCTCGGACCCTGCACCCTGCAGGGTACTCCAGGCGCCCACGCCCAGCAGGCTCACTGCGCGCGGGATCACGCCCGCCGCCTGCACGGCCGCCAGCCCCGCCGGCGCGGCGGACAGGCGCAGCAGCGTGCCGGCCGCGCTTGCCGCCAGGTGCGGCGCCGCGCTGTCCAGCAGCCGCGCCAGCGTGGTGACTGTCGCCTGCGCGCCCGCCGGGCAGGGCCTGGCGCGTGGGTCGTGTGCCTGCCCTTGCACGGAATGAATGACCAGCCGCTTGTCAACACATCGTTCAACTCCCAGCGGCAGCGAAGCAAGCTCGTAAACCCAGATGAAAAGGAAAACCGCATCCACTGCGGCAGGCCATGCCGGCGGCCTCCATGCTGCATGTGCGCTTGGTATGCATGCACAGGACTCCGCAGGTGCCCCAGGCTCGCTGCGCGCCCTGGGCGTCCCACCTGCGCCTGCGCGGAGGCGCCGAGCTCGGGCGCCGCGCCCGCGGCCAGCAGGTTGCCCAGCAGCGCCGCGGCCAAGCCCTGCAGCCGCTCGCCCGCGCGCCCGGCGGCCAGCGCGCCGGCCTCGGCCGGTGCCAGCGAGGCGCGCCGCCGCGGGGCCGCCGACGCCGCGCGCGCCAGCAGCCCCGGCGACGGCGCCGACTCATCCTGTGCGCAGGCGTTGGCATCACTGTCAGCAGCCAGCGCTGCAACGTCCACCTGGGGGGTGCAGTTGAGCGCGCATGTGGCTATCGAGCCGGCCGCTTGTCGTGCTGGAAATAAACAGCGCCTGTGCTTTCGTAGCGCCAATCAGCATGGCGCCAAATCATGTGCGTTTCAGGTACCGGAGACTACATGCGCATGATTGGAGGCGCTGCCTGCTGCCCGCGCATGCGCGCGCCTGCTCACGGTGGTCCGCCCGGCGCGCCTCGCGCACGAGCACGTCCAGGGCGAGCGCGCCGGCGCTCGCGCCCGCGAGCGCGGCGTGCGCCGCGTCGAACAGGCTCAGCACCGCCAGGGCGCCTGCGCGGGGCGGTGCAGGGTCGGGTGCGAGGCGCAGAAGCGGGCGCTGCTACCAGCTGCCTCTTCTTCTTGCGTACCTTCAGGACATTGTGTCACCATCTTCATGTGATGATGCACATCGTCCGGCTGCAGTGTTTTGGAGGTGACATGGGGGACAGAGCTGCCGGACCAGAGCCTGCGGCACCTGTCGCCGCGAGGCACAGGCGGGCGCTGCGGTGGCCGTCCTCGCGCAGGCAGCGCGCCAGCGCGGCCACCAGCGCGCCCTGCGCCAGCAGCGCCGGCAGCGCATCCGCGCTGCGGAACAGCGCCGCGGCGCGCTCCGCCGCCGCCGCGCGCGCCGCGAGTTCCCCGTTGTACAGGCCTTCCTGGGGTGCAGCCGACATGGTCTGGCTGCAGATGTGTCTCATGGGCTTTGGCATGCAGTGCAAGGGGTTCTGCTGACGAAACAGCTCTTGTCATGGGCGGGCAACCGCAGACTCACAGCTTGAAATCTCCTAGCATGTTTTCGGCTGCATTGGCTGCATATACAGTAGTGCGTGTAGATGCACAGGGTGCTATGACCGAGAGACAACAGAAACACAGACATGTCAAACAGACAGCGGCTGCACTGCTCTGTCGCTCAGCAGCATAGTGCTGATGCATGTGCGGAGCGTAAAGGGTGCTGGGCGCGTACTGTGATGGCATCCAGCTTACCCAGGTCGTCCAGAGAGCTCAGGCGCCTGCTGTCGCCCAGGTCCATGCTTGCTGCAGAGGTGGCTCTCTGCCAGGCATCAAAAGCCGTAGCGGGTCGGGCCGGGGGCCCTGGGCGGAGCAGAGTGTGAGAGCAGGTGCATGCAGGCGGTAGGCGCAAAGAGGCACACGGTCTGCAACGGCGACGTGCCTTTGGGCCGCAGCTCGAAGCTGTCATGCAGCTCCTGCGCTTGCAGCTCCCGCAAGAGCTCCTCCACCAGGCCCACCTGCAGCCACGAATGTCACACACATTTGCCGGTCCATATAATGAGCAATAGAAGCAAGTGCAGCACGCCCAATGCTCGTCCGTGTGGTGGACACCCTGTCAGGAGAGTATGGAGTGGTTTGAGCGCACCCTGGAGGGGTGGATTAGGCGGCAACCTGCCACCAGGTCTCGCGCTAGCTCTGCAACATCCGCAGTTGTGTAGAGGCCTGGCACCTCCAACCTGCCCGGCCTTGGTTAGTGCTCTGTTCTTAGGTGAACAGGGATCCTGACGATGTGCAGCTGTAATATATCGCTCCAGCCGCTGCAAAGCGCACCGTTTTGTACCCGATGTGCGCTTCAGAACAGACCGCGCCCCGTCTGCTGCTGTGACAACGTCTTGCACCTGCGTATGGCGCATGTACTCTTTGGCATAGGCATGCAGGAGCGCCGCTTTCCAAGAGCCCGCCGAAAGAACTGCACCTCGTAGTGCACAATGAGTGCTGGCCCACTGGCGTCTGCTTCTAAGTCTCCTGGGACTACCTGCGTAAGCGCATGACCACGCTGAAAGATTTGCAGTACAAATAGTGCTGCACAAGGAAATATTTTCGTGTTTATACCTTGCGCTTCACTTGGCCGGCCATATGCTACTGAATAGAAAGGAGCTGGTCCTGATGTTCAGGAGGCCATAACTCCGCCCCGAGAGGGCTTCAGCAGCAGGGTCATGCAACCCTGCATGCCTTTTTCCCCTCAGTTAGAAGTGCGCTCTGACGCAAGCTTCCGTCGCACTACATGCTGGTTGAGCTGCTTAGTTGTAACAAGGTCCTGAAAACAATCCCTGTCTAAAACGTCACTGAGTGCAGATTGTGTTCAGCAGCCTGACCTGTACATATACAAAGTGAATGCCAACAGTTGTGCATGAGCAATTTCTCTTGTGCAACACGCACACTGAGCTCAATGCTTCCAAGACAATCTCAAGGCAGTCCGCTCCAGGTCGCCGCCTACCACGCAGCCACATCGTCCCCGGCCGCCTCCAGGCACAGCGTCGCATGCGCCGCCCTGGCAGGCGGCCCCGCCGGGTTCATTACCAGCACGTGGGCCGGCGTGCGCCTGTCCTGCGTGCCTCCACGCAGGGCCAGCAGCGGCGCCGCCTGGCACACCGCGACCGCGCCGCGCGAGGCGGGCGCGCCGCGCGGGACCTCAGACGTCACAAATCCTATCACAGGCCCTAAGCAGACAGCCGCGCGGCCCGGGGCCTGGCCGCTGACGTCCGGGACGCTCGCGCCACCAACGCCTGCGGCGTGTATTACCCCAGCAGCTGTCGGCGTGGCAGGCGGCAGCTCGCCCTCAAGGGCGGAGGCAGGAGCTAGGAGCTGCGCGCCGGCGGCGGCCTCGGCGTGCACGGCGGCGCCCGCGCGCGCGACCCCGCGCCCGGCCATGCGCAGCATCACGCGCACACAGCAGCGCAGGTCGGCGCACGTGGCCGGCTCCGGGCTGCGTCCGGCCGGCGCCGGCGCCTGCCACGCGGCCGCGCCCGCTGGCCGCGCGCGGGCTGCGCCCCACCTGGGCCCTGTTGGGGCCGCCTGGGAGGCTGTGGGCGCAGACCCCCCCGCGGCATCCCCAATAGGTGGCCCGCCGCGCTGCGGCGCGAGCGCGGCAGCAAGCACGCCGGGCGAGCGCGCCACATACCAGCCGGCTGGCAGGAGGCCCCGGGAGGCGATGCGGTGGCCGTCTGCGGCTGGCGCGCGCGCGGGCTCCGCATGGCCCGGCACAGCGGCCGCGGCGGCGGGCCTCGCTGCGCTGTCATGCGGCGCCCGCTGCGGCGCGAGCGCGCCCGCCGCGGCGCCAGGCCCGGCGCGCAGACCCACGTCGACGTCCATGGGGCCTGCGCCCGCCGCCGGCGTGCCCGGCGCCGCGTCCGCGCTGGCAGCCTTTGCGCCGTCCGCGTCTGCCGCGCCAACGCCGTCGCGGTCCGCGAGCGCGGCCGCGGTGGCGGCTGCGGGGCCCGATGCGCCCTGCGGCGCGCCTGCCCATGCGCCTGCATTAGCGGGCAAGGCCCGCTGGAAGCCCGCGCGGGCACTCCAGGGCGCTCTGCACGCCTGCACCCGCCGCCCGGGCGGCCGCGCACGGGCGGCCGCCCAGGCCTCCGCCGCGCCGCGCGCGGCTGCGGCGGCAGCCGCGGGCGTGTCCGGGCAGTCATCGAGGAACGCTGCGGCGCCCTGAGCCAGCGCCGTCCACCGCCACCTGCGTGCGCGGCGAGCTTGGGATCCCCCGCCTATTGTAACACTCTTGCACGCTGTGCGCAGCAGACAGGCGGACAGGAAGCGTGCAGGGCTGGCGCGCATGCGACTTCTGCGAGGTGCAGCGCGCGGCAGAAACCAGGCGTGCTGCCACGCCGGCTGGGGCGCACTCGCGCAGGCCGGCGGCGCGCGCGCCCGCAAACACGAGCGCGCGCCAGACAGGCCCCACGCAGCCGGCCGGCACCAGCAGCACCCAGGCGGGCGCAGCGGCGGCGTCAGCGGGCGCCCGGCGCACGGCAACGAGCGGCACGTGCACTGCGCCGCGTTTGGCGCCCTCCTGCAGCGCAGAGCACAGCGGCTGGCAAGCATCCTGCACACCGGCCTGCGATGGCCAGGAAGGAGGTGACATGAACACGCCGCCACGCCATGTGGCACCTGTGCACGTGCATTCACAGTGGTGCTGCCAGCGGCGCAGCCTCCCGAGGTTGGCTGTTTCCTGGCCGCGTCTGTCTTTGGGTGCACACAAGCAAACGTGCCTGCCCAGCTGGCCCGGCCTTAGCCCACGGTGCATGCGCCCGGCCGCCCGGCCTACACGCATGCAGGCCGCACCGCGCTTGCGGCCGGCGCCGGGCCCTCCAGGTGCAGGGCGGCCAGGCGGGCGCGGCAGCGCATGCCGCTCACAACCGCCTCGGGCGGCAGCGGGGACGGCGGGCGCTCCGCCCACAGCTTGCTCGCCGCTGGCGGGGCCGTGCGCAGCTGCCGGACCAGGCGCCCAGCCTCCGCGAGCTCCCGCTACATACACCCAGGGGCGCGAAGCACGCTGTATGTGCAGGCCGGCCACGCTCGTCGAAGGCGGCAGCGGACCGGAGGGCCAGGCACGCCGCAGCTGCCACGCACTGCGGCACACGGAGCCTCGGCAGGGTGCCAAGCTCGCCGCGCTCCGCAGGCGCGCCCGGCCTCGCGCAGCACAGACCGTGAGCCGCTGGTGGGTGCGAGGGCTGCCGCGCTGCGCGCGCGCGCCTTGGGCTTGCGCTGCACAAACTTGTCCAGGAAGGCGGTGAGCGAGAGGTCGCGCAGCGGGTCGCCGGTGTACACGACGGGCGCGCCGGCCAGCAGCGTGCGCGCCATGGCCGCCACGCTCGGGTGCGCCGCCGCCGCCAGCACCGTGAGCTCCCACAGGCAGCTGCGCTCCGCGCGCGCGAACAGCGGCTCCCTGCGCGGCGCGCGCGCCGTCGGCCTGTGCTCCTGGCGCCGCCTTTCAGCCGCTCTGGTGCGCGCGCACAGAGCGCTGCACGAAGGTGGTGCCTCCGCGGAGGCCGCTCCGCAAGCGTGAGACCGCGCATGACTCGCAGCCGCGCCCCGGGGGCTGCTGGCCGCGACACACCGGCGCGCATGCAGCGCACCGCTTGTGCATGTCGTAGCCGTCCTGCGCGCCCGCTCGTGGCCCTGCCGTCGCGTCCGCGCTCCTGTCGCGCTGACCGCCGCCGGCCCCGGCGCCTGCAGTCGCGTCCCCATCACGGCCCGCGGCCCGTCCTCGGCTTCCGCCGGCGGCGCCGCGCGGCGCCTCGCTGCCGCTGCTGCTGTCGGGCGACGCCGCGCGGCGGCCGCCTGCGCCTGCGTCGCCCGCGTCGTCGTCGTCGCTGGCAAGCCCGCCAGTGCCGCCGGCGTCTGCGAGGCCCGCAAGGTCGACGGCGGCAGGCTCGGCAGGGCCCGCGCGTCCGCCCCGCCCAGTCGCCCGGCCGCCGTCGGCCGCCGCGCCGGCAGGCGCAGGGCGCCCCTCGGCGGGCTGGCGCGCAGCCGCCGAGCCGCCCAGGCCGCCGGGCGCGCGCGGGCTGGCCGGGGGCTCCGGCGCGTCCACGAAGCGCTCCAGCGAGTCGGGGCCCTCCTCCGGCTGCTGCACCAGGCTCCACAGCTCCGCGCGCTCCTGCGCACAGAGCGCCCCATGGCTCCCCACTGCAGGCAGCCCTGCATCAGTGTCAGCACACCCACACGCTCATGTCAGCCCGCCGCTGCCGACAGCCGGGCGGGCGATGCAGGCCCGGCCGCGATGCCTGCGCGGCTGGCACCCGCGCGCCGCGCCTCCCTCGCCCAGCAGCGGCGGGCCCGCAACGGCGCGGCCGGCCGCGGGCGCTGCCACGGGCGCGCGCCTTGAGCACCTCGGACGTGAGCAGCAGGCAGCCGCAGGCCAGGTTGGGCGGCGCCGCCAGCGCGACCTGCAGCAGGCGCTTCAGGAAGGCGGCCACGCGGCGGCCGCTGACGTCCGCCTTGAGCGCGCGGAACAGCAGGCTCAGGAACATGGCCGCCTTGGTGGAGCCGGGCAGCTCGGGCGCCAGCAGCGTCGCGTACAGCGCCCTGCGCGGCCGCGTGTGGTCCCGCATGGGCGGCGGCACTCGGCGGCGCCGTGAAGGGCCTGGGTGCCGCGGGCAGCCGCGGGGGGCGCTGCCTGTGCCCCACGCTCTGCCCAGCACGAGCACAAGCCCGCCTGCACTGCGCGTGAAGCGCGGCGTGCTGCAGTGCTGCCCGCTCCGCCGCGCATCGCATCCCTGCAGGGAGCCTCTGCATCGATCACGCTGTCTACCAAGCTGCTGCCCCACCGCACTGCTGCTCGACGGCGCGGTCAGGCAGGGCCGGGTGCGGCCGCGCAGGGGCGCGCGCCGGTAGAAGCGGTCCGACATGGCGCCGCGCTCGGCGAGCAGCTGCGCGAGCAGCGCCAGCGCCTGCGCGCGCACGCCGAACGGCGCGACGTGCAGCATGCGGAAGAGCGCGTCCGCGTGCCGCCCGACCGCCGCGTCGCCCGCGTCGCCCGCGCCCAGGTACGGCAGCGCGCGCCGCACGCCCGCCAGCAGCGCGCCCAGCATGCGCGCGTCCACCTCCGCCGCCTGCCCGCGGCCGCGCCGCCCGTGTGAACGACTGGTCGCATGTCCAACAGTGACGTACCTCACAGAGCACGATGTGTGAATTTTGCGGCGCTGTGTCACCTGCTAGGAAGAAGGCGCATGCCCACCCACAGGCCCGCAGGCCCAACCTGGACAGGGGACTCGAATGTCTGCAGCAGGCACGCACTGTCAGCGGGTGGGCAAGTGCACAGTCCGCGCCTGCTCGGCGGGCACTGCGCCCCGGCCGGGCGGGCCCCCCCTGCCGTGCCCGCGCCCGCCGCGCCCGCCGCGCCCCCCGCGCCGCGCCCCACCGCCGCCGCGCCCGCCGTCGGGGCGCCGATCGCGGTGCCGCCCCTTGGCGGCCGCGGCGGCCTTGGCTGCGGCGGCCGCGGCGGCCTCGGCGGCGTGCCCCAGCCGCCCGTCCAGGATGAGCTGGAACAGCGTCAGGTACACGTCCAGCAGCTTCTGCGCCAGTGCCGCGCCGCCTGCAAACAGTGTAGGGTTGAAGTAGGGGACGGTAAGCGCCACGAGCAGGCGAAGCAGGCTTGGCCAAGCACCAGCACGGAGGCTGGTCAGCAGCGCATGCAAAGGCTGGAGACCGGCCTGATGTGGCCGAGCGCTGCAGCGGACGCGGCAGCAGAGCCCGTCCAACGGGGCGCCGCGCCGCACCGTGCGCGGGCAAGTGCGAGAGCGGCATCTGGTTCAGGAAGACGACCGCGTAGTAGCGCGCGCGCTCGGCCAGGCCGGGGCGGAAGAGGAAGCGCTCCACCTCGCGCGCGGCCACGAGCTTCATGCCCGGGTGCGCCTCCAGCACGCCCGCCAGCAGGTACCCGGCCTGCGGGTCCTCCAGGGACGTCAGTGGGCTACGCTCCCTGCTGTGCGCGCTCGCCTGGACGCTGCGAGCTGCACATGCGCGCGCATGTCACAGCAACGCCCACAAGCAACTGCATGTATGCCTGATGCTGTTCCACGCCAAACCTAATCGCTGGTGTCTTATAATTTCTGCCCAGCGCCCGCTCCCAGCACAGCGCGCTTGGCGCCAGCTGCCAGGCCGCGGCCGCCGCGGCGCCCGTGGGCGCTCGCCTTGGAGGCCAGCTTGCGCGAGGGGTCGCCCAGCTTGTTGACCAGCGCGGCCAGCAGCCGCGCCTCGGCCTCCGGCTTGGCGCGCAGCAGCTCCGCGGCCGCGCGCAGCGCCTTGTTCTTCAGAAAGTCCAGGTTGTCGCGGCTGGCCTCCTCTAGGCCGCCCACGAACGCGGCGTACCTGCGCGCGGCGCCCGCTTGGGCGGCCGCGCGTGCGGGCGCCTCCCGGCCCCTGGTTGGCGCCACGGCGCCTGGCTGGCTTGGGCGTGCCACAGCTGAGCAAAACCCAGCACTGCAGTGCTGGGGTAGTTGCGCCTCTGGCCGGAGAGGCGCCGGGAGCATGCTTCGACAGTGTGCGCAGAGGGAAGGCGCCATCTCCGACCAGCATGAGGCTGCGGCCCAACACCCGCCCCTGCATCCTGTCTGCGCCACTTCTGAAAGGCGCTGGCGCAAGCCGAGCGCATGTCACGCGCCATCAGCTGGGCTTGTGTTCCGTGCTCCGCGGAGCGCCTGGGGATGCGGGCCGGCACCTGCGCTTCAGGCAGTCCTCCAGCAGGAAGAGCATCAGCGCGCGCTCGCCCGCGCGCCCGGCCGGCACGCGCTCCAGCGGCTGCTCCTCGAAGAAGCGCAGCTTGCGGTCCGGCAGCAGCGCGGCGATGAAGATCTCGCGCAGCGCATCGACGGCCTGCGGCAGGGCGCACTGACACGTGCGACATGGCCGAGACTTACACCCCGGGCTTGCAGCATGCCGGAACACCAGCCAAACATCGGACTGGTGAGGCTGCGCTCGCCAGAGCTGCGACGGCTCAGCAGTGGTATGCACGCAAGCGCAGGTGAGCCGTCAAGCACTTGCTGCCACGACCGCCTGTGCCGGCCGGGCGCCACACCTGGCCGGCCATGGCGCGCGCGCCGCTGCGCTTGCCGACCCACTTGAGCAGCTCGTCCAGGCCGTCAAGGTTGGCGGCCGCGCTCTCCTGCAGCTGCAGCGTGGTGGCTGCCACGCGGTCGGCCGCCGTGCCGCTGCGGCGCACCTGCGCGAGCCACTTTGCGTCCTGCCCGCCGCGCCGCCCTGCGCGCGGTCCAGCCTGCTTCACCGAGGCGCCTGCGGTCGAGCAGTCATGCCGGCAGCATGCATGCGCAGCAGCGCCCCTCGGCCTCTCTTTGTTGGAATTGGCAAATTTGGCACGGCAGCACCCGCCTCAGCTCTAGCTTGGCAGGTGGACAGACGATGTTTTAGACGCCGGCACTTGCATCCTCTCGGGAGTGGCAAACCTTCTGGACAAGCTCCTGTAGGGCACTCTCAGCCCCCCGTCCCTCCTCAGTGTGACCTTTGACAACGTCTGGGAGCCAGGCCACAACCTGACTATCCTAAGCCTAGGATATCATTGCCTTGCCACGCGCGGGTCACCTTGCTCGCGCGCATATGCGGCCGCCTCAGCGGCCAGCGTGGCCTCAGCGCGCACGCGCGCAGCCTCGACCTCCTCGCTGCTGAGCACGGGCGGCGCCGGCTCAGCCGGCAGCAGCGCCGCTGACGCGGCTTCAGCCTCCACATACCACAGGCCACCCTCGGCTGGGGCGGCAGCCGGTCGCCCTGCAGCCTTCCCGCCTGCCAAACAAGCGCAGGCCGCCTTGCTCAGCAAGCTAGGAAAGCAGTGCCTTCAGCGTGCACTGCGTGCAACGACAGACGCGCTCTTGTCAGGGCGGCCGGCCACTCGAGTCGTCCTGGGACAGGCACTGTCCATGAAGTGCTGAGCAGGTGCAACGCTCACCAGGAGGCAGCCCGGCGCCCTCGTTCCACCCGCGGCCCTTCCTAGCGGCAGGCTCCTTCTCGGCTGCTGCGCTGCCCTGCGCACGTGACGGCTTGCCCTGCGCCGTGGCCTTCCCGGCGCGGCCTGTTTGCGCTCCTCGGTCCGGTGCAGGCCCGCCGCCGCTGGGCCCCGCTGCGCCTGCATCCTCTGCCTTTGGTGCAGACCTGCTGCCGAGACGCCTTTGAGCTGCCTCCGGCCGGAAGTCTGTGTCGTCGAAGCCGTCGCCAGCGGGGCTAGCCGCAGCTAGGCCCAGGCTGGATGCAAAGGCGGCCACTTCGCTGCGCAGCACGTCGCTGTCCGCTGTCGCGGGCGGCTCCTTGCTCACGCTCAGCTTTTGCCGTGCGGCGGGCTGCGCTGCATCGTTGCCCGGCTCAGACGGCCGTGCCTTACGCTTGCGCGGTGCCCCGCCACTTGTTGCAGGCATTTTGTAGCCACCCCAACACAGTGTCTACAGACTCGCTTTCCTCCAGGTGCAGGCGATGCGCACTCCCATTGGGAGTCAGTGCTATGTCTTTGCCCTTGATACAGAATGGAATTTAATAGATTATTACGTTTGGGTGTGCCCAGATACATTAAAAAAGGCAATGTTGTATGGCTGCCTCCCACAAGCATTCTGGCATGAGGGACATGACACTTTCACCCGCATGACTTGTGTGGACTATGCACGCCCTGCACCACACACACAGACTCATGGCGGGTTTAGGGGCAGGCTGAGTTACATGACCTTACACTGGAGAGAGACACAAACAGCAAACACCAGGGCTGCGACAAAATAGCTGTTAGCCTGCGGCTCTCTTCAAGCCTACCTCTACGCTTATGTAGCTGAGGTGGCCTAGATCCTAGTCGGCTCTGGCTACCTAGGCGCCGCATCAATGATGCCATCGTCCACCGGCGGCGGGAAGGACGGCGCAGCCAGGCTCGGAGGCTGCAGAGGCACCTGCGGCAGCCCCTGCCGCGGCGGCGGCGCCGGCAGCGGCGCCGGCAGGTGCAGAGGCAGCGCCAGATTTACGGGTGCGGGGCCGGGCGCGGCTGCGGCAGCGGCGGCGGCCGGCTGCTCGGGCGCCGCCGATGCCTGCTGCAGGGGCGGCCGCCGCCAGCACCGTATCTGCGCGCGCGTGCTGCACACTGTGCCTGCGCATGCGCATAGGATGGAGATGACCAGTCCATGACAGAGCAGGCCGAATGACGCTTGTGCACGGCTGTGGTGCATCCTTGCCCATGCGCACAGGGTGCAAAACGCATGCATGCACCACTCAGTCAACGCAGGCCTGCCAGGGAGGCAGACTGGTGCAACGGACCTGGCCCGTGTAGCAGATGGTGAACAGCGCCTCCTGCGTGAACAGCAGATCCGACAGCGGCTCCGTATGCGCCCTGCACGCGCGCCCACCTTTGCGGCACGAGGCGCTACCGGGCGTGTACCAGCCTTCGGCGGACGGGAGTCCCCTGGTCAGGCACCACACGTCACCTCAGAACACCGTCAATGCTACTTGAGTGATGATGGTGCACCGCACGCCGTATCAGCTTTCTTGCATTCACGTACTGTCTCAGGGGTGTCGCAAGGCGCGCCACTGTCCACAGGTTCACCGAAGCAGAGCAGCGTGACAGCCTCACCGCCGCTGCTGACGCCTGGCGCACCTGTGCAGCACGGTCGGCGCCGCGAGCACCATGTCCGCACGCGGCGCAGGCGGCGCGATCTCGGGCGGCAGGTCACTGGGCGCGCGCCGGTGCCACC
>JAABUV010002230.1_pt1 | contig 26667 bp, 29 predicted proteins | sample 5559971 | NCBI WGS metagenome assembly JAABUV01 (sample SAMN10711881, study PRJNA513362) | rock metagenome | isolation source: Antarctica rocks | place: Antarctica: Victoria Land, Knobhead nord | collected 2015-12-19
TCCCCGACCAGCAGATGAAGACACTCGAAACCGACCGCATCCTGACCCGCCACGACTTCCACGGTGAGTGGAACTACAGCCTGCACCCGACACGCCGACCAAACAACGTTAATTAATCACAGGCTCTTAACCCGCACGACCGCGCGGGAGGCGACGTTGCGCTCGGTCAAGCACGGGCGACCGCGGCCATGGTGCCGACTGGCGCTTGCGCAATCGCGCAGGAGATCCAGTCACATCGTCAGCTTCCCTACTGCATGGCCAACGGCCTTGCCCGGCTGCCCGGACAGGGGCGGCCCTGAAATCATTTCGCCCGTGCTCGCCTCGTCGGTACGGTCGCGGGATTGTTTTCACTGCTGGGAGCCCATGAGGTTCGCGTGTGGTCTCCCCGGCAGTTCCCAGGCTGAGAGCAGGTTTCGTTATGGCATGTCGTAACAGTGAGCTCGTGCTCGGTTGCCGCGAGCCTGAGGTGGTGGGGCGGTTCTGGTGCGAGGTCCTGGACTTCGTCGTGCTCGATCGCGGGGACGACGGCTCGGTGGAAATTGGGCCGCGCGAAGGGTTCGGTGGTCCGCAGCCGACGATCATCCTCAGTCGCAGGGATGAGCCGGAGAAGGGGAAATCCCGGCTGCACATCGACGTCAACGCCACCGACCGCGATCAGGACGCCGAGCTCGAACGCCTTCTGAAGCTCGGTGCGCGCCCGGCCGACATCGGCCAGACAGGGGAGGAGCAGTGGCATGTCCTGACCGACCCCGAAGGCAATGAGTTCTGCCTGCTCAAGACCCGCCTCGACCCACTCTGATGCTCATCGGTCTCACGACACCCGCCTGGCCAGCGCAGCCCAACTCACTCTCGCCCTTGCTGAACAACAGCCCCTCTCAGACGCCGAGCTCCAAAGGCGAGCGGCCATCGACGAAGACGCGGCCGACTACCTGCTCCACATCGATGATTGGCCCATCGACGTTCGCGCCATCGAACTCGTCAGCGAACTCTGCGAACGCACGGTCGCTACACGCCTCGGCTGACGGGGCCACTTCGAGCCGTCACCCCGGGGCCACGTCAGGTTGACACAGCCAACCATCACCTCTACCGCGAAACGGCCTCCGACACCGAGGTGATCCGCGGCGTTGCGGAAGCAGGCAACCTGCGCGTCCTGGCTGGTCAGACTAATGACATGATGTGGCGCGGGCGTCACGCCGTGTGGCCGTGCCCCTCCCATGGACTGACAGCGGCCGGGCGGATACTCGACGGATGACCGCCGCAACGATGAAGATCGATCGTTCCGGGCTGGCGATCCGGGCGGCGCTGGCCGCGTTCGCGCCCAGTGAGTGCCGGGTGTTCGAGGCTGAGCTGCGCCAGGCCATCGGGCGCGCCGCGGAGACGTTCGACCTTGCCCCGGCCGAGGCCGTGCTCGATCGGTGGTGGGGGGTGGCAGTGATTCGGGCGAACCCGCTCTCGGAGCAGGAGCAGGCGCAGGTCGCCCGGGCCAAGGCCGGTGACTTCGCTGGCCTGCTCGCCCGCGATGAGCGCGGGAACTGGGTCCGGCTGTAGATGCCGCGCTACAGCCCGGTGTGGCTGGAGATCGCGCGCGAGCAGTACGCGAGCCTGCCAACCGAGGTTCGTGAGCACGTCGACGTCCGCGTCGAGCAGCTGTTGGAGAATCCGTGCCTGACCCGGGGTGGGTACGACGAGCTCACCCCCCGAGCGCGGCGGCCAGGAACGCGTCGTTCTCCGCGGGTGTCCCGGTGCTCACCCGCACCCCGTCGCCGGCGAAGGCGCGCACCAGCACCCCACGGTCGGCGCAGCGCTCGGCGAAGGACGCCGCCTCCGCGCCCAGCGGCAACCACACGAAGTTGGCCTCACTCACCGCCACCTCGTACCCGGCGGAGCGCAGCGCCGCGCGCACCCGCTCCCGCTCAGCCACCACACCGTCGCAGCGCGCGAGCAACTCGTCGGCGGCGTCCAGTGAGGCGATGGCAGCGGCCTGGGCCACCGCGCTCACCCCGAACGGCACGCTCACCTTGCGCACCGCGGTGGCCACCTCTTCCGGCGCCACCACGTAGCCCACCCGCAACCCGGCCAGCCCGTACGCCTTGGAGAACGTCCGCAGCACGGCCACGTTGGTTCGTCCGGCGGCGAGCTGGAGCCCGTCGGCCACGTCGTCGTCGCGCACGAACTCGGTGTACGCCTCGTCGAGCACCACCAGCACCTCCGGTGGCACGGCGTCGAAGAAGCGGACCAGTTCCGTGCGGCGCAGCGCCGCGCCCGTCGGGTTGTTGGGGTTGCACACGAACACCAGCCGGGTGCGGGCAGTGATCGCGGCGAGCATGGCGTCGAGGTCGTGGCCGTGTTCAGGGGTCAGCGGCACTGGCACCGCGGTGGCTCCGACCACCCGCACCAGGATCGGGTACGCCTCGAACGAGCGCCAGGCGAACACCACCTCGTCACCGTCGGAGCAGGTTGCCTGCACCAGCTGCTGGCACACGCTGACCGAGCCGCAGCCCACCGCGATCCGCGCCGGGTCGACGTCCAACCGCTGCGCCAGGGCCGTTACCAGTGCCGTGGCCGCCATGTCCGGGTACCGGTTGGCCTGCTGCGCGGCGGAGGTGATCGCGGCGACCACGCTGGGCAGCGGTCCCTGCGCCACCTCGTTGCTGGCCAGCTTCACCGCGCCCGGCGCCGAGCGACCAGGGACATAGGCGGGCAGGAGCTCGAGGTCGGGTCGGGTGCGTGCGCTCACCCGACGAGGGTAGAGCGGGGTGCCGGTGGCAGGTGCTCCTCCTGGCTCGCCCTGCCCCGCGGTGCCACACTCAGGGAATGCCGGGAACCCGCACCGAGACCGCCCCACTGCCCGTGCAGCAGCCGCCCGAGGGAACAACCCAGCCGCAACCGGACGTCCCGTTGACCATCGCCGAGCCCGACGGTTCGGCCCGGGGCGGGATCGTGGTGCTGCACGAGGCCAGGGGGGTCACCGAGGACGTGCTGTGGCTGGTTCGCGTCCTCGCCGACGAGGGTTGGCTCACCGTGGCCCCGCACCTCTACCACCGCGACACCGCCGAGCCCGACGTGGAGCAGGACACGGCCGCCGAGCGGGTGGCCAGCCTCTCCGGGGCCACCGTGCTGGCCGACTGCGACGGCGCGTTCGCCTGGCTCGCCCGCCGCGGGATCGACGCCGACCGCATCGGCGTCGTCGGCTTCGACAGCGGGGGCAGCGTGGCGCTGGTGGTGGCCGCGAGCCGCAGCATCGGGGCGGCGGTGAGCGTGGCGGGCGGCGGCATCGTCGAACGGCTCTCCGACGGGTTGCCTGCGTTGGTGGAGGCCGCGCCGGCGCTGGCCTGCCCCTGGCTGGGGCTGTACGGGGAGGACGACCCGCTGATCCCCCTCGAACACGTGGAGGCGCTCCGCGAGGCCGCCATGCGATCCGACGTGGCCACCGACGTGGTCACCTACGGCGGCGTCGGCCACCGCGTCGATGTCGTGTCGGATGACCCCGGGGGGGATGATCCCGGCGGGACCGACGCGCTGCGGCGGGTGCTCGGGTGGTTCGACAGCCACCTCCGGTGAGGGTGCTCCCCGAGCCGCACCCGGCGCTGCGTCCTGCCACCCGGTGGGTACCGGCCGGGGAGCGGGCCGTTGCCGTGGTCACCTGGGTGGCGCGGCTGACCGGGCTGCTGGCCGTGCTCTCGGTGCTGTTGCCGGTGGGCCGGGCACGGACAAGGGTGCGGCAGCCGATCAGCGACTGGCTCAACCTGCCCGCCACCGCGACCGCTGCAGCGGTCACCGTCACCGTCGTGACGGGGGTGCTGCTGCTGCTGCTCGCCGCCGGGCTCCGGCGCCGAAAGCGCAACGCCTGGCGGATGTCCACCCTGCTGTCGATGGTGCTGGTGGTGTCGCACGCGTTGCATCCGCGCGGGTTGTTCGGCCTGGTGGCGGCGGTGGCCTTGCTGGCTGCCCTGCTCGCGACGAGGACCCGGTTCACCGCGCGGCCCGACCCCGGTGGCCGCGGTTTCGCCGTGCGGGTGGGCGTGCAGCTGCTCGTGACGGGCTGGGTACTCAACGTCGGGGTGCTCGTGGTCGGTGCGCGTGCGCTGGACGGTCGCCCGTCGGTGTGGGAGAAGGCGCAGCACTCGGCCATGGCGCTGGTGGGCGTGTCGGGCCCGCTGCGTTTCCGGGTCGATCTACTCGACGACGTGGTGGGCGGCACGGGTCTCGGGTTCGGCCTCAGCGCGCTCGCGGCCGCGACGTACTTCCTGCTCCGCACCCAGGAACCGCCCAGCGCGCTCGCCCCTGAGGAGGCCGACTCGCTGCGGGTGCTGCTGGCCAAGCAGGGATGCGGTGACTCACTGGGCTACTTCGCGCTACGCGCCGACAAGTCGGTGGTGTTCTCCCCGTCGGCCAAGGCAGCTGTGACGTACCGCCCGTTGGCCGGGGTCGCCCTGGCCTCCGGTGACCCGGTGGGTGACCCCGAGGCGTGGGGGGGAGCGGCGGAGGTGTTCCTGGAGCGGTGCGCCAACAACGGCTGGACGCCGGCGGTGCTGGGCTGCTCGGAGGCGGGGGCACGCATGTGGGCGCGACACGGGCTGGGGGCGTTCGAGCTGGGCGACGAGGCCGTGGTGGAGATGGCGGAGTTCACCCTGCAGGGCCGCGCCATGCGCGGGGTGCGCCAAGCGGTGGGCCGCCTGGAGCGCGCTGGATACTCGGTACGGGTTCGCCGGGTGGCGGAGATCGACCCCGTGGAGCTGGAGCGGCTGGGTGAGTTAGCCCGACGCTGGCGAGGGACGGAGACCGAGCGCGGCTTCTCGATGGCGCTGGGCAGGCTCGGGGTGGACCCCGACTGTGTGCTGGCCACCGCAGTGCAGGAGGTAGACGGCCACCATGTGGTGCGCGGCCTGCTCCACTTCGTGCCCTGGGGTGCCGACGGGTTGTCGCTGGACGCCATGCTCCGTGACCGCGACTCGGAGAACGGGGTGAACGAGCTGCTCATCTCCGGGGTGATGCACGCCGGCGGCGACCTGGGCGTGCACCGGGTGTCGCTGAACTTCGCGGTGTTCCGCGCCGCGCTCGAGCGGGGTGAGCGCATCGGCGCCGGTCCCGTGGCGAAATGGTGGGCGGCGTTGCTGCGCTGGGGTTCGCGGTGGTGGCAGATCGAGAGCCTGTACCGCTTCAACGCCAAGTTCGCCCCGCGGTGGGTGCCCCGCTACCTCGTGTACTCCTCGGCCCGCGAGCTGCCGCGGGTGGTGCTGGCCGCGGTGGAGGCCGAGGGCTTCGGTGGTCGACCCCCCGCGCTGCTCAGGCTGCTGCGGCGGTAGGTGTTGTGGTGGCTGCCCGGGCCGCCGTGTAACCTTCCCGCCCGTGGCTGTCCGGCCATGCTCTGCGGCTTGCGGGTCGTGCTCTGCGGCTTTCGGGTCGTGCTCCACAGCCCGGGAGGCTTCGCCTAGTCTGGTCTATGGCGCCGCACTGCTAATGCGGTTTGGGGCTTCAACCCCATCCCGGGTTCGAATCCCGGAGCCTCCGCTCGGCCGGTGCCCGCATCGGCACAACCGAACACGCGCCCGTAGCTCAACGGATAGAGCATCTGACTACGGATCAGAAGGTTAGGGGTTCGAATCCCTTCGGGCGCACCACGTTGAGCAGGGGTTATGCCGCCGGATCCACTACGAGCCGACCTGTTGTGGTCGCAATGTGGTCGCACGCTGCACGGCCCGCTCCGCAGCGAGCTCCGCAGCCGCCACATCGAGAGCCGATCCGAGACCGTCCGCCGCCGCGCGACCCGGTTCACCTGGGTCAGCCGGTGGCTGAGCATCCAAGCCGCACGCTCCCTGCACTTCTCTCGCCTCGCTGCACGGCAGCCTGCTGGACCACGGGCTCGACGCTGAGCTTCCGCTGCTGCCCGCCACTGTCACCCGCGTCGACCTCGACCCAACCAGCACCGCCGACGATCGGCCGCTAGGCGAGCTCGTCCCCGGTGACCCCACGGCCACCCGGTGGTCCTGACCGACACCTCACCGACGATGACCGCCGTGCTCGGCGCCGTGATCGCGGCGGCCTCTACACCACCCTCGCGGGACGCTCACCCAACGTTTTGCTACCGCTAGCGCTATCATGTGGGCATGTCGGCCATTCACGTTCGGAACGTGCCGGAGCCGGTGGTGACTGCCCTGCGCGAGCGGGCTGCGCGGCATGGCCAGTCGATGCAGCAGGAGGTCCGGAACATCCTGGAAGCAGCTGCAACGGCGCCGCCGTCGATCGAGGCGCCGCAGCCAGTCCGCTTGACTACGGTGCGAACGGCGGGTAGCTCCACGTGGGGCCGCGAGGACATCTATGGCAACATCGGTCGCTGATCGTGCGGTCCTCGACACCAACATCCTTCTCGCCGCGACCGACGAGTCACACGAAGATCACGAGGACGCGATCGCGGCGATCAATGTATGGCCGGCGTCCGGCGTGGTGCTCTACACCAGCGGCCAAATCCTGCGGGAGTATCTCGCCGTGGCCACGCGGCCGGTCGACCACAACGGGCTCGGCATGACGCAGCCAGACGCGATTGCCAACGTCCGGGCGCTCCGGGCACGACTGAACCTGCTGAGCGAGGACGTCAAGGTGGGCGGGCGCCTGCTGGAACTGCTCGACACGATCGAATGCAGGGGTAAGCAGGTCCACGATGCGAACGTCGTCGCGACCATGCTCGTGCACGGGATCGACACCGTCGTCACGCTCAACGTGGACGACTTCGCCAGATTCGGCCATCCGGTCCGCGTGGTAGGCCTGCGGGGATAGAGCGCTGCGCCACCACCACGTCGCATCCGATTGGCATGGCGCCCGCATCGAGGGGCAGGACGCGGTTCGGTGCCCCAAGCGTCGCACACCTGAGCGGGACGCCCGCCAGCTCAGGTAGCTGCCAGGTGAGAAGCTGGCAACTAGACCGTCGTCTTTCAGCACCGCCACCTCGCGCCTCCGCGGAGGCGCGAGCGGCCTCACCTGCGGGCCCGGGGCCGTCGGGGCACTGGGGCGGGCGGTGGCAGGTCGTCGAGGGCGGCGTGCAGCAGGGCCTTGGCCGACCAGCGCATCAGGGCCAGGGCCTCCGCCCTCGGCAACTTGGCGACGTCGCTGAGCCAGACCAGCGCCTCGATGCCGGTCGTGCTGCGGATGGCGAGGACCAGCCGCTGCCGCTGGAGGTCGGTGAGCCGGCCGTCCAGGGGCTCTAGGGCCTCGGCGATCCAGCCGATCGCCCGCCCCTGGCGGAGCGGCAGGTCGGCACGCTCCTGCTCGGAGAGCTCCAGGGAGAGCCGGAGCATGGTCCGCTGCTGGACCTCGGTGTCGCTGATGAGTTGCGTGAATGCCGTGATCACCTGCTGGAGCCTGGCGTCCGGATCCTGGGGGGCGTCGGGGGCCAGGAGCGAGGTCCGGCCCGTTTCTGGGTGCGCGGCGAGCAGCAGGCCGCGCTGGTTCGGGAAGTAGCGATACGCCGTCGTCCGCGAGATGCCCGCGTGTTGCGCGGCCATCTCCACGGTGGGGGTCACGCCGTCCCCCACGAGCTCGCGGGCGGCCGCCACCAGTGCGTCTCGCGTGCGCTGCTTCTGCCGCCACCGACCGGACGGCTCAGGCTCCGCAGTTGACACAGAACCGATGGTACTGCAGTGTCCTTCATGGGACTCAAGTCCCGTAAAATGGAGGTTCGAAATGACAGGTTCGGACATGCCGGCGTCCACGGTCCGGCGTAGCGGGGAGGGCCAGCAGCGCTGGTTCTACGGCGGAGGCGTGCACACCTGGTTGGCGCTGGCGGAGGAGACGGGTGGGGCGTTCCTGCTGTTCGAGGACGCCATGGACAACGGCAAGCGCACGCCGCTGCACACCCACCCCGAGGCCGACGAGACGATGTACGTCCTGCAGGGAGAGATCGTGATGCACCTCGACGGCACCGAGCACCGGCTCGGTGCTGGCGGCGTTGCGGTGGCGCCGCGGGGAGTCCCCCACGCGTTTCTGGTCACAGCGGACGGCACCAGACTGCTGTGCCTGCAGACTCCCGGCTGCTGCCAAGCCTTCTACTTTGGTGCGAGCGAGCCGCTCACCGCCGGTACCGACAAAATCGTGGACTTCAGCCGCGTTGCGCAGTCCGGCGCAACGAACGCCGGGATCGAGATCCTCGGCCCGCCGCCCTTCGTCGAGCTGCCGACCTGAGGCGGCGTACACCACTGCGCCGGGGCGAGGGGACGTCGAGGCAGGGCTGAAGCAGCCAGGCTGGTCACACGATGACTCAGCGACCGAGGTCGTGCGCGAGGGACTATGCGCGGCTGCGGCCCAGGGCGTCGCGGACGGCGGTGAGCGCGGCGTCGACGTAGTCGTCGGTCCGCCGGGAGCGTGGCAGAGCCTGCTCGGGGTTGTCGGGAGCGGCTTGCTCCACCAGGTGCAGGTCGTTGCGTAGCCGTGGTCCAGGCAGCCCAGCCCGATCTCCACGAACGAGTCGAGGATGTCCCCCAGCGAGGCCGGCAGCGGCCCGACCGACGGTGTGTCCAGAGCGGGCACCCACCCGGCCAGGTCGCTGATCTGTATGGCGCAGGCTGCGTCCCAGGGTCACTTGTAGTGGAACCGCGCCTGCAGGATGACAAGGTCGGCGTCGTCGACCAGGTACACGAGGCGATGTTCCTCACTGATGCGGCGTGACCAGGCGCCAGCCAGCAGGTGCCTGAGTGGTTCCGGCTTGCCGATCCCGTCGGTCGGATCCCTGAGCGCATCGTCGATGAGACGATTGATTCGCTTCAGCGTCTGCCTGTCGGCCTGGAGCCAATGCTGGTAGTCGTTCCAGCCATGCGGCGTGAAGACGAGTCTCACTCGGCGAGCTCGTGCGCGTACCGCTCGCCCACCAGTGCTTGCTGCAGACTCTCCAGGAGGTGCTTCGCATTGGCTGGCACGCGCAGCAGGTATGCCGTCTCCTGAAGGGCTGAGAACTCCTCGGCGGAGATCAGCACGGCGTTACCTCGTCGCGAGGTGATCTCGACCGTGTCGCGGTCGTTGTTGACGCGCTCGATCAGCGGGAAGAGCTGCTTGCGTGCCTCGCTCGCCGTGATGGACATCGCGGACTCCTCGCTAGACTGGTACCAAAAGACAGTACCATCTACGGTCGCCTGGGCGGGCGTAGCTGCCGGTCATGTACTCCCCGTTCCCGCCACTCTGCGGTGGTGTGGTCCGACGAGGTTGCCCAGCTCGGAGCCAGCTCGCGACACGTCCTCGTCGGCGGTGACATTGCCGTCGACGAGGCGACGAACCCGGTCGGCCAGACATCGGTGATCTCGCCGTCACCCCGTTCCGGGAACGGGTGCCCCGATCGCCGCGCGCCGTGGCGACGAGCCAGCGCGGCGCAGCCCCGGGAAACTGTTCATCACGTTCAGCGACTGGACCGTTGCCGAGGTAGACGAGGCAGCCCAGGCGGCGCATGATCTCGGCGGCCGGGTGACCGAGCACTACGTCACCCCGCTGATCGTGCTGATGCGCGCCGAGTCGGGTCAGGTGCCGACGTAGGCCGCGAGGTGCTCGCCGGTGAGGGTGCAGCGGGCGGCGACGAGGTCGGCGGGTGTGCCCTCGAAGACGATCCGGCCGCCGTCGTGGCCGGCGCCGGGGCCGAGGTCGATGACCCAGTCGGCATGCGCCATGACCGCCTGGTGGTGAGCGATAACGATGACCGACTTGCCGGAGTCGACGAGCCGGTCGAGCAGGCCGATCAGCTGCTCGACGTCGGCAAGGTGGAGGCCGGTGGTCGGCTCGTCGAGGACGTAGACGCGGCCCTTCTCGGCCATGTGGGTGGCCAGCTTGACCCGCTGCCGCTCGCCGCCGGACAGCGTCGTGAGCGGCTGGCCGAGGCTGAGGTAGCCGAGTCCCACGTCGGCGAGCCGGTCGAGGATGGCGTGCGCGGCCGGCGTGCGCGCCTCGCCGGCGCGGAAGAACTCCTCGGCCTCGGTCACCGACATCGCGAGCACCTCGCTGATGTCGCGGCCGCCGAGGTGGTGGTCCAGTACCGATGCCTCGAACCGCTTCCCCTCGCACACCTCGCAGGTGGTGGCGACGCCGGCCATCATCGCCAGGTCGGTGTAGATGACGCCGGTGCCGTTGCAGTTGGGGCAGGCACCCTCGGAGTTGGCGCTGAACAGCGCCGGCTTCACGCCGTTGGCCTTCGCGAACGCCTTGCGGATCGGGTCCAGCAGTCCGGTGTACGTCGCCGGGTTGCTCCGTCGCGAGCCGCGGATCGGGGTCTGGTCGACCGATACCACCCCGTCCCGCCCGGACACCGAGCCGTGGATCAGCGAGCTCTTGCCCGAGCCCGCAACCCCGGTGACGACGACAAGCACCCCGAGCGGGATGTCGACGTCGACGTCCTGCAGGTTGTGGGCGCTGGCGCCGCGGATCTCCAGCTTGCCGGTGGGTGTCCGCACCGTGTCCTTGCCGGCGGCGCGGTCGTCGAAATGGCGGCCGGTGCTGGTGCCGCTGGCCCGCAGCCCCTCGATGGTGCCCTCGAAGCAGACGGTGCCGCCCGCCGCACCGGCGCCGGGGCCGAGGTCGACGACGTGGTCGGCGATCGCGATCGTCTCCGGCTTATGCTCCACGACGAGCACCGTGTTGCCCTTGTCCCGCAGCCGCAGCAGCAGGTCGTTCATCCGCTGGATGTCATGGGGGTGCAGGCCCGCGGTGGGCTCGTCGAAGACATAGGTGACGTCGGTGAGCGAGGAGCCGAGGTGGCGGATCATCTTGGTCCGCTGCGCCTCGCCGCCCGACAGCGTGCCCGACGCCCGGTCCAGGCTGAGGTAGCCGAGCCCGATCTCGACGAACGAGTCGAGGGTCTCTCCCAGGGACGCAAGCAGCGGCGCGACCGACGGTTCGTCCAGACCGCGCACCCACTCGGCGAGGTCGCTGATCTGCATCGCCCAGGTCTCGGCGATGTTGATCCCCTCGATCTTCGACGATCGAGCCGCCTCGCTCAACCGGGTGCCACCGCACTCGGGGCAGACGGTGAAGGTGACGGCCCGCTCCACGAAGGCGCGGATGTGCGGCTGCAGCGCGTCGACGTCCTTCGACAGGAACGACTTCTGGATCTTCGGGATCAGACCCTCGTACGTCAGGTTGATTCCGTCGACCCGGATCTTGGTCGGCTCCTTGTGGAGCAGGTCGTGCAGTTCCGTCTTGGTGTACTTGCGGATCGGCTTGTCGGGGTCGAAGAAGCCGCAACCGCGGAAGATGCGGCCGTACCAGCCATCCATGCTGTAGCCGGGGATCGTGAGCGCGCCCTCGTTGAGCGATTTGCTGTCGTCGAACAGCGCAGTCAGGTCGAAGTCAGTCACGCTGCCCATGCCCTCGCAGCGTGGACACATGCCGCCAGTGATGCTGAAGCTGCGCCGCTCCTTCACGGTCTTCCCGCCGCGCTCGAGCGTGACCGCGCCCGCTCCGCTGATCGAGGCGACGTTGAAGGAGTACGCCTGGGGCGAGCCGATGTATGGCTGTCCGAGCCGGCTGTAGACGATCCGTAGCATCGCGTTGGCGTCGGTGACGGTCCCGACGGTAGAACGGGAGTTGGAGCCCATCCGCTCCTGGTCGACGAGGATCGCCGTCGTCAGCCCTTCGAGCAGGTCGACCTCAGGCCGCGCCAGCGTCGGCATGAAGCCCTGCACGAAGGCGCTGTAAGTCTCGTTGATCAGCCGCTGCGAGTCCGCGGCGATCGTGCCGAACACCAGCGAGCTCTTGCCCGAGCCGGAGACGCCGGTGAACACCGTCAGCCGGCGCTTGGGGATCTCGACGCTGACGTCCTTGAGGTTGTTCACGCGCGCGCCGTGCACGCGGATCAGGTCGTGGCTGTCGGCAGCATGCAGCGCAAGCGGCTGCGACCCTGTCTTGCGGTCGACGCTCATCAATCTTCAGGAAGAGCCGCGAAATCGCGTTTGGTCTTGCGGTACCACCCCATGCCCGAGATCGGGTTCTTCCACCTGCCCTTCATCTCGTTTAACGCACTCTCGTGCGCCTTGTCTCCGCTGGCGACCATCTCTTTGAGATGACTGTCCTGCGCCTTGATGACCTCGTTGGCGGTCTCTCCGTGCAGTGCGAGTGTGCACGGTCCACCCAATTGCTGACAGGCCATCGTCTTCATCGGGCATCGCCTACTTTCAGCTCCTGGATGCGGATCAGGTTGCCCGCGGGGTCGCGGAACGAGCAGTCGCGAATGCCGTACGGCTGGTCGGTCGGTTCCTGGACGACATCGGCATCGCCGGCCTGAAGCCGCTCGAAGGTGCCGTCGAGATCGGCGGTGGCCAGGTTGATGCTGGCGAAGGTGCCCTTGGCCATCATCTCGGCGACGGTGCGACGCTCGTCGTCGGTGATGCCGGGGGTGGCGGCCAGAGGGTACAGGACGATGGACGGTTCGGAGGCGTCCGGCGGGCCGACGGTGAGCCAGTGCATTCCGCCGTACTCGACGTCGTTGCGGACCTCGAAGCCGAGAGTGTCGCGGTAGAAGGCCAGGGAGGCGTCAGCGTCGTCGTGCGGGAGGAGGGTCTGATAAATGGTGATGCTCACGGGGGTGCTCATGGATGTCACGCTAGCGGCGGCTCGGTGACCGGCGCTTCTCGATTCCTGACCGGTCTGGTCACTTGTTTCGCCACGCACGGCGGCATCCCGGCCGTCGCGGGCGCCGCCTGGCGCCGGTAGGTGCTGGGCGGCATACCGACCAGTTCGGTGAAGCGACTGCTGAAGGTGCCCAGCGACGAGCAGCCGACCGCGAAACAGACCTCGGTCACGCTGAGGTCGCCCCGATGCAGCAGCGCCATCGCGCGCTCGATGCGCCGCGTCATCAGGTAGCCGTACGGCGACTCGCCGTAGGCGCGCCGGAACTCGCGGCTGGGGTGCCCGGCCGAGATGTGCGCGCCGCGGGCGAGCGCCTCGACGTCCAGTGGCTGCGCGTACTCCCGGTCGATCCGGTCGCGGACGCGGCGCAGCCGCGCGAGGTCGCGCAGGTGCTTCGCCGCGGCGGGCCTGCTGGTCACCTGCGAGATCGTGCCACGTCGTTACGCGCCCAGGTCGACGATCGCTGCGACCGGGCCGCCACCTTCGGGTCCCTGGTGCGCAGCGGAGACCGACACGAACACCGCCGGGTCTCCGGTGACGGCCGCCGTGACGCCGCCGACGCAGGACTTGATCTGGCGGTGCCAGTGCACGTCCGAGTCGTCGAGCATCGCGTTGCGACGACCACGGACGGTGCCGTCCTGGGTCGCCTCGCACTTGAGGAAGACGTTGACGAGCTTGCCGTCCAGGTCGCTGGTGCGCGGCCGCTCGGGGAGCTCGAGTCCGGCGTCACGGATCGCCGCCCAGATACCGTCGGAGTCCAGCGCGTCCTTCATCACGCTGTGCCCGACGCGGTAGCGGCCGCCGACACCGCGTGCGTTGCCGACCACATACGACCTGCGCCCGGTCGAGCTCCACACCCGAGGAGCACGACGCGACCGCGGAGTAGAGCTCCCGGTTGTGCATGACGTCGGCGTCGGTCGGCATCTCGATCTCCCCGAGCGCCACTGCGATCCCGAGCGCCGTGCCGCCGTTGGACAGGTCCATCGACTCGTGGGTCTGCTCGGTCCACACCGTCTTGCCGCGGCTCTTGGCGTCGCGGATCGTGTGGATCGTCAACAGCGGGGTCTTGGTCTGCACGTAGTGCACATCGGCCGGGTCGGTGATGCCTGCTGCCGCCATCGCGTCCCTCACCGCGGCGGCGACCTTGGTGATCATCGCGGTGCGGCCGATGTCCTCAGGCAGCAGCTGCTCGCTCATGGCGACGCCTACGGTCAGGCGCGGCTCGTCGGTCTGCTGAGCCTTCTCGGCGGGGACGGTCGCGAAGATCGTGGCGTGCGGACTGATGACCCCGTCGGTGCCGCCGGACCAGACGATGGGGATGTCGCCCACTGCGGCGGCGCTGCGGCTGCCCTTGGCGGCGAGCACCTCACGGAAGGCGCGGTCGGCGATGATCCGGGTGTAGTCGTTGACGCCGCCGTTGCCTTCGGTCTTGCCGATGACGGCGACCACGCGGTCGGCTTCCAGCACACCGTCGTCGATGAGCTTCGCCAGCTCGCTGGCATCGGAAACGTTGTGCAGCGGAACCTTGCGGACCTCAATTGCTTCGGGCACTGAACTCTCCTCTGATGGGGGAAGGGGGCTGGGTGGGTCAAGCAGTGACGATCGTTCCTGCGGTGCCGGCAAGCGCACCGGCAATGTTGTGCAAGGAGGTGATGACTGATCGCCCGCCCGCCTCGGCGAAGCGGCAGGCGGCGTCGACCTTGGGTCCCATGCTGCCGCCCGCGAAGTGGCCCGCTTCGGCGAGCTGCCGCAGCTCGGCGGCCGTCACGGCACCGATGGGACGCGCGTCGGGTGTGCCCCAGCCGATGATCGCGGCGTCGACGTCGGTGGCGATCACCAGCACATCCACGTCGAGCTGAGCCGCGAGCACCGCGGCGGTCAGGTCTTTGTCGATCACCGCCTCGACGCCGCAGAACTCGCCACCGGTACCGCGGACGACGGGGACGCCACCTCCGCCCGCACAAACCACGACGCACCCGGCGGCGAGCAGCGTCCGCGCCGTAGGCGCCTCCAGGCACTCGAGGGGCTCCGGTGAGGCCACCATGCGTCGCCAACCCCGCTCGCCACGGTCCTCCCAGATCTGGCCGTGGTCGATCATCAGCTTCGCCTCCTCCGGGGGGAGGTACCGGCCGATGGGCTTGCTGGGCGCGGCGAAGTGCGGGTCGTCGCGGGAGACCAGGGTTCGGGAGACGAGCACGGCCGAGTGCGCCGCGCAGTCGCGCCGGGCCAGCGCCTGGTCAAGCGCATTCAGCACGAGGACGCCGATCGTCGCCTGGGTCTGGGCACCGCACCAGTCCAGCGGGACCGGCGGCACCACCGAGGCGGCGATCTCGTTCTTGACCAGGAGGTTGCCGACCTGCGGCCCGTTGCCGTGCGTCAGCACCACCTCGACGCCGTCGGTTGCGATGTCGGCCACCGCACCCATTGCCGCGACAACGGCCAACCGCTGATCGTCCGGATGGGCACGGCCGTCCGGCGCGGTCATGGCGTTGCCGCCCAATGCAATAAGTACTCTCACCAGGCCACCGTCCCAGACCCGACAGACCCAGCCTCGAGGAAGTCGCACCCCGCGGATTTCGCACCTCCGGAGAGCTGAGCGTAGCCGGGGCCTCGATCGAAGAAGGCCTCCGTCCCCGAACGCGCGGCACGCAGCTCCGCGCGCAGAGCCTCGGTCGCCGCGCTGTCGGCGGCGGGCTCGTCGGCCGCGCCGGTGACCACCACGCCGTAGTCCGCCCGGGCCGCGGCAGGGGACACCTTGCCCCACAGCACATCGCGGACGACGTGGTCCACGTCGCGGTCGAGTGGGTCGCCCCAGCCGCCGCCACCGGTGGTGCGGATACGGATGAGGCCGCCGGCGGGCACGAACTCCGCGTCAGCGAGCGCGTCGACCACCCGCTCGTCGGGGTCACCCGGGTCGATGGTCACCGAGAAGGACTCACCGGCCTTGCCGCCCTTGACCCCCCAGCAGGCCAGGATCGATCGGTCGGCGATGGACATGAAGTGCGCGTCCTTGCGCATCCGGATGTATTTCTCGTAGCCGAGGCCGCCGCGGAACTGGCCGGCGCCACCGGAGTCCCTGGCCAGCCCGAGCCGCTCGACGATGAACGGGAAGCGGGCTTCGGTGAACTCAGTGGGCAGGTTGCGCGAGTCGGGAACGACGTGGATGGTGTCCTCGCCGTCGGCGTAGTAGCGCCCGCCGGAGCCGCCGCCGAGCACCTCACGCATCAGGTACGGCTCGCCGGCGTCGTCGTTGCCGTACACCCCGGTGTAGCGGATGGTCTCCTGGTCGGCCGGCATCCGGCCGTCGACGGCCTTGGCCACCACCCCGGACAGGACGCCGAGCAGCCGCAGGATCACGAAGGTCCGCGCGTTGGTGGGGGCCGGGAAGATCGGCGTGAGCAGGGTGCCCGGCGGCGGGAAGCGCATGTCGATGAGGTCGACGACGCCCTCGTTGACGTCGAGCTCCGCCATCCGCTCGGGGGTGTCCGCGAGGTTGCGCAGCACCGGCGCAAGCCACTTCTTGAGGAAGTTGCCGTCGGCGTAGTCACCGCAGTGGTTGATCGGCCCCTTGGCCTGCGGCGCGGTGCCGGTGAAGTCGACGATGAGCTTCGGGCCGTCCGGCTCGTCCTCGCCGACCTTGGTCAGGGTGATCCGCTGGGTGTGCAGTTTCGGGTCGTCCACCCCGTCGTGCTCGGCGTAGTCCTCCCACGTCCAGGATCCGGTGGGGATCTTCGAGAGGATCTCGCGGCGGAAGGTTTCCGTGGTGCCCGCGAGGATGGCGTCGAAGCATGCCTCGATGGTCTGCCGGCCGTAGCGGGTGAACAGCTCCGTCAGCCGGCGCGAGCCCATCAGGCAGGCCGAGCACTCCGCGTCGAGGTCCGCGGCCAGCGAGTCCGGCATCCGGGAGTTGCGGATGATGATGGACAGGGCCGCCCGGTTGGGCACTCCGGCGTCCCAGAGTTTGATCGGCGGAACCATCAGGCCCTCCTCGAACACGCTGGTGGCGTGGCTGGGCATCGAGCCCGGCACCCCACCGCCGATGTCGTCGTGGTGGCCGAAGGCCTGCACGAAGGCGACCACCTCGGGACCGTTGCCGTCGTCGTGGAAGACGGGCACGGTGACGCACAGGTCGGGCAGGTGCCCGATGCCGCCCTCGGACTGGTAGACGTCGTTGTGGAAGAACACGTCGCCCGGGCGCATCGTCTCCAGCGGGAAGTCGCGGGCGATCGGCTGGACCAGCGCGCTGTAGGAGCGGCCGGTCAGCTTGCGGAGCAGACGGTCGTGGATGCCGGCGCGGTAGTCGTGCGCGTCACGGATCATCGGTGACCGGGAGGTCCGGCCGATGGCGGTCTCGACCTCCATCTCGATCGAGGCGAGACTGCCGGCGACGATCTCCTGCAGCACCGGGTCGACCAGCGTCTCCGACGCCGTCAGGGTCCTGGAGACCGTGGTTGCCGTATTCATGCCGATGCCTCCGTGGTGGTGACGAGCAGGTTGCCGAAGTGGTCGACCCGCGCGGTGAAGCCCGGGTGCACCGGCACCGTGGATCCGTACTCCTCGATGATCGCGGGGCCGGCCAGCGCATCGCCGGGGGCGAGACCGGGTCGCCAGTAGACGGCGGCGTCGACGTAGCCGGCGTCGCCGTCGAAGCAGACCGGGCGGGTTGCGGTGCGGGCCCGCTCGGCGTTGCCGTCGCCGACCGTCAGCTCGCGTAGGTCCGGACGACGGATCGGGCCGATGCCGGACACCCGAAGGTTCACCCACTCCACGGCCTGGGTCCGGTCTCCGCGGAAGTCGTAGCCGTACAGGGCGCGGTGCGCGTCGTGGAAAGCGTCGGCCACCACTTGCGCCGTGGCGGCGTCGAGTACACCGGCCGGCACCGGGACCCGCACCTCGAAGGCCTGCCCGAAGTACCGCAGGTCCGCGGTCCGGTCGTAGCGGTGTTCGGCGGAGGGGAAGCCCTGCCCGGTCAACGCGGCGCCCGCCTGCGCCTGCAGCTCGGCGAAGGTCGCCTCCACCGTCACCGGGTCCAGCTCGTCGTGGCGCCGGATGGAGGTGCGGACGTAGTCGTTCTTGACGTCCACGGCGAGCAACCCGAAGGCGGACACGTTGCCCGGGTTCGGCGGGACGAGCACCCCGCGCAGGCCGAGGATGTCGATCAGGCGGCACAGCAGCAGCGAGCCGGAGCCGCCGAAGGTGGCCAGGGTGAAATCCCGCACGTCCAGGCCGCGCTTGACGGTGATCTGGCGGACCGCGTTCGCCTGGTTCCAGGCGGAGATCTCCAGGATGCCGGTGGCGCAGGCCTCGGGGGTGAGGCCGAGCGGGGTGGCGAACTCGGTGAGCCCGGCGCAGGCAGCGTCGACGTCCAAGGGCACCTCGCCGCCGAGCAGGTGTGGAGGGATCCGGCCGAGCACGACGTGGGCGTCGGTGATGGTGACGTCGCGTCCGCCCTTGCCGTAGCAGAGGGGGCCCGGGTCGGCCCCGGCCGACCGCGGCCCGACCTTGAGCGCACCCTCAGGGGACACCCAGGCGATCGAACCGCCCCCGGCTCCCACGGTCACCACGTCGATCATCGGGATCTTCGACGGGTACACCCCCACGCTGCCCTCGGTGGTCAACGTGGGCTCGCCCCCGAGCACCACGGACACGTCGGTGGAGGTGCCGCCGCCGTCGCAGGTGAGCACCTGGTCGAAGCCGGCGTTGCGGGCGATCAGCGCGGCGCCGAGCGCACCCGCCGCCGGGCCGCTCAACACCGTGGTGATCGGCTGGTGCACGACCTCCTCGCCCGAGAGCACCCCGCCGTTGGACTTCATCACGTAGAACGGCAACGGGTTGTCGCCACCGGCGAAGGCGTCGAGCCGCGCGGCGATCGAGCGGACGTACTGGGACACCTTCGGCTTGACCGCAGCGTCGACCAGCGTCGTCATGGAGCGCTCGTACTCGTGGTACTCGCGGAGCACCTGCGAGGAGATCGAGACCACCGCCTTGGGGTGCTCGCGGGCGAGGACGTCGCGCATCCGCTCCTCGTGCCCGGGGTTGGCGTAGGAGTGCAGCAAGCACACGCCGAGGGTGTCGATGCCGCGGTCCCGGAACCAGCGGGCGACCTCGACGGCCCGGTCCTCGTCGAAGGGGCGCAGCTCGGCGCCGGTGTGGTCGAGGCGGCCGCCGATCGTCTTGACCAGGTGGGCGGGCACGATCCGGTCCGGCTTGACCCAGAAGTAGGAGTTGCCGTACCCGTCGGGCACCGACTGCCGGGCGATCTCGAGGACGAACTCGTAGCCCTCGGTGGTGATGAAGCCGAGCTGGTCGACCTTGCCCTCGAGCAGTTGGTTCGTCACCACGGTCGTGCCGTGGCTGACGGCGGCGAGCGCGTCACCGCCCTTGCCCAGCAGGCCGAGCACCTTGTGCACGCCGGCGATGAATCCTTCGGCCGGGTCGGCCGGCGTCGACGGCGTCTTCGTGGTGGTGAGCTGGCCGGTGGTCTCGTCGAAGGCGACGACGTCGGTGAACGTGCCACCGGTGTCGATGCCGATGCGGATGTGCGGAGACGTCATGTGATCGAGTCAACTGGCAGGACTACACAAAGTCGCTGTCAAGAGTTGCCGAGGGTGCCGTCGGGGATTTAGCAGCGCGGGTGGGGCAGCGGTTTCAGGCCGTCGAACTGTGGGGATCGGCTCGGGATTGGTGGCTGGCCGCCGACGAGCGCATCCGCCAGCTCACCAGCGCCAGGTCCAGAGCCGTGCGACGCTGCCGGTCCTCCAGGTCGAGGCCACCAAGGAGTTGACTGATCCGTTCCAAGCGCGCGTACAGCGTCTGTCTGCGGATCCCGAGCGCGGCGGCGGCAGCCGTCTTGGACAGACCCGCTTCGAGGTAGGCGTCCATGGTCAGCATCAGGTCGGACGCGCGGCGCGCGTCCTGCTCCAGGATCGGGCCGAGCTGGTCCACGATGAACCGCTCCAGGGCGGCGTCGGCGACCACGCTGGCGAGCAGGTCGTAGACGCCGAGATCGTTGGCGAGGACGACGCGCGAGCCGAGACGCAGCTTACGGGCTAGCTGGGCGGCTTCCCTGGCGCGCGGAACCGACCGGGCGAGCTCCGCGACGTCCCGCACCAGAGGTCCCGCGGTCAGCCGAACGACGCTGCCACCGACCGTGGCCCGCAGCTCGGCGTCGATGGCGTCGGCGAACGCGGCGAGTTGCGAGCGTGCGTTTCCGGGCCGTATCGCCGCAGCCAGCTCGCCCCGTGACGCGATGGCGGCAGGGATCGGGATGGTGACTCAGGAGTTCTCCTTGGTCGAGACGATGACGGTCACCGAGAACGTGGCCCTGTCCGGCGTCGGTCTCGGCCGCGTCGACCTGCGCGCGGCGCGTCGACGCGTGGTGGAGGCGATGGAGCGGATCGGGGTGTCTCTGGACCCCGACGCACTCGTCTCGACGTTGTCCATCGGCGAGCGACAGCGCGTGGAGATCGTCAAGGCGCTTTTCCACGATTGCCGGGTGCTCATCCTGGATGAGCCCACCGCTGTGCTCGTGCCGCAGGACGTGCGCGCCCTGTTCAGCACCGTGGCGCGACTGCGTGCAGGTGGTCTCGGGGTGCTCTTCGTCTCGCACAAGCTGCGGGAGGTCGCGGAGATCTCCGACCGGGTGGTGGTGCTACGCAAGGGCAAGATGGTGGCGACGCGGCAGACCGCCGACGTCGATGTTGCGACCTTGGCCGCGCTGATGATGGGCATCGCCGACAGCACGCGACCGCGGACGGCCGCGGCGGCCACAGCGGTGGGTATGCCGCCGGAAACCGGGCCTGCCGCGCCCGCGCACACGGCGGCTTCAGCCGACGGGGCACCGGTGCTCCAGCTCAGCGCATTGTCCGTGCAGCGAGGTGATCGCACAGTCCTCGACCAGCTCGAGTTGGTGGTGCGCCCCGGGGAGATCGTGGGCATCGCCGGCATTTCCGGGAACGGACAAACCGAGTTGATGGAGGTGTTGTGCGCGTTACAGCCACCGTCCCACGGCACGATTCGCGTCGGCGCGACTGACGTCACGCGGTTGGACAGCGGCGCTCGCCTCGCCGTCGGGCTCGGACGACTCACCGAGGACCGCAAGGGCAGCGTCGTCCCCAGCATGAGCGTCGAAGACAACCTGATCCTCGAGGACCTCGCCTCCTACTCCCGCCGCGGACTGCTCGACCGCTCCGCGATCCGCGCGCACGCCGAGGAGATGATCGAGCGATTCTCGATTCGGGCGCGCCCTGGTGACGCGATCGGCACCCTGTCCGGGGGCAACATGCAGAAGGTGCTGCTGGCCCGCGCCTTGGCACGTCAACCCCACGTCTTGGTCGTGGCGCAACCGACCCGGGGACTCGACGTCGGGGCATACCGCTACGTCCATACCCAGCTGCGGCAGCTTCGCGACGCGGGCTCAGGGGTCGTGGTGATCTCCGAGGATCTCGACGAGATCATCAGCCTGTGCGACCGGATCGCGGTGCTGTTTCGAGGCCGGATCGTCGGCGACGTGGGAGCTGCCGACGCGACCCCTGAACGACTGGGCCTGATGATGGCCGGCGAGACGGTCGCGGCATGAGGCTGGTCTTGCGCGGCCGCGAGCCACGATGGGTAGCGCCCACCGCCGTGGTGATCGCGATCCTCATCACCGTCGTCCTGACCGCGATACCGATCCGCCTCGCCGGCGCCAATCCGACCGCGGCATTCGAGCGTTACCTGTTGACGCCACTCAGCTCGACCGCGAACATCTACGAGGTTCTGCTCACGGCCACCCCGCTGTTGTTCACCGGACTTGCCGTCGCCATCGCCTTCCGCGCCGGGTACTGGGACATTGGCGCCGAGGGCCAGTTTCTGGCCGGTGCGATCGGCACGACCGCTGTCGGCCTCGGCCTGCCGGACCTGCCTTCCGCGTTGGCCCTTCCGCTCGGTTTCGTCGCCGGGGCGGTCGGCGGCACGTTGTGGGCGACCCTGCCCGCGTGGCTCAAACGACACGCGAACATCGACGAGGTGGTCACCACGCTGCTGCTCAACCCGGTGGCCCTTCTCGTCGTGCAGGGGCTACTGGTCGGGCCGTGGCGCAACTCCACCAGCGGTTTCACCGACTCGGACCGGCTCGGCCACAGCTACGACCTGCCAGCCCTGCTGCCCGGCACCAGAGTCCACTGGGGATTCGCCGTCGCCCTTGTCGCGGTCGTCCTCACCTGGGTCGTGATGTCGCGCACGGCGACCGGTGTCCGCATCAGGGCAACCGGCCAGGCGCCAGGCGCCGCCGCGTTCAGCGGTATCGCCGTGGGTCGGTTGCAGTGGAGATGCGCCCTCACCTCTGGAGGCATTGCTGGGCTCGGCGGCGCCTCCCAGGTGATGGGGGTGCAGCACCAGCTGACGGCCGGGATCAGCAACAACTACGGCTACACCGGTGTCATCGTCGCGACCCTTGCTGGGCTGAGCGCGGTCGGCGTGCTCCTCGTCGCCGGGCTACTTGCCGACATCACCGTGGGCGCGGAGAACGTCTCCCTGGTGCTCCAGGTCCCCGCCCAGCTCGGTCGCGTGTTCAGTGCATTGCTGTTGCTGGTGGTGCTGTCGGCGATGATATGGCGCCGATTCCGCGTCCAGTTCCGGTCCCCCACCCGCCGGTCGCGCACCAGCAAACAGGAGGTGGCGGCATGAGTATCAACCTCCTTGCGCTGATCGGTGCGATGCTCACGATCGCGACCCCGCTCGTCTGGGCGGGTATCGGTGAACTCGTCGTCGAGCGCACCGGCATCCTCAACCTGGGGATCGAGGGCACCATGTACCTGGGGGCCTTTGCCGGGTTCTTGACAGCCATGCGCACCGGCTCGCCGTGGCTCGGACTCCTCGTTGCCATCGTGGCCGGGGTGCTGGCCGGAGCGTTGATGGGTCTGCTCACGGTCACCCTCGGACTCAACCAGCACGTGTCGGGAATCGGGCTGACCCTGCTGCTCGTCGCGGCCTGTGAGTTCACCTTCCGGCTGCTCTACGCCGGAGCGCGTCCGACGCTGGATCACAAGTTCCAAGTGTTCTTCCCGGACGCGCAGGTGATCAATCAGCACTGGCTGACCTACCTCGCCTTCGTCGTGTTGGCACCGGGTGCGTGGTGGATCCTGCGTTCAACCGGGCTGGGTTACCGGCTCCGGGCGGTGGGCGAGAACTTCGAGGCCGCCGACGTCGCCGGCATCTCGGTGACGCGCACGCGTTACGCGGCGCTGATGGCCGGTGGCTCCCTGATGGCCATCGGCGGCGCGTTCCTCACCCTGGCCGTACTCGGCAACTTCACCCTCGACATCATCAACGGTCGCGGTTGGGTGTGCATCGCCTTGGTCATCTTCGCTAAGTGGCGAGTGTGGCCCGCGGTTGGTGGGGCGCTCATCTTTGCCGTCACGGACGCACTGCAGCTGCAGCTCGCCATCACCTCCACGTTCAGCCAGATTCCTCGCGAGCTGATGTTGGCGCTGCCTTATCTCGCGGTGATCGCCGCACTCTTCGTGGGGGGTCGCAAAGTTCACTACCCCGCGTCGTACCTGAAGACCTACCGCCGTGCATGACTCGACCTCGAACGGAACCAGATGACCGACGAAGCCCTCCTCGCCCATGCCCTTTCGGCCGCCAAGGAAGGACTGTCCGAGGGTGGCATCCCAATCAGGGCCGCCCTCGCGCACAACGGCACGCTGCTCGGTGTCGGCCACAATCGCCGGGTCCAGCACAATAGCGCCATCCGCCACGGCGAGACCGACTGCCTGGAGCGCATCGGACGGCTGCCCGCATCGGTCTACGCGCACTCGACAATGGTCACCACGCTGTCCCCCTGCGACATGTGCACCGGTGCAATCCTGCTGTACGGCATTCCACGGGTCGTCATCGGCGAGAACAAGAACTTCTACGGCGGCGAGGAACTGTTGCGCTCGCGCGGCGTAGACGTGGTCGTGCTGGAGGACGTCGAATGCACCGAGATGATGGCCGCCTTCATCGCGAAGCAGCCGCAGCTGTGGAACGAGGACATCGGCCGGCGGGACTGAGGCCAGACGCTCAGAGGCGCTCAGGCCAGCGTCGCTACCCGCGTGCGGAGCAGATCCGCCAGGAGTTCGGTCTCCCGGTCGGAGTATCCGATCTCGCCGCAGCGGCCCGGCCACTCCCGGGCTGCGGCGACGACGGCGTCGATCATCCGGGTCAGCGCCCGTTCCCGCAGGCCGAACCGCCCGCCTGCCTGGACGAAATGCTCGCGGCTGAGCCGATTCCCGCGGCCGTACAGGCTCATCGCCATCGGATCGCGCCAGCCGGTGTAGGGCTGAGTGGTCAGCAGGTCATAGGCCGGGGTCGGCTGCCACCCGCCGTCTGGCGCGTAGATCGACAGGTTTTTGCCGTGCAGGTCGCCGTTGCCGATCAGCCAGGAGAAGACGACGGTCCGCAGCAGCTCGAGCACCGCTGCGGCGTGAGACCCCCCACCGTTGGCGCAGGCCGCGGCGAGGGTGGCGATGGCCGTCTCCGCCTTCATCCGGTACTTCGATGCGGGGTAGGCGCCGGCGACCTGGCAGGCATCCTCCTGAGCGATGCGGGCGCTGCCGGCATGGTCGAACCGTGGGACCAGCAGCGCGCTGCGGCCATTGGCGTCGTGGAGCAACACCGCTACCAGATCCCACCCATGGCAGAGCGATTCTCCAACTGCGCAAACTCGTCTGCAGTGTTGTTCAGGCGACCTCGCCGTGCAGTAGGGCGATAAGCTTCCGAGCCTCTATCTGGATCGCTTCGGCCCGAGCGCTGGCGGCGCGAACATCGAGCGGGCTCGCTGCCCCGAGAGCGGCCTGCCGGATGAACGTGCTCAGTGGCATGTCGGTAGCCCTGGCGGCCCGCTCCAGCGCCGCGAGCTCGTCCCCGCGCAGCCGCACGGACACGACCGTCGAGACCTCCTCGACCACGCTGTCATCTGCCGGAAGCCGATCGAAGTCCGCCTCCACAGCGCGCCGCTCATCAACGGTGTCGTAATCGCTCACTGGTCTGCCTCCCATGCAGTAATCGGTCGAACCCGGCCAGCGCCTTGATCGACAAACGGGATGATCACGCTCCGCCCGCCGCCCGCCGCTCGTCGCGCCGCGGGTTACATGAGTCCCCGCCCGGTCTTTGCGGTTTCGCCGCACGTCGGGGTGGTTCGCGAAGACCTGCTGCACCTCCGCGATCGAAACGCCATGGCTGGTCAGATGTTCCTCGTTGCGGTCGTCGATCTCAATCTCGGTGATCCGCACGACCTGTCCTCCCATGTACTACGATACCCGCGCCCAATGTCATACGCAATGGATGGGTCTAGCGCCTACCAACCAGCATCAGGTGCGGTCCGAGTCGTCCCGCTTCGATGGAGCACCAATAGCTATGAGTACAAATGAAAACTTGTGCTAAGCTGAGCATGCTCGACGAGAGGAGCGCGCGTGTCGGCCGATCCAGCCCCTGGCCCTGACCAGGCACTGCGTGCCTTGGCTGATGGTAATCGCCGGGCGATCTTGGCGGTGATCCGCTCCGGTCCGCACCCGGTCGGTCAGATCGCTGAGGAGACGGGCCTGTCCCAGCAGGCGACCTCGCACCATCTGGGCGTGCTGCGTGCGGCGGGTCTGGTGAGTGGCACGCGTGCCGGGGCTCGGCACATGTTCGCGGTGAACACCGGCGGATTGGCGGCTGTGCGCTCGTATCTGGACGAATTCTGGCCGACCAAACTCGCGGTGCCGCCGTCGAATCCAAGAAGGGTGGCGTTGATGGCTGAGCACGCGACGTCGATCGAGATCGATGCCGAGGCTGCGGACGTGTTCGAGTACCTGGTGACACCTGAGGCGATGACGGCGTGGATGGGACAGCGTGCCGTGCTCGAGCCGCAGCCGGACGGGGTGTTCGAGGTCGACATCGCCGGATCACCCATCCGGGGCCGATACCTGGAAGTCGAACGGCCGCGCCGGGTCGTCGTGTCATGGGGAGTGGCCGGCAGCGACGACCTCCCGCCGGGTGCCTCGACGGTGGCGTTCACGCTCACCTCGACGGCAGGTGGCACGCGTGTCGACGTCGTGCACTCTGACCTGCCGGACCCGATTCTGGCCGGGCACGCCGAGGGGTGGGCGCACTTCCTGCCCCGGCTGTTGATCGTCGCGCAGGGCCGCGACGCTGGCCACGATCACTGGGTGCCACTCGGTCGACTCAGACGACGTGAGCGGACAACCGAGCCCGGAGTTGCTCGACCTGCCTAGCGCCTAGCGTCGGCCACGCGAGACCCGACGCGGACTACGCCCGTCGGCGCAGGAACAGAAAATAACCGACCGTTGCGAAGGAGCACGTCATGACCGACATTTCCCAGTCCGCCGCACTCGAGACCGCCCGGGCATACCACCGGGCGTGGACGAGCGGCGACCTCGACGGCGCCATCGCGCACGTTGCCGATGACATCATCTGCCGGGCGCCCGGCGGGGACATCACCGGGAAAGATGCCTACCGCAGTTTTCTGGGTGGCTTCGCCGCGAACGTGACCGGTTTGACGGATGTTGCGGCATTCGGCGACGAGGAGCATGTGGTGCTGTTCTATTTGCCGCACACGGCAGCGACCAGTACAGCAGCCGCCGCAGAACACTTCACTATCCGCGACGGGCAGATCGTGGAAAGCGAGCTGGTCTTCGATCGCCTCTCGTTCACCCCGCAGCAGCAGTAGCCGGGTTGGTTGCTGTGGCCTACAACGGAGAACTGGTGGATCGCGTCCGAGACGCTTTGGCAGCGAAGCCGTCGGTTCGTGAGGTGAAGATGTTCGGAGGTCTGTCGTTCATGGTGAACGAGAAAATGGTCGTGAGCGTGCGAGGCGATGGCGATCTGCTGGTACGCACCGATCCCGAACAGGCTGACGAACTGCTCACAGTCAAGGGAGCACGGCCGGCCGAGATGGGGGCCGGCCGAGCGATGAACAAGGAGCGGTCGACGGTGCGCAGGAACTTCAGGAACTCCTCGTGGCGATGGCGCGGCAGGCATTGGCCGATCACCTTGCCGGTGAGCACGTCCAGCGCGGCGAACAACGTCGTCGTGCCGTTGCGCTTGTAG
>JAABUV010002231.1_pt1 | contig 26658 bp, 23 predicted proteins | sample 5559971 | NCBI WGS metagenome assembly JAABUV01 (sample SAMN10711881, study PRJNA513362) | rock metagenome | isolation source: Antarctica rocks | place: Antarctica: Victoria Land, Knobhead nord | collected 2015-12-19
GCAGCCTCCAGGACTGCGCCCGCCGCCAGCAGGTCTGCCTCCGCCCACGCCTGGCCCATCAGCTGCAGCCCGATGGGCAGCCCTGCACACACGCCATAGCGCGGCAGTCAGCACAAGGCATCCTGGTATTCACCGGCAAATAGAATACTGGAGAATGCATGCGGGCCCACGGCTGTACGCCAGCGCCGTCTAGGACAGAGTGCGCTCCAGCAGCACCAGCAGTCGTGTGCCTACAGCAAGCGCTCACACGGCTGTGGACTGTCGAGCGCGGTATACGCATGCGCCGCAGCGGGCCGAAATCAGGCATGCGATGAGCTGTCACGCTGGCCCCGCACGCGCGGCGCCCCAGCGCATCCCGTGCCGGGGCGCGCCCCGGGAGGAGCCGAGGCGCACCCTGGCAAGAGCCGGGATGCACCCTGGGAGAAGCGGGGCGCATCCTGGGGTGAGCAGGGGCGTAGCCTGGGAGGAGCCGGGGCGCACCCTGGGAGGAGTGGCCGACGGGCACGGACACGGCGGGCAGGCCGCAGAAGTTGACGGCAATGGTGAAGCGCATCAGGTTGCCGGTCTGGCGCAGGTCCAGCTCCCCTGCTGCCGTGACGCCGGGCCTGCACGCGCGCGAAGGGTGGGGGTGGGCGGCGTCCGGAGTCCGTCCTCCCAACATGCAGGCCGCCATGATGCGGGCTGCCCCATGCCGTCCAGATCCAGGTAATCCAGAAATCCCCGCTCGTCCGACCTGTGCCAAGTTCTTACAGCGCCGAGCCTCAGGCGGACAGCGTTGGCCGTCCTCAAGCGCTGTGCCTGCAGGACCTCTAGGGTACAGGTCGGCTGCCGGGAGGCTCACAGGCTGCACGGCACAGTCAGGCAGGCGAGCTCACGGCACAGCATGCAGCCTATAGTGTGACGCGCTGGCGAGCTGAGCCCAAGCGCTGCGCACCCCTCACCTGGCCTAAATTTTCCGAGCACTAACCAGACCAGACAAATGCGATGTGAGGTGCACAGGGGCACACATGATCTCCGGCGCGGTGACGGCCACGGTAGGCGTGGCGACAAAGTCGACGAGCCGCTCGCGGAAGAGGCGCCGCACGTGCACCAAGGCGCGCGTCCTCGCCTTTTGCGCCTGGCTGAGGGCAGACGCACGGAGCCTGTGATAAATCGTTATCACCAAAACACATGCCGAGCGCTCCACACGCTCATCATTGCATGCCCTCCGGATGATTGCAATATGCATGCCGCTCGCAACCGGCAAGCAGCTGCCGCGCGGTAAAGTGCGTTGCCTGGCTGCAGGTCTTGTGCCCAGGCATCCCCAGGATAGGGTAGGGTAGGGAAAGCGCGCCTGGAGCAGGTCGGTGGCGGTGAAGCGCGCGGCGCACGCGAGCGTCACGCGCGTGTCGGGCTGCAGGCGCCGGCGCAGCGCGGCGCCGCGCAGCGCGCCCGCGTGCGCCTGGCGCAGCTCGGCGCCGATGGTCACCAGCTGCGCCACGCGCGTCAGCTCCAGCTCGGGGATGCACACCGGGACGACCTGCGTGCAGCATGCGCCAGGGTGAGCGCCGCCGCGCAGGCCCCAACGGCCCCGGTGCACCTTTGTTGCTTGATGTTTACGCTTCAAAACAGACACACGCTTTGGGCGGCACGCGCGACGGCGCGCATGGCGTAGTACACCCCAGCGGCCAACACACGCTCCGATTCAATGAATCACGCCGGCCGTCAGCGCTCAGCGCGCGCGACCACATGCACTCAATGGACAGCGCGCTCGCTTAGGGAGTCGGCCGGATGGCGGGCGGCTGAGGCGCATGCGCGCCGGGTCGCCCCCCAGTGCGCACCTCGCACGCGCGCTCCTCCATGAGCCGCAGCGCATGGCGGCAGGCGGCCGCCACCTCGGCATCCGCGTCCTCGAACCAGCGCCAGAAGACGCCCACCCGCCGGCCCGCGAGCGGCGCCGCGCCGGCCGGCGGCAGGCGCGGCGGCACGCGGACGGGCGCGGGCTGCAGCGCCTGCTCGCCCGTGCCTGCGGCGGCAGCGGGGGCGGTGACGCCGGCCGTTCGCGGCTGCCGCAAGCGCAACCAGCTGCCATCGTCCGGCCCTGAAACACAGCTAGAACAAGCCTGCAGAGCGGGCAATCTTTGCTCCTCTGCGCATAGCCGAGCAAGATATGCTTCAACTTGAAGTGGAGCGGGGCAAGGCTCCCGAAAAGTACGCCACGCACAGCGGACAGGCCACTGATGTCGCCGCATTTCCCGGCACGTGTGCCACACACGCCGGCCCGGCTGCGTGGCGGGGCGCGCCGGCGTTGCCGATGGCCGCGTGCACCAGCAGCGCGTCCGCGAGGCAGCCCGCGAGCGGCCCGACGGCCATGATGCTGAACGCGTTGGGCGGGCAGTGCGCGTGCGAGGTGCGCCCCACCGTCGGCCGCAGCGCCGCCACGCCGCACAGCGCGGCCGGCACGCGCACTGAGCCGCCGCCATCGATGCCTGGCGACACAAGCTCGGGGTCGGACCACTACCTCGATCAGCACAGCAGCCTTCCAGCTGACCCAGCATGGCCCATGCGCGCACACTCCACTCCCAGCTCACGTCTGGCTGCTGCGTAACGTCCACAGGAATGCTGGCCGCGACGCTCTGGCAGCAATGCCCCACGCTGCTCCGCGAGCGCACTGGCTCAACTCGCGAGGCAAGCGGCTGGGTCCAACGCGTTAGTGGCGCAGCAAACACACACGCCAGCCGCACTTGTTGCAGCATAGCCGCAGGAGGAGCTGCCAACGGGCATGGGCAGGGCAAAGCAGGCAGCCAGCCTGCGCGCACTTCTGCCACGGCGCGCCAGCCACAACCCTGACAGCCTCGTGCGGCCGACTCACTGTGGCGTGGGCCGCGCACCCAGCGCGAATGTGCACACGCCCGCGGCGACCGCGGCGGCGCAGCCGCTGGACGAGCCGCCGCAGAAGCGGCCGGGGTCGTGCGGGTTGCGCGCGGTGCCGTGCGCGAGGTTGAGCCCCGTCATGCCGACGCCCACCTCGTGCAGGTTGGCCTTGCCGAGCAGGACCGCGCCAGCGGCGCGCAGCGCCGCGACGGCGGGCGCGTCCCCGTGCACCGCACGCTCGGTGCCCAGCTGCGGTCGCACCAAACCCTTTTTGATAGTTTACGATGCTTTATCTCTACAGCAATCCTGCACTTTTGTGCAAACTGGTAGCTGCCGCCGTGCACAGCTTGGACAGATGTCTGGCACGCCGCTGACCGATGGGCGCGCTACACAGCACCACGCAGGGCTGCACCACCGCCAGTGCACTGTGCTTGGCATGCCCTGTCTGCGCCAGCAGCACAGCTGCCGATCGATGGGGCTGTCCAGGCAGGGCATGCGCACGTAAGACGTGCCGGCAGTTGTAGGGTAGGGCAGGGCATCGATGCCATCGATGACTGCATATGGCACCCCATCGAGCACGGACAGCGGCGCGCCTGCGCGGAACCTGCGCACACCCCGAGCGATGCAGAGGCGTGGCGCAAGAGTCGAGGAGCACCAGGGAGCGTCCTGGAGTCAAACAGTTTTCTGACTTGTACCTGCCATCTGCCAGTGTTGACATCTTCTGGGCAATCATCCTCAAGCACACTTATGCTGGCAGGGTAGTGACAGCCTTGCAAAGACTCCGAGGCCCTGTGGGCATGCAGTGGACCTGGTCACATGTTGGCCACACTTTAAGTCCGGTGGTCCCCACCTGCGACCGCTGACATTGGAGAGGGTACAGCAGGGGCCGCACCGCGACGCCGACTCGGCGGCCTGCCGGCGCACGTCAGCGCGGTCGCACGCGATCAGCATGCGCAGCGGCGGCCTGCGCGCCTCGGTTTCGTCCACCGCGGCCAGAGCGGCCTCCGCAACGGCCGCGGGCGTGGCCGCCCCGGACACGTAGGCGGCGTGCAGGTTGCTGACGCTGACGCGCTCCCCGGCGCGCCGGGCCCGCGCGTCGCCGAACCCTGGCGTGCCGCACCCAGGTAAAGTAGTTGACCGGTGCAGCCCCTCACGCCGTGCACTCTTATCGTACGCAAGCCAGCTGTCACAGGCTGCCCCTGGGACGGCCTGCAGCTGGCACACGTGCGCGCTGCGCGACGGCGCTCGCGTTGGCCACAGCCCCACGCGCCGAGCCTTCAACAGGTGGCGCCCCGCGCGCCAAAGTGCTGGGGCAGGGCCGTACCCGGGATTGCCTGTGCGGCCTTCGCCAGGCGCTCGCGCGGCGCCAGGCCGCCTACGCTGGCGCCCGCGGCGCCGGCGGCGCCGGGCGCGGGCGGCGGCCACAGCGGCTGGAACGTGGGCGGCTCCGGCAGGTCCAGCTCGCGCATGGCCTGGCCGGGCGGCCACATATTCCCTCGCCCTGTCTCAAGTCGATGTTACTAGGCGCCCAGGCACCGTGACGGGGGTGTGACTGTGTGAGCTACTCTAAGATGACGACAGGGTGGGTTGACGCCTGCTTGTGCAAGGCGATCAAGCACGGGCGGACGGGCGCATGGAACCTGGACGGGCCGCCTGGTATTGAAGTTGCTTGGCAGCCCACACCCAGCGGCCTATTCTTGGCAATGCGTAGGCGTTACTGCGCACTTCCAAGGGCAAGCAATTAGGAAAGAGAATGCAGGGCAGCAGCAGTGCTCGACCGAGGCAGCACTTGCGGGATGCCGCTGTCGCGCATGGACTTGGCCCACAGCGGGCCGGCGAGCGGCGTGGAGTCCAGCAGCCATGTCACGCACGCCAGCGCCCAGCCTGTCAGCCGCGGCGCCCTGCACGCGCAAATTAGGGCCAGAATAAGATAAGCGTATGCATGCTGGCGCACGCTGGCAATGCATTTCAGCAGCCACGTCCCCGTGCAAGGTGCTCCCTGTCACCTGTGGCTCGTTTTCGGCGTCCTGCGACCGGTGCCTGCCTAGTCCCCAAGGAGAGCTCCCACGCTAGCGTAGTTCTGCTGGCAGCCAAATAGTGGAGCTAATCAAGAGATCCTGCCTACGCCAGCGCAGGCCTTGCGTATTCAGCCAACAGGGAGCCAAGCTTGCGGTGGAAACAGGCCTCCGCCACACTCGCCCACACTGCAGGAGAGGCGCCACTGGACTCCTGGCTCTCCAGTGGCCTGCCGCACTCTTGCACGTGCACGACGTATGCCCCTCGCGTCCAGCCTGTGGTGATCAGTCGTGTTGCAGGCGCCGGTGCTCACCGCAGAGCGCGCAGATCGTATGGCCCGTCGGTCACCTCCTCCGCGCTCAGCAGCAGCGTGCGGCTAGGTCCGGACCCCATAGCAGCGTGCAACGAAGCTCGTCAGAGTGCGGAGGCAGTGCAGGCGGTTTAGTGAGCCGCAGCGTGGCTGGGAAAGCACAATAGCAGCCTGATGCACACTTAACGCAAGTGCCAGGGTGTGAAGGACAGGCCTGACATTCCTAGAATGCACAGCGCAATAAGGAAGGCCTGCTTGAGACAGCGCTAGGCTGCATGAGAGATCAGCAATACAGGTGGATATTCACAGGTGTGCTGTACAGCCAATACCTCTGAACAAGAACTACTCACTGCGTGCAGGGAGCGCCAGGTACGCTTGTATAAAAAAGTTAATTCTCTCACTGTCCATGAGCGGGGTTGCAGACCCTATGAGGCTGTCGAAACACCGAGAGCGTGTCGACTCTAACATCAGTGTCTCCCACCTCCAACGCACTGATCGATCCATACAAGCTTGTACACACAACTCAAGTACACAACAAGGCATCTGCCGTAGCCGCTGCTCTGCGCTCACCTGCTGATTGAACGTAGCCCACTCGACTATCGCAAGGCAAGCGCCCGTGCTGCTTGGGCGACCTGCTTGATAGTGATGTCGTTGTAGGGGCAAGCGCCGGGCCTAGGTGCCGGGGTTGGCAGAAGCCCACAGTGCATCATGACGCTCAGAGTTGCCGGCTGCTCTCGTCGCGGCGGGGCCTTGTGGCCAGCAGCACAGCCTCTGATGCACGACCTGTGCGCTTACAGCGCTGTCCAAGGGCGAGCGCAGCTGACGGAACGGGGTAGCAGGAGGTGGTTGTAGGAGTGGGACCCGGAGGTTTGCGATGGCCGTCCGGGGCCGCCTTCTGTATGCTGCAACAGTGGGCGAACGCGGCAAGGGCTGCTTTGCAGCTTGGTCCTGCGCTTTTTTGTGGGTTCATCGCGCCTGCAGATACTGCGCTGCGCTGCGCTACCGCAGTTGCTGGGCGGCCGCCAGGCCGCACAGCTTGCAGATGCTGCCGGCTGGCGCGTGGTAGGACTGAGCCAAAAAGCGGCCTGCGCGCGAGCTTCACTGAGCTAGTTTTGCAGGCATGCCCGCCACCTGACCGCCTGCGACCCCCGCGCGCAGGCACGCGCGTGCGCTGCGATGGCACGCCCCTGCAGCCGCGTGGCCGCGCTCGCGCTGCTGGCGCTCGCCGCGCTCTTGGGCATAGCCGCGGGGCAGCAGGCGGTGCCGGCGACGGGCAGCGCGACGCCGGCCGGCGGGCGGGACCCGGCCAACATATTCCACTGGGACACGCTGTCGCTGGGGCAGGCGCCCGCCGCGGCGACCATCCCGCAGGTCGTCATCACGTTCCCGCTCGCGCCCGCCCCGGCGCCGGTCAGCTATGCAGAGACGTACGCTTCCAGCCGCAGCAGCCCTGCCGCCGCTGCGCCCAGCCCCGAGGCGCCCAGCCCCGATGCGGGCGCGGACAACGCCAGCGATGAGAGCAGCGACGGGCAGGACGCTGCGCCCGCGCCCGCGCCAGCTGCGCAGCCCGTGGTGGTCGGCACGGGGCAGCTGCCGCAGCGCCCTGGCAGCGCGCCGCAGCGCCCCGGCCCGCCGCAGGCGCGCCCCACCAAGCCTCTGGCATACCGCCCGCTGCTTCTCTTGACATCAATCGCATGCAATGTGTGCTGGCTCCGCTGCATGCACTGCCAATCTGTGTTGCAGCACTCACCCCTGCAAAGGCTGCAGGCGCGCCTGCGCCGCGTGGTATGCTGAGCAGTGTGTGTGCACAGAGCGCCCTGCTGACTGCGCGCGCCCTGCTGCAGAGCAACGACCAGGGCGACGCGCCCAACCAGGAGCGCAGCCGGCCCGTGCAGCCGCCGCGCCCGCCGCCGCGCGCGGTGCGCGCTCCCCAGCTCGCGCCCCTGCGTCCTCAGGCCAGCCCTGCATGGACCGTCTCCAGGGCGGCACGGCCGCGCGCGCTCCCCTCCTCGCAAGGAAGCGACCTGCCTGCAAGCTCGCTGCAGTGTGGACGACGCGATGTGAGCGTGGCGGGTGGCTGACTGGGCTGCCTGCGCCGCGCGCAGCCCCGCGCGCCCGCGCCGCAGTCCAACGTGACCTTCGCGGATAAGGCGCAGGCGGCCCTGAGCGCCGCCGGCGCGCTGCAGAAGGCGGGCACGGCGCTGTCCACGGCGGAGAGCGCCGCCTCGACCGGCAACGGCGGCCTCATCGGCGGCATCAGCGGCGCCATCCAGGCCGCGCAGGCGCGGCCCCTGCCTGCACCTGCACCTGCAACGCGCAGGCGCACGCGTGCGGCAACCCCTGGGCCAATCGCACGCCGCCTGTGTTGCGCGACGCGCCCGCGTCGGCAGCCCTTGTTCCTGACCGGACCGGAGCTGAGTCAGCTTTGCTGTAAGCCTGGGCACCGCCACTGTGCGCTGGGCACCGCACGGCCATCCAAGACATGCACTGCGGCGCGCTCGTCATGCGCTGGCCGGCCGCGTGACTCCACGAGGAGCGCTCTGAGGCGCGGCGGGCAACGGCGGCGCAGGCGGCTGGCAACGCGGCGCAGGCGCTGAACGCGGCCAAGGAGACTATCGTCGACGGCAAGGCCGTGCCCATCCCGACCACCGCGCCGTTCGCCAGCAACCCGGGCGCGCTGGGGACATACAGCGGCCAGGGCGCGTCCTACCCCGGCCAGAACCCGTACTCGCAGGGCAACACGCAGCAGGGCTACAGCCAGAACCCCAACGCCGGCTCCGGCTACGGCCAGCAGGCCGTCTACTCGGGCGCCAACCAGCAGCAGGCGGCGCAGCAGGGCTACGCCACCGGCGGGCAGCAGACCCGCGCGACGACGGCGAACAACGCGCAGCAGAACAGCGCGCAGCAGAACAGCGCGCAGCAGGGTACTGGGCAGGGCGCCGGGGGGCAGCAGCAGGACTCGGGCATCCCCTGGGGCAAGGTGCTGGGCTCGGCGGCGTCTGCCGCGGTCAACGCCGCCACCGCGGGCCGGAGGCTGCTGCGGGAGTAGGCGCAGCAGCACTCCCCGCCCCCGCGCCGCCCGCCCGTCTGCAGGCCGGCGCAGGACTAGCTTTGCTTTCAGACTCCCCAGTCCGGCGCCGCGCCGCAGTGTGGCTGTGATGTTGAGTCCATAGATGTCTGTGTGGGTGCTGTGGGGTTTTGTAACTGGGGTCATTGGCCGGGGCGCGCAAGATGGTGGTTACGCTGTGCCTGCCCGCTCCAGGCCCGTCCTGTCGCTCGTTGCTCGCTGGCCAGCCCAAGGGGCATGACGACCGCTCGATGAGCACTGAAGTACAATGCTCTGTCTGTTATGATCAGCTTAGGCGGTACTTGCAAGCATCATGCAGCGCGCCCAAGTCGCATGCGCATCGCTACTGACCTGTAAATCATGGAGTCATGCGAGCATCTATATTATCCCAATCCCTTTTCCCTCTGCTGACAAGCATTCACTGTAGCATGTATCAACCTGACATACAGGCACAAACAAGTGCGGTGCCTGGACCCTGCAACAGCGTCAGCACGTGAACATCTAGAGCCTCCCTCCGGCGGCGCCACCCTTTAGCTCTGCACATGAGACCCGCCCTGTGCATGCTCCGCATCACGGCCTCAGTTGTGCTGACCCAGCCCAGCTGGCACCTGAGAAGCAAGGGCCGCCTGCCCAGACCCCACTGCTGTGCTGCCGGCGCTGCTCAGCTCGCGTGCCTCACGGCAGATGCTCCTTCTTCGCCATGTACGCCTTCCTGCATGCGCCCCAGTGCACATTCCGTGGACCTTTCATGCGTGAAAGGTCCACGCGCTGGCTGCTCCTGCACGTACATGCAGCAGCAGACAGCAAGGCTATACTCGGGTGCGGGGTGTGGAAACAAAGCCCGCACCGGTAGAAGCTGCCGAACAGCAGCGTGAACACGACCGCCTGCACGATGGCCAGCTCCACGACGATGCGCGGCCGGTAGTAGGGCGCGCCAAACACGCCGTACAACGCCTGCGCCTCCAGCAGCGCAAACTGCGCGCACGCGCGCGCGCGCGCGCGAGTTGGCTGCGGCTCTGGGCGCTCGCGCGCGAGTTGGCTGCAGCTCTGGGGGTGCTGGGGGCTCTGGGCTGCGGCTCTGGGCGCCCACGCATGCATTCGCCCTCCAAAGGAACAGGCAGAGGAGTGGGCGCGCGCACGCGTGCGATTACCCTTCACAGAACAGGAAGAGGGGAGCAAGGGGATGGCGATGCCCTGGCGGCACCTGGACCAGCTGCGCGATCGTGATGGCCTTCTTGACGCGCTGGCTCACGCGCACGCCGGCGCTGCTCGCAAAGTAGTAGCCGTACCTGGCAGCGCACGCGCGCGCGTCAGGCCCTGGTGCGCAAACGGGGCGGCGCACGCGCGCGCGTCAGGCCCCTTGTGCGCAGACGCATCATGCAGGGTGCAGCGTGCGTCGCACGCCCGGCAGTCCCTGGCGCGGCGCTGCCCTCATGGCGCAGCCAGAGTGCTACAGCGGCCTGCCCCTGTCTGGTGGCTGACGCACCGCTGCTAGCTGAGCAGGCCCCGGGTCTGCGCGGGCCAGGGGCGGCGGGCGGCGGGGGCGCGCATGGCGACGTGCACGGCCGAGTTGAGCGCGCAGAGGAACCAGACGTCGCCGCCGGGCGCGAAGCTGATGGCGGCCCACCAGCAGGGGAAGAAGGTGGACGCGTGGTGGTACACGTGCAGCAGCGTGATCTGCCGGTTGTTCTTGCGCGCCACCATGATGGCCGTGTCCACAAACTCATACGCCTGCGCGCCGCAGCGCGCTCTGTCCCTTCCCCAACCCTAACCCTATGCTTGCGCTTGCGCAGCACCATGATGGCCATGTTGACAAAGCCGTGCGCCTGCCCGCGCATGTTGGGACTGGAGCCAGGACGACAGGCGGGAGGCGCCTCGACTGACACAGATCGCAGCACATGCCTCTGTGGCCCGCTGCTGGCGGGCGGTGCAGTTGCCAGCAAGCGCATTGCATGCTCGCACACGGGGGCATGTGTACTGTGCATTCGCATGACAATGGCACGCTGTCCTGTCTGCTTTGCAACCAAGCACTGGCACGCGCAGAGACTGGACGACATGCAGAGAGTGCGGCCGGCAGGGAGGAAATGCCTGTCTTGAGACAAGGGTTCCGCATGTGCCCCTACCTTGCTCAGGTAGTGCACCCAGATCACCACCGCCAGGCGCCGACCGCTGTCGCTGAACTCGCCCTGCTCCGCCAGGTTGCCCCACAAGTGGCCGCCAGGCCTGCCCCAGCCGAACGTGCGCCAGGACTGTGCCCCGCCACAGGAGCCTGCTTCAGGCTCCCGGGCCGTGGCAAAGCTTGCTTGGGATTTAACAAGAGGCCAGCGCACCTGCGTAACTGTCTGCACGACCATCCACAGGCTCAGCAGGGTCATGAAGAGGTTGTGCGCTTGCACCAGCGCGCCAATCTTGGCCGGTTTGCGGCCGCGCATGTAGTTCACACCCAGGTGCACGCCCAGCACATCTGCACGGCACTGCCAGTTCGCGCGGCTGCGAGCGGCGCTTGCAGGCTGTGTGCCCGACGGCGGGGCGACTTACAGCAGATCGTCAGCGCGGCAGCGGTGCGCCAGTGCGTGAGCGGCCAGCTTGACGTGCGCGCGTCTGCGGCACCGCACACGCTTACGCCTTCCTTACAGCTTGGTGCGCGCCAAGCCTGATGGAAAGTGGAGGCCGCGCACCATAGTAGTTCGGCCCGACAAGGTGATCCACGGCCGCGCGGAGCGCCAGTGCAGCCATGTCCGCACAGATCTCCGGCTTAACACAGCAGACAGGCGCGCGAAGGCACTTACACTGCTTTACTGCACAGTGGAGCTTTCAATTTGCGTGCCCAGGTCATTGGTATGCGAGTGACTTTGCTGATGCCTGCTCTGCTGGTCAGGACCTGCCGTGCTCGTTGCCGGCTTGCAGAGGAGCTGTCGCGTCCTAGCGCTAGGCGCTTGGTGAGAGGCCAGTTGTACAAGGTTGGCGGGCAGCGGCGACAAGACGATTTCGACAACTCATGATATTATTTCTTGCCTTGCAAATTCATGTCAAAGTTATGAAGCAGGTAGGAGCCTTTTGAAGGCCGCAGACACCATTCCTTCCTGCCTGTGCAATCTGCAGAATCGCGGGGGCCAGCCGCTGAAGTCATAGTTGTAGTTGTACCACGCGTTCTTTTCACAGCCTGCTGTCTCGCACTGCGGGCCAGCGCGATCGGTGGCCCGCCAGCAGGCCACCTGTATGCACACCAGAGGTCGTCAGGACCAGCGCGTGCAACGAGGGCTGCACTCAGCACAGCCTCCACCGACAGAGCAACTTTTCAAGCGCACCGGCTGCCCTGGCTGCTGACGCGGGCGCGGCCTGTTGCGGCTGGGGACGAGGACGCATCGCGCTGGCCTGGGCTGGCCCTGCCCCCACCAGCCAGTCCGAGCCGTGGGAGAGGACCCAGCTCTTGCTAACCGTGCACAGGCAAGCACAACAAGCATACTCATCATATACCACGCAGGCAAGCAGAGCACTAGCTAGCCTTGGTTGGCTAGGGCTCGTATGCTCTGCTCAGCGGTGAGGGCTGAGGGGTGCCGCAGCCCACCTACCACTGGCGCACGGCCGAGTCGCTGCCAGGCAAGAGCGACGCGCCAGCACGGAGCGGCTGAACGTGACCAGCAAGAGCGTGGATTTGAGTACAAGTCTCGGCACACAGCACACCAGCCCACCACGGCCCCGCTCTGCACACAGCACTTCTTTGTTCCACCTTGGTGTTTTGCCGTCCGCGAGAACAGCAGATGCTCACCAATGCTCTCTTCTTCTTCTGGGCCAAGGTAGTCCTGCCGAGCAGGAGTTACATGCAAACAGCCACTCCTCGAGGATCTCCTTGCCCGCTATCATCATGTGCCAAGACAACAGAGAGCCTGGGTCGTCGCTTCGGGGCTGGGGCCAGCATCGCCCCTAGCCCGGGCAGCGCTGTGTGGCCTCTGCCTTGCGCTGCCTGTGAAGTTCACGGTGTCACCGCCAGACACCGGCCTGGCAGTCAGAGGATGATCACGTGCATATATCATAACAGCGACAATCACACACCCACCTTCCGCACACACGCACATGCGCGCACATGTGCACACTCACGCGGCAAAAGCACACGCACACAAATGCACAGACACAGACACTTGCACACACAAAAACCTCATACGGTACCAGACATGCACGCTGTGCATGCACACACACGCGCTCTACACTGCACTCCGCTTACACAGCAGCTTGCGCCAACCCCGCAGGCTGAGCTTGCGCCTGGGAGAACAGCCTGACAAAGTCGTCCTCGGCCAGCACGCAGCCGACCTCTGGCGCGTCTGTGCTGGGAGAGGCACCCAGGGTCATGTCCAAAAAGAGCGGCAGCGTGTCCGCTCGGCCGTCTGCAGTGCACACTGCTCGTCAGGCCGTGCACCTTTCCCCCTCCCTGGCAGGGAGCAAGGCGCACGGCGGGTGCGCGGTGCGGGTGTGAGCGTGGCATACCCGGAGCGACGATCGGAGGCCAGGCGGGCGGGGGCGCCACCCAGGCCCCCCGCTCGCCGGACATGGTGGGAGCATCAACCCACATGTGCCGGCGGTCTGATGCAAACGACTGGAGGAACTGCCGGGCGCGCACCACGCGGAAGCGCCTGCAACGAGCGCACGGCAACTGCCAGGGCTGCAAGCAGGTGCTTGCCACACATGAGCAGGACAGCCTTGCCTTTGCAACGCACAGGTACTGCGTCACAGCGTCATGAGGAGACATGGCACAACGCCAGGCCAGTCTACTGGCGAGTAACGTGCAGTACACGGAGCACCGCCGGCGCACCGGCGGAACTCACGAGGCAGGGCGGAGCAGTCCCGCAGGGCGCACTGCACCCACTCGCTGAACGCACAGGGCAGTGGCAGCGTGCTGCGCGCACCGCACATGCTGCAGCTCACTCAGTGAGCCACAGACTGCTGTGCCCGCATGCAGCGCCCAAGCCCCGCGCATGCCTGTCCAGGTCCCAGACGAGAGTGCGTCGGCCGGCTAGTGCGTCGGCCCGCCTCTGCAACAGGAAAACGTGGTAGTCCCAGCAGACCATGTTATCTCTTGCCTTTCCGCCAGCGCGCTGTTTCCACAGGAACACCTAGGCGCGTCACCGCACTTTGAGGCCCGCCGGCAGCTCTGACATGAGGTTGCCGCGCCTGACCCGTACGTGAGCTGCACCTGCCTACTGGGGTTGGACACAAAGACAGCAAACCACTCCTCATCTCCTGCGCTCGCCGCGCCCAGCTCCTGGCACAGCCAGTACACGTTCTCCTCGCAGTAGCTCGGGTGGTAGCGGTGTGAGGGAGTGCCCGGCACGCTGGCCATGGTGAAGGCTCATTGAAGCCGAGAGGGCGCTCACTACTTTTGATTTGAGCGCTCTTCTTCTTGTAGACCTCAATGGCTTTTCGAACCTCCTCCGAACCTTTGTTTGGCTGTAGCTTGCCAAACCGCGTGAGACAAACCAGGCCTGGTCCTCGCAGGCGGCCTGGCCGAACCTGCTGCCATGGGCGTGGACGAGCAGGCTGTCGCAGCGCCGGCAGCGCCGGCGGGCGTGCAGGCCGCGGTCAACCTAGAGCGCGACCTGCCGACCAAGGCGCAGCTGGTCTTCCGGCCGCCCGGCGCTCGGTGTGGGGCGTGGCACCACACGCCCTGGTGGCACTGTGCGCCCGGGCCCAGGTGCTCTGGCTGGCCGCAGAGGCCTTGCACTCTGACGAATTCTCCCCGTTTATGCCCATACCCGCAGAAGACCAGTAAGCTTTGCCTGGGTTGTCTGTGGTGCTGCAACGCACGTGACGCTGTCTGCGCTTTGTGCACAGGGCGGATCATATACAGGGGTGCAGTGCCCAGGTCAACCGAGAGGAGGGAACAGGGCGGAGGACCCTCCTGCCTCCAGTCAACTCTGGTCGAGCTCTGCAGGTGTGATGCACGACCCGTACGAGCGCGTGAACGTGTGGAGCCACCTCCTGCCGGGCCTGGCGTTCCTGGTGCTGGGGTGCGGCGCCCCGCCACGCGGCACCCTCCCCTGCTGACCTGCTCCTGCCTCCTCCCGGCTCCTGCGGAGAGAGTGGCCACCCGCTCACCCGAACGGCCTACCCTTTGCAGGCCGGCCGCGTCTCGGCCGGCCCGCCCTATGTCGAGGGCGCGCGGGCTCCCACAGAGGCCGCCGCGCGGCCGCAGGGCGGCCTCGTACCTGGGCCTGACGGTGGGCGCGGAGAGCGTGTGGGTGCACAACCCGCTGGGCATCTTCTGCTTCTGCGCCGCCTGGACGCACCTGGGCTCCGCGGTCACCCACGTCTGGCCCGACAGCTTCACCCTGGCGCGCCGCCCCCCCACGCGCTGGGGAGGCGCCGGGCCTTCGCAAGCTGTCACACCCCGCTCGCGCGCTGCCCAGCCTTTCTAACAAGGCGGCGCGCGCTGGTGGAAGCGTGGCCGGTGGCGCGCCGCCGAGCCTGACCGCTGTCGACCTCGGCGCCGCTCTGCTGCTAGTTCAGCGGTGGGTGCCTGTGCCACTATCGTTCTGCTGGCAAGCGCAGGTGGGTCGACTGCATGCGTTTCCACCCTTACATCCAGGAGATTTCTCTGGGTGGGGTTTGTTGGTGCCCACTGGCAAGCGCCTGATCCTGCGGGCGTGGCCCCGGGCCCTTCCTCTTGAGCCGCTGGGAGGCGTGGGTCAGCAGAAGCGCGCAGCATGCTCCTGGCCGGTGACCTGAGGAAGCGACCCTGCGCGCGCGCAGGAGAAGCTGGACCACCTGGGGATCGTCGTCCTGATCCTGGGCACGCCCGTGACCGCGCTGATGGCGCACGCGCGCGGCGGCATCCCCGCCGACATTAAATACATTTTTGCGGGCCTGCTCGGCGCCGCGTTCCTGCCGCCGGCGCCGCGCGTGGCGGGCTTCGCCGTGGGCGTCGCGGCCATGGTCGCGCTGCACTTCCGCGTCATCATGAACGCCAACCTGGCGGCGCAGCTTGCGCTGTACGCGGCCGGCGGCGCCGCTTTTCTGCGGTGAGGCCTGCTATCGGCGCCTGGGAGTGAGGGTGTGTAGGGCTACGGTGGGGACGGCCAACGCAGCGGCGCACCTCGCGCTGTGTGTGGCGGCGCCGCCTGCCCTGTCTTGGTGGTGGCAGAGGGAGAGGAGTGGAGGGTGGGGCAGGGGTGACCAGCTCGGCGGCGCAGATCGCGCTGTGCATGGCCGGCAGTGGCCTTCCATGATGGATGCCTCACAGCACTGCTGCAGTGACATCAACAGGGCTGCACAGTGAACGGCAATTGCAGTGCATAGGAAAGCGACGAGCTTACAGCGACACGCCCTGCTGCAGCACACATATTCATGTACAAACGTGCACCTGAAGCAAGGCCCTGCTTGCACTGGAGCGACAGTCTGCAAGTTGAAGGTGCCCGTTGTCGGCGGTGCCTGTCTGCGCACGGCCTGGTGGTGTGCAGGGCGTCTCCTCACATGTGCGCCCGAGCCTGGTGCGGGGTAGACGCCGCGCAGCAGCTGCTGGCCAGCCCGGCGCCAGCACGACGCGAGTGCTGTAGCGGCGCACGCGGTGGGGCGCCAAACCCTACCTAGCCTCACGCCGGGCGGCGCGCAGGAACGGCGGCCACGCCAAGCGGCCCGTGTTCCTGAGCGACCACCATGTGCTGCACTACACGGTGACGCTCGCGTGCGGCCTGCACGTCTGGTACATCCTGTCGGCCATGCGCGCGTCGTGAGCGGCCTGCGCGTCTGGTACATCCTGTCGGCGCATGCGCGCGTCGTGAGCGGCCTGCATGTCTGGTACATCCTGTCGGCCATGCGCGCAGCGTGACCGCCCGCAGCGCGCGCCCGGCCCATGCAGCATGGCATCGCGCAGGGGCCAGTCTGTTCCCTGGCGCTTCTGAACTTATGCATTCGTTTGTGACGTGGCCTTTGCTGCGCTCAAGCTGTGGCTGCTGCCCGTGCAAGGTTGTTGGGCTCCGCACGAACATTGTTTGGCTCATGTGGCCTCATAGCTGGCTCATCAGCATGTGTTTCGACATGGTGAGGGTGGCCTGGGGCACGTGGCTAGCTATCAGGATGTCTGTTACAGCAACGCTTTGCGTGAGCGTGCATTGTATCTTTCTGGGCAAGAAAGTATGGCTGGACAGAGGATGTGCCTGCTCCTTGTGCATAATGCGCAAGCCTCATTGCATGTGTCTGCGTTGCGCTCAATAATATTAGGATGCGATGGCCAGGACTTTCTGCTCAAGTGTCGGATTTGGGCCATTGTGCTGCATATGGCATTCCTGTCTCTGCTCAGTAGCGCTGTGCACGACCTCGAGGCGGCGGAGCTTCTGGCGCCGCCCGCTGCAATCTGGCATGCCTCAGGCTGCGCCCGAAGCGCATGGTATGCATTGGGGGTGGGGTGGTCAGGCTAGAGCTCACAGTGCACTGCACATGGAACGGAATTGGAGGTGGGATTATTATGCGGTGTAGTAAACCAGATGAACTTCAACGCTGGGATGCATGTAAGCACGTCCCTGTCCAAGCGGCGGGCACCCTGCTCAGAGAGGCAGCAATACTCAAGTGCAGCATGCAGGACGTGCACCATGGCCCCTTGCCTTTTATATGCCTGCCGCTCGCAGCTGCGCCCGAATGAAAGTCGAAAAGCAGTGCAGCCCTGGTCATGAACCAAATGCAATTTGCATAAAGTCGTCGTTTTCGTGAAAGCCTGTAAGACAGCTATAGCCGGTCACGCGCCTGCTGCCCACGCACCGCAACTCCGCGCCCGCCCCCGTGGCCGCCAGTGCTGGCGCAGCAGGCGCTCTGGTTACAGGGACAGCCTGTACGGTGCTGACCAGCCCAAGCGACAACGGAAACCAGCGCCGTACACTCGGGGCGCCCATGCGGGGGCGCGCGCCCCCGGCCCCGGCAGCCCTGCTTCCTTTGCCGCGTGCCGGCCGCCGCGCACGCAGCCCTTGGCCGTGCAGCCAGCGCACAAAACCTGCGTCCGCCCTTGAACCAGGGCGGTACTATACTAAAACCGTGTGTTCGCGGTCCTAAGAAGGCCCGCACAGCACCATAGTAGCCGCGCGCGCTCGGGCCCGCATGCGGCCGGACAGCTCCGCTTCACGGGCACTTCGACATGTGCGCGGCGCCTGGCGACAGGCGCCGGGTTGCCAGGGGCGGCAGCGCAGCCAGCAGCACACGACCGCCCCGGCGTGTCCGCACCCCGGACTCGGCCAGCTCTTTGCCGCGCGGTCGCACCATGCCCCAACACCAACTTTATAGCACTTCGACAACATGCTTGCAACATTGGCCCCCGGGCCAGGTCGCTGGCAGCGCTGCTCATGATGCCGCGCCCGTCCCCCTGCCAGCGCGGTGCTCGCCCAGCGCTCAGTGCTGGCCGTTGGCCGCGGCGCGATCAACGAGGTCCGGGGTCACGGGTGCCGGCGCGGCCGGCGAGCCCTGCGGGGTCTCCTTGCCCTGCGGCGACGCCTTGCCCTGCGGGGTCTCCTTGCCCTGCGCGGTCTCCTTGCTCGGCGGGGTCGCCTTGCCGTACTTGTCGGCCGTCGAGTTGGCCTGCGCGCGCGGGCGAGCCCGCCATGGCTCAGCGGCACGCCCGCTCGGCCAGGCTGCCGGGGCTTTGTCCTCAGCACCTCGGCACAGGGCGCAGCTCGGCTCATCCATGAGCTGTTCCGCAGCCAGACACTTTCTCCAGTTGTTTTGGCAACCTTCTCACACCGCATGCACACAGCCCGCTTGCCCGGCACAGCTCGCGCCCTCCAGCAGCGCCCAGCACCGCTCCCAGGACGCCTCCGCTCCGCCCGGCGCGCGCATGCCGGGTTCCCAACTCGAGCAGCGCCCGGCGCAGCCTGCGCGCGCCGCGGGGCCTGCGTATGCAGGAGAGGAAATAGGGTTTCGCAGCGCCGCGCGCACCTCCAGGTACTTCCAGACGCACTCCAGGTTGCCGTTGACCATGTGCGCCCAGGCCGCATGGCGGTTGTCGCGGATCGACCGCCGCGCCTTCCAGACCGCGCTGTTGCACTTGAAGCCGCTGCCGAAGCCGACCTGCCAGACGACGTCGCCGGCCGCCACGCCCTGGCACGCCTCAATGTACGACAGCGCGTACCAGACCGACGCGGACGACGTGTTGCCGTACCTGCGCGCGCGCGCGCAGGCGCCGGCGCATCGGACTGCAGCTGCAGCAAAGCTACTTGCGCAGTGCGGCACCCCTGCTAGCCCCCTGCACGCCATCCCGCGGCGCGCTCGCGACCGCCGGCGTTGCCGCAGGTGCGTGATGCTTGCACATGCGAGCTATCTCACTCAAGGCTGCTGCGGCCATGTTGAGGCCTACAGCAGAAACTTCTGCCTGCAGCATAGAGGACACAAGGATGCTACGGAGCTGCATAGCGTGGCCTGAACTAACCCGAAAAGCTGCACGTCAGGTATGGGCGGGCGGCGGGCCGGCACGCACCAGTACAGCGAGTTGAAGGACGGCTCCACCTGTCTCCTGTCCAGGTTCAGCTGCTTGCCCAGGCCCTCGATCACGCCGCGGCCGCCTGCGCGCCCCGCTCGCGCGGCGCTCAGCCACCAGGCGGCGCGGCTCGGCACAGGCACCGGGCACAGCAAGGAAACCAGTACTGCCTGCAGCACAGGCTCATAACCCCCTGTTGCATGCAAACCTCCGCCCAAGCAACAGGCGCATGGCCCGCACACACGCCGCACGACCCGACCACGCGGGCGCCCAACCGGCCCCCAGCCCGCGCCGGCCGCGTCACGCACGGCCGCGCGCCCTGCGGGAGCCCCAAGGGTGTAGGGTTAGGTTTAGGGTTCGCGCCCGCGTGCAGGCAGAAGTGGTCGAACGCGCGGCGGAAGTCCGGCACGTACGGCTTGCGCTTCAGGCCGAGCAGCTTGCGGCCGGCCAAGTTGGCCGCGAAGCGCGCCTTCTCCGCCAGCGGCAGCACCAGCGGGCCCAGCTTGGTCAGGTTGCGCTCCAGCGCGCGCCCGGCCACCTTGACCAGGTCGCGGTTGAGCTCGACGCCGACCACGCCGGCCGCGTCCTCGCGCTGGTACACGCACCTGCGCGCGCTCTGCTCAGTGAGTGCATGTGTGATATAATGAGTGCATGTGACCTGCGCGCGCTTTGTCAGGTGAGTGATGTGATGGGTGCATGTGACCTGCGCGCGTGCCCGTGCCGCGCTCGTGAGGCGGGCGGCCTGGCGCCGCGCCGCCGCAGCCTTGCACCCGCCGCAGCTGTGCGCCCGCGCGTGCGCCTGCGAGCCGTGGGGCGCGCGGGAGGGTGTCGCCTTGATGCTGCCGCGCTGGTCAGAGCCAGCTCATTCCCCGAACTCAAGGGCAATGCACAAACCATGGTTGGCACGCAAACGCCACCATGCACGCATTGCCTTACATTGAGCTCACAGACACAGGCGCAGCACCGCGCTCTGCCCTCACAGCGCATCGGCAGGGGCGCACCGGTACGCCTTGTCGTCGGCGCCCAGGTGCACGCGCACGACGTGCTGCAGCTCGTACTTGGCGCGCGCGGCCTCGTCCATACGGTTGGTCAGCACCATGGCCGCGCCGCCCATGCGGAACAGCGTGTTGGGGATGAGCATGCTGCGGTCGCTGCCCAGGTACCAGTTCTGCGCGCCGCGCCGCTGTTGACATCGAGGCGCAGCCCACACGGAGGCGCAGTCCATGCGGGACGCGGCGTGGTGAGCGTGTGCATGCCGCAATAGCAGCCAAGGTACTGGATGTTGAACACGGCGCGCATGCGTCCAGGGGCTGCGTGCACGCACGGCTCAGGCTGGTAAGCCTGGGCTAGCAAGGTGAGCTCGCTGGCTAGGACACGCCCTGACCGGGCGTGCACCAAGAGAAAGCGTGGAACTGCTGACACTGCATGAATCAGCTTCGACCGCGCCAGCAAAGAGCGGGCGTGCATGCGCACGGTGTCCTCGGCCGACGACGCCGCCGGTGGCGTCGGGGTGCACCCGGGCAGCCCGTAGCCCTGGCCCTTCCCTGCCTAGACACCCTTGCTCGGCAGCAGGCGCGCGCGCGCCTGCGTGATGTTCTCGGTCGACACCACCAGCGCGTACTTGCCGGGCTCGGTGCGCAGCAGGCGCTGCGCGAGGCCGATCGCGATCACGCCCGCGCTGCAGCCCATGCCCGCCAGGTTGAACGAGAGCAGGTCGCTGCGCATGCGGAAGTGGTTGGCGATCATGGCCGACAGCGACGGCGTCGGGTTGAACAGCGAGCAGTTGACGACCAGGATGTCGATGTCCTTGGCGGCCAGGCCTGCGCGCCGGCGGGGGAAGCTCAGGGTGTGGAGTGTGCCATCAGCGCTGGGCCGGTCCGTGCCGGGCCGAGCCGCGCCGAGCGGGCTTGGAGCCCACCCACGGCCGTAGCCGTTGCTGTGGCCTTGCGTCCTGGAGCCCACCCACGGCCGTGGCCGTTGCTGTGGCCTTGCGTCGGGGCTGGGGCGGATGAGGCTTGCGGCATAGCACCGCATGAGCACCATGGGCCTCACCTCCCGCCACAGGTCACGGGAGGAACAGTCTGCTGCTTCTACCCTGTGCACTGCACTCAACTCTCTAGCACAAGTCTTGTGCAAAGAGGTTCCTGTTCTGGCGGTGGCTGCAGCACGGCCGCCTGCCTGCCTGCACCCCAGTCGTCGCACCAAGGCGCTCCAGCACCCCCACTGCAGTCCCAGCCCGCACCCCGCCCAGCCCCGCATCAAAGCACACGTCCACGGCCCCTCACCTGGCCCTCCCTCCTGCACAGGGGCGCCGTCCCTGCATCCCTGCCCTCCTGCGCAGGGGCGCCGCACCGGTGCGCTCCAGCACCTCAGTGACCGCGCCGAAGAGCACCATGCGCGCCTCCTCGCGCGCGTGCTCCATGCTGACCTCGGGCGGCTCCAGGTGCAGCGAGGGCGGCAGGTAGGTCTCGTCGCTCAGGCCGTTGCGGTGGCTGATGCGCCCCTGGAACTCCAGCGCCTCCTCCGAGAACTTCTGCGCGCGCGGTAGGGATAGGGTTAGGCCCCCGCCCCCCGCGCGCGTACCAGCCCCGGCGCTCTTGGGACCCGGCTGCCAGCACCCGACCGCGGGCGGCAGCACCCGAGCCAGCGGCTGACAGGCCGCTCGCGCTGGTACAGTGCTTGTCAGTGACCAGGCAGCCAAGCCGCCCGGTCCCTGGCCCGCTGGCCCTGGGTTGCAGGCGCGCAGGCGCGGCCCGGCCGCGCACGCCAGCGCCGCGACGCGCCGTAAGCGCGGCCTATGGGCGCGCACCCCGAAGTCGCGCGAGCCGCGCAGGAAGCCGCCCAGGTCGACCTTGTACTCGTCGGGCGGCTTGTAGCAGGCAAAGTCCAGCAGGTAGCAGCGCGCGCGCTCGCGCCGCCACGCGACGACCGCCGCCGCCGCGAGCGCGAGCGCCAGCAGCGCAGGCAGCTGCGCGGCGCCGGCGGCGTCAGGTCACCGGCGGCCCTCTGGCGGGCATGCACAGCGCGGCGGGCAGCACAGCGCGCGCGCTGGCGGTCGCGTTGCAGCCGCCGCCGGCTGCGCTTTCGGGCGACCTGGCCGTGCTGCATTGCACCCATACGCGACCGGCCCGCAGAGCGGACTAGAGCGGGATAGCGCTCCCCCCACCTATGTGACCTGACCCGAGCGGGCCGCTGCTGCCGCCCCGCGTGTCAGCAGGGCGTGCCGCGCGCAGAGGTGCACAGGGCAGGCGTGCAAAGAGTACGGTAGGTCTGCTCACAGACCTCCCAGAATGGGCGCAGCGGATGTGTGGAGCACACCCCCGCCCGAGACTCCGGCAGCTAGCTCAGCAAGTGCCTGGCATGCACAGCAGCAAAGCACAGGCCGGGGGGCTGCAGCAGCCGCGCACCAGCGCGATCTGCATGCCAGCGGCCGCCCCATGCGCTTGCTCCGCCCAGCTCGGCAGCCGCGCGCTGATCACCTCTGCCTGCGCTCCACGCATGCATGTTGTCAGAACAGCGGGTGCGCGCGGCGGCGACGCTGACGCGTAGGCGGGCAAAGTGCAGCGCAGGCGCAGGCGGGCGGCTCTCGCACCAGGCCGCCCAGCAGCGCCACCGACGCTGCCGCCGCTGCCACGTACGGCGTTCCAGCCATCAGCATGCATGCCAGCTTTGATCGCCGAAGCGCGCCTGCGCCGCAGAGTTATGCGTGATCAGACCAGCCCGACCAGCTGGTCGACTGTGGTACACGCTGCCCGGTTGGTGCGGTCTCTGTAGCGGCCGGCACTCGGCACGCCAGCGAGACAGTCACGCACAGCGGCCCGCACAAAGCGCGAGATGGTGGCAACCAGCAGCCTGCATCCCTTGGCTGCCTCTCCGCGACACAGTCCCAGCTACCGGTCTCCGTCCTACAGCTATCGGCCTGGCCGTACAGCCCCCGGGTCACGCCGAGCCCAACTGAATTCTGGTTCCAACCCCGGCCGGCGCCAGGTGTCTGGATTGTAGCCGCACCCGCGCCGGCAGTGCTCCTGTCGCCATCATCGCCCACAAGGCGGGCCCGCTCGGGCGGTGCGTGCTGACACATCTGCTCCCAGCCGCAGCCCCGCCTACGCCAGCCACCTTGCTCGTCCCACTTTCGCGAGCCGCCCTGTCCCAAGAGGCAGCAGCCTGGCTTGCTGGCGAAAGGGGTGGAGGGGAGAGGTGCACCGAGGGCCTGATCAGCGTCCCGAGAGGAAGTAGTCCAGAGTGAGTAGCAGGGTATTCATAGGTTCCTAACCCCTATCATAGGACTTCTCGAGGCGCTTGAGACCCGCTAGTCCCTGTCAAGCATGCCAGGCACACGGGAGTGGTAAACCTGCGTTCACGGTGCACAACGGACGGTTTTTGCAGCCAGCCAAAACATGTTGCACCATGCACAACAAGGCGGCAAGTGAACAAGTATGCTAAGCCTTACGGTTGACTGCAGCACGCAGACGCAGCTTGCGCACGTTCCGGACTTATGCAAAGGCCGGCACACGCTGCCTCGCGACAGCGTACTGTTGGCAATCAGTTGAGACCGGCAGCTTGCAAGGAGCCTAAGCTCTGCGCTCGCACGCCGCGACAGGAGCCGACGAAAAGTCCAGCAGCACGCCCGCAGCCCAGCGCGCAGCTCATGCCTTGCATGAAGGCTTCCGCGAAGACTAGCGGCGCAGCCACCAGGCTTGGTAGCTCACATGTGGCAGTCGGGCTCCACTGCGTAGCAGTACGCTCGCAGCCTAGGAGCTACACACAGCAATTTGCAAGGCACTCTTAGACCAGTGCTGCAGTTGCACTGCTTGGACTAGCACTGGCGCCTGCAGCCCGGCACAGCGCTCCCATTGCATTTTGGGCACAGTCATTTTGGGCACAGTCAAACCGCTGGTACCGCTGCGGCCCCTGCCACCCCGAGCGTACCAGCGACGCCCCCGGCAATCCGCCGCGGCCAGCAGCGCCGCCCGCTGCCTCACGCGCAGCTCAGCGACACGCCCGGCGGCAGCGCAACGCGGTGCCCCACAAACTTTATGTGGCAGATGTCGATGTTGGGCTCCTCGTGGTCGTCCCCGAACAGCTCCATCAGGTTCTCCTGGTCGACCAGCTTGACGAGCACCGCGTTGCCCGCACGGCGGCGGTCCAGCCTGATGTGCAGCCTGCGCGCGCAGTACTACTGCCTTCACCTGCGGTTCTTGCAGCTGTGCAGCCACTGTAGACATCCAGGTTAGGCCGCAACCATGCACCCAACGATCGGCCACAAGACTGCTGGAGCTCGGACGGTGCCTGCGGCCCGGCCCTCCGGGCTACCTGCCACCTGCGAGCCGCGGAGCAGCCAACCGCGTGCGCCCTGCCAACAGGGTCTTGCACATGCATGGGTGTTCAGCCCCGCCGCATGTGACCCTCGGAGTCGACCCCGGTAGGGCTGCGAGGGCGGGGCCGCACGCGTTGCGGCCCTCGGTCAGGTTGGTGCCCATGTGGCCGTCCAGGCCATCGAGGTCGGCCTCCATGTCGAGCACGTCGCCGGCCTCGTCGTCGGCCGGCCCCTCGCCCTCGCTGCCGTCCCCGGCCTCGCCGCCGGCCTCGGCCTCCAGCAGCGCCTCCCCCTCCGCGTCCGCCTCCATGTCGGACAGGTCGGACTGCGGCCACGGCAGCGACTCCCCGCTCTCAGACAGCCCCAGCTGCTGCGCCGCTGCGTCGCTGTCTACCGTGCTCGCGGCCGCTGTGCGGACCGCTATATCCAATATGCCGTGAAGGGCCGCCATGTGGTGCGCGCCCTGCTCCGCGGGGCTGCCGGAGGCGCCCGCGCCCGCGCCGGCACTCGCGCCCGGCGCGGCCGCAGCCGCCGGGCCCGCCCCGGCAGCCCCACCGCCCCATGCGCCGTCGCCCTGCAGGCTCGCCTGCAGGGCGTCCTGCGATGGGCCAGCGCCGTTGCCCCCGCCCGCCGAGCCCCCCGCAGCCGCGCCGCCGGGAGCGCCGTTCGCAGCGCCGCCGAGGATCCCGGCCGCCACCGCTTGCAGGGCGGCGTACGCCTGCGCCCCCCCGCACCGCGCTAGTGTGAGCCGCCATGGATGGACATGCAGAAGCGCCAGGCACCAGCTGCGGCGTTGGCCCTCTGCTCGACCCATCGCACACCATGCACCCTGGCGCGGGAGCGCTGCGGCAGTGCATTGCACATCCAGCGCGCAGGGCGCCCTGCATGGCCTGGCTGAGCCGCTGGCGCAGACGACGCCTGCAATAGCGTAGTGGGCTGCAGCCACGCAGCCATTGTGCCAGGGTCTCTTCAGTGCAACCTTGGATGAACCAGGCGGCGGGTCTGCCCCCATGCGGGCTCGCCAGCAACGGAGTAGACGGGGAGGGCGCCGCGCACCGGCGCGGCCTCGCCCGGCGGCGACAGCGGCTCGGACTCGGTGTCGCTTGGCTCCGGCCACGCGACGCGAAAGTCATGGTACGCTGCCAGCGCCTCCGTGGCGACCGGCGAGCGGCGCGCCCAGGCAGCCTCGGTGTCCCAGAGGTCCTGCGCGGCGCGGCGCGCGCGGTGGGCAGCGCGCCCCGGAGCGGCGCCAGTACGGGCCGCGGCGCCGCGGGGCGTGCGCCGCGCGCGCGTGCACGCGCCTCCTGTGGCGGCGCACGGCGCCGCGCGGGAGCTCCGTGCGACACGCGCCACGCATCGAGCACCTTGTATGTCCGCATATGCTAGCCTGCGGTGCTGCCCCAGGCGTTGTCCTGCACGTTTGTGTCAGGCAAGCACTAATTATATCTTCAGCAAGCGGCTGTCAACGTTACGTTATATTATCGTTCTAAGGGAGGGACTGCTCTGTGTTGCCAAGGCCCGCCGTCGCGCCCGGTGCTGCCAGGGATGTGTGGCACTCGCCGTGTTTATTAGGGTAGGGCGTGCTTCCGAAACATGGCCATGAGCTGGCCATGCGAGGGGCTTGACGCATGACAAACCCGCAGGAATGGGCATGGGCGCGGAACAAGCAGGCGCAGAGCGCCCCGGGGCTCATCCCCACCTGCGGCAACACGGGGTCGGCGCCAGAATAGATGGGTGCGAGCGTGTGCCTGCGGAGTACCCGCGTGTTCCTGCGGAAGGCCCGCGACTGCCCGCGGTCGAAGAAGCAGAACCACACGACCGGGTGCGGGGGCCCCGCCTGCCGGGCGGCAGCCGCCCCTCAGCCCGCCCCAGCGACAGGCGCGCCGCCGCTCACGTGCCGCATGCCGGGCATTGCCCTGGTTCGACGCCTGTAAAACCTTCTCACAGGACCAAGTGAGTGAGTGCCACACTGCCTTATCACTGTTTAACTGTGCACATGCATGCACCCGGCCGTGAGCACGCTCTGCACCCTCGCCGCCCCCCAAGCAGCGCCCAGCCCAGCCGGCCGCGTGCGCGCCTGTGCGCCGGCGGGCGGGGCGCCCGCCCGCCAGGCAGGGTCAAACTCGATCCACATGCCCGCGCTGCAGGCGTAGCAGGCGATCGGAGGCGGCAGCTCGCCTGGCGCCGCACACGTGCCCGCAGGAGTCAGTGCGTTGGCCCAGGCCAGAACTTCCTGCGGGGCGGGCATCAGGGCCCGAACGAGGAGGCGGGTCGCAGGACGCCACCGCGCGCAGCCCCCCCTCCGGCAAGGCAACCGCCTGGTCGATGCCCCAGCGCTCGCAGCGCGCGCGTCGCTGACACAGATCAGCGCGCCGCCGTGCGCTCGAGGCCAGTGCTGAGGCAGGTGCCAGCGGGGGTGGGCGCCACGCCGGACCCCGCGCGCGGGATGCGGGTCGCACCCTTGAGGCAGGCCTGCAGCACGTCCTCCTTGGCAGCCAGGCCCGAGCACGCTGCGCTCGCGGGGTGCTCGGCCACGCCCTGCAGGCAAGCGGCAGATGCTTTCAGAAAGTGTGCGCACGTTTTGGAGCGCTTCTGAGCCTGGGCGCTCTGCGTCGCAGCGCTCAGGGTGCGGGCGCAGACACCCTGCA
>JAABUV010002233.1_pt1 | contig 26644 bp, 35 predicted proteins | sample 5559971 | NCBI WGS metagenome assembly JAABUV01 (sample SAMN10711881, study PRJNA513362) | rock metagenome | isolation source: Antarctica rocks | place: Antarctica: Victoria Land, Knobhead nord | collected 2015-12-19
CGACGAGCCAGCCATGCACCAGGTCAATGTCGAGGAGCGGGAAGATGGCCACGTCGTCGGTGTACTCGAACGCGTGCACGTCATGGAACCGAACGTTCACGTCCACGCCAGTCGCCAGCTTCGGCAGGAGCGCGATGACGTCCGCAATGCTTTGACGCACCTGCGCCCACGGGTAGCCCTGTTCCCTTGCCGCCGCGACGCCCGAGCCGGCCAGGCGCGGTCGAGCGCTGCCGACGCGCTCTTGTGCGCTGCGACCAGGTGCGCGGCGCTCCCTACCGTCGCACGCAGGCAGACAGTCGGACCGCATGAAAGTCGGGCCGTGTACAGCAAGCAGACCGAGCGCGGTCCGAGCAGGTGGGCTCCAGCGCTGGCCGGCGTCTGCGCTCTCCTCTCACACTGCAGCAGCAGGCAGCGCTCGTCCCGACGCACCGCAGGAGGCCCGCCATAGACAGTGGCGCAACAAGCGCTGCAGCGGCACGCTGCGAGGCAGGCGGTGCGGGGGATCGGCGCCAGCGCACGTTCGCGCGGTACTCTGGCGACGCGGCGCGCAGGCGCTCCTCGCTGTTGGCATCCAGCAGGTGCCCGGCCACCAGAGAGACCAAGCGCTCCTGGGTCACGTCCGGCGCGCCGGCGGGCAGCTGGATCGCATTGCGCAGCAGCAGCACGTTGGCGATCGCCAGCAGCGGACACGGCCCGTTCTCGTTCTGTATCACTACACGCACCGCCCGACGACTCGGCCCAAAGCTTATTGTCTTGAGCTTGTAGCTCGCTGGCTGCAGCGCCATGGGTGGCACGCGTCGCGTGCTCCTCAGCACAGCCTCACCAGCTCTGCATCGGGCAAGATGAGTTCATTGTGCAGCTTATTTTGCTCATCAGAAGGGAGGGCCGAGCATGCCCAGGTCAGCAGTAGGGTTCTATTTCTCGCTCGGTGTCTCCTGGGCCCAAAAGCAGTCTCCTTGAGATACAGTCCTGCAGGGAAAACCATCAATCTATTCCAAGCTCAAGAGACTCTTTGTACACACTCACAAGCCAACCAGCTTACTCACAGCTCGCAGCCGCTATGGGTATCATCGACGCGGTCAAGGGGGCAATCACAGGTGAGAAGGCAGACATAGTTCGTCCTTCATCCACCAGCGGCGCCACTATTGGCCGTGGTGAGCGCTCAGATTAGCATGCATACAATGGTCTGCAACGTGCTTGCTTTCTTGGACCGCTCCCTTGCTTGATTGCCTGTCGCAAGTTGTTTGCAGCCTGAATCCGGCCGGCCTCGTGACTGCCGCCGCCCTGCGCTGCTTCTAGCTTTGCGGATTGCGAAGGAGAGCACCGAATTTACGTTTGCTAGCACGGGTTCTTCAGGCGGAGGCGGAGGAGCGGAGGGGAGCAAGAACGTGACGTCCTCCACCTCTGTCGAGTGCGAGCGCGTCTTCGAGGCCAAGGTGAGCAGTGCCTTTGTGCTGGGTCACTCCTAGTTGCACTGAAGTGCTTCAGAGCACAGCTTCCAGTGTTAATGGCGCTGCCGGCTACCTGTATTGCTGACTTCTGTGAGGTGTAGTGTGGCGCAGGTCCTGTTGACCGTCCCTGTCGTCCTGCCTGGGTGCTACCAAGCTGTGTTGCGAGGTGACCGGCGGTGTGTGTCAGCAATGCGTTACTGCTGTTGCTGACTTGCGGCTGTTGCGGTCGCAGGGCAAGGCTGAGCCATGGGAGAAGGCACAGGACCTGACCCGTCAGGCGATGGAGAGCGCACGCACTGCGCAGATCAAGGCTTGCGACGCCACAAAGACGTACGAGAACTACACGCGGGCAAATGAGGCTGCTGAGGCTGCGCACAGCCGCCAGGCGCAGGTAAGTTCAAGCCGCTGCGGCGAACTGAAGACTTGCGTGTAGTGTGCTATGTCCGTGTAGTATGCATAGTGTTTACAGTACCTGCTTATTTCACAGGGGGCGCTGCGTATATTTGATCGCAGAGAGTAGTGTGACTGGTATTGCTTTGGTGTGTACTTATGTGCAGGTTGATCAAGTAGCATATTTGTTCCCTTGGCTTCAGTGTGCAAGCGTATGCTTGTCATCACTCACGCGTGTATCGTCACTGAGGGTGGTGTGGGACTGCCGTTCAGCTGGAGAAGGAGCTGGCGTCTGCGCGCGCATCAGCGAACCCGGGCGACCTGAAGGGCAAGGAGGCGGAGCTGCAGCGCGCCAAGGAGGAGGCGCGCCGCCTGGGCGAGGAGCGCGCCAAGGCGCAGAAGGTGACCCACACGTTCTTGCTAATTTCCTGCCTGTGGTGTTGTGCCTGGTTGTGCACTATGTGCTGGCTCACATGTGGTCAGTGTTGTGTATGTCTGCGATTGACAGTAGCACTGCACAGCACGCAGTCCTTTTATCAAGAAATAGGGGTGAGTTGCATTGTCTTCACTCACTGAGTGCTGCCGGCGTTGGTGCAGGACGTGGAGATCGCGCGCGCGGAGGTGGAGCGCCAGAAGACTGTGGTGGGTGAGGCAGACACCGCGCCTGCGCGCGACCGCATGTCGCGCCTGGAGAGCGAGCTGGAGCAGCTGCGCCAGTGCGCACCCGGTGCTAGCTGACAGTGCAAAGTATCACAGCTTGTCTCTTGGGAGACCATGCAAAGAGTGCATGCAGTTGTTGAGCCTGGCGTTTAGCTGAGCTTTTAGGGCTGCCAAGTTGGTGACTAAATGGTTAGCAAATGCGCTCCGTTTGCAGGAAGAAGCGCGAGGCGGAGGGCAAGAAGACGAACTTTGCCGAGGAGATGCGGCGTATCGAGGAGACGCGCGGCAGCAAGCTCAGCGGTGCGAATCTTGGTGCTTATGATATATGTATCACTGGGTGGTGATGTGCAGGTTGTGCAAAGTAAATGCAGGCCCATTTGTGGCTGTTTCAGATTGAAGTGAAACAGGGAGATGGTGCGCTGCTCGCAGACGTGGAGCGCCTGCAGAACCTGCTGTCGCAGCAGGACAAGGAGATTGACGAGACCGCGCAGCACTTGAAGGACCTGAAGGACAACCGCGACCGCATCTCGCGCGAGCTGTCCGAGGCGAAGTGCGCACCCCCGACGTGTTGCAGTGCTCAAGCAAGTTGTAGCTGCATTTGCTATGCATTGGAAAGGGTACTTTAAGGGTGAGGAAGTTCAGTGCTGATGCAACTTTGTGATGAAGCGCATCACTTATGCTCTTGCTACACACCTATAAAGTTTTGCTGGTGTTATTGTGATGACTTCGTCTGCTATGGCTGCTTCATGTTTTGCGATGTGCTGCAATGGAGATGGCAGGCAGCACATGATGTGTTGCGCCCTACAGGCGCGCCGCGGAGGCTGCTGGCCAGAAGCTGGAGTACGCACAGATGACCGTGAAGGACACCACTGGTGCCCTGGACAAGCTCTCGTGCGTCCCGTGCTTGTATGCTGTTCCATGTCGTATGAATGTTCCAGTGCTGCACATGTTGTGCCTGGCGATGTACATGCATGCCTATTTGCGTACTACATTTTTATAACTAAGATACCTGTTTTGTCGGTCATCCTTGTAAGGCGCTATATCTAGTCTGCATCCTTACTCCCCATTGACATGGGATGGTCGCTGCGCAGGCTGAAGGAGGGTGACCTGATGAAGAAGATTGAGGCTGCGCGCGACGAGGTGTGCACAAGCAGAACACCCTGCTGTGCACTCTTTCTTTGTATGAGGGTTGAGGGTTGCTCTTTGCACTGTATGCACGATGTGCTGCTTGAGTGTGCGCCCCCAGCACGTTGTGGCTCAGGCAACGGCTTGGGTGCTGCAGGTCGCCAAGATCCAGCGCGAGCACGACGCGCGCGAGGTGGAGCTGCGCAAGGCGGTCGAGCACTTCGAGTCGGTCAAGAAGTCGGCTGGTCCTTCCGCCGAGTGCGACCCTACTTCACAATACATGTATCGCATGTGTGTATGTGCATATGGGGGTGTCTGTCCTCAGTCTACTGGGCTGCGTATACGCTTTTATACAGTCATGGTCATGGAACAAAGTGATAGGGGTGGTGCTGACGCTGTTGCTGCCGGCAGGTCGGTCGTCAAGGCGCGCGAGGCGGCGGACGCCATCGACCGCGACCTCAAGGCTATCGCGGCGCGCGCGCGCGAGGCCGAGGCCCGCCGCGCGGAGCTGGAGAAGGCGTTCAAGATGCAGGTGCGGTCTCGCCCTTTGCCCGTAGTGTAGCTGCTTGGCGGCACCGGGGGGTTCTTTTTGGTACTGATGACGTGGCTGTACAATAGGGTATGGATGCGATGGCATAGCATGTTTTTATGCTTGTGGCTTGCATGCATGCCACAGCTTTGAATATGGATTTTGCGGTGTGTCATTGCAGACATCTTTTGCAGTGTTGTTTTAGAGAATGTACCTGTGCGGTGCAGGGCCAGCGCGCCGATCAGGCTGAGCAGATGGCTGAGCAGAAGATGCACGAGTATGAGCAGAAGAAGACCATCGCGGAGCAGGCCGATGCCTACAAGAAGGTGCACCCAACGCTCAGCGGTCAGTGTGTCCTGCAGCACTGCAGTAATGCGAGTGGGTCTGCGTGTCTTGCAGCTCTGCAGTAATGCGTGTGGGTCTGCGTTAACACAGCAGTCATGAGTGTGTGGGGCTGTGTTAATAGAGCGTTAACAGTGTGACGTGTGAAGCTGAAGTGTTTGGCAGATATGCAGTCGGGTGATTGTCCTGAATGGAACGAGTGTGAGCGGCAACATCTTTACGTGTTGTGCATGTGCAGGACCTGTGGGAGAAGGCGAAGGACGCTGGCGACATGGGCGACCAGGACGCCGCCACGCGCCTGGCCAACCTGTGCGCAGCCTCCGCCCTGCCGAGTGCAATCTGTGGCTGCTGCTGTAAATGCTACGCATTACAGCGCATGGCACAGCATGCACTGCCTTTGGCTGATGCTGAAAGAGAAGCTGTTCCTGCGCTACAGGCAAAGAAGTGGGAAGCTATTATGCTTTTTGGCATGTTGCCAGATGCACTTGCTGAACCCTGCGACAGCTCTGTGCCGCGGCTGCGCGTGCTTGCGCTGGTGCTGCTACCACAGACTGACTTGGCGGTGAGTCGGCAGGGAGCACCGCCACGAGAAGCGCGTGGAGCAGACGACCACCACAACCAAGACTGCCACGGGCACCACCGGTGGCGGCCAGCAGACCACGCACACGGCCCAGAAGGTTCAGCACAGCTCGGGCGCTGCCAAGGAGTAGGAAGCTCTGATATGTAGACTCTGGTACATGTGATTCTCTGCAATGGCATGTGCCTAGTGGCATCAAGCGGGCCGACAATTTATTGGCACGCACTTTGTGTGCGAGGATGTGATTTCAGCGGTATGCATGATGTTGCCTTGCCTGAGGACTTGTTGGGAGCTGTGTGCTAGTTCAGATGACGTATGTCAGGGTCAAGCGTGGTCTGTGGGATGCTGCTGGCTGTCGACACCACCAATCTTGCTGGCTGTCGTACACCACCAGTCTAGCTAGTTTTGCACTGCTGTCATTGTCTACGTGTGTTGTTACATACTTCATGTGGCACTTTCCTCATCTGCAAATGCAGATTGTGCCTTCACACCACTACATGGCAAACACTTTGTCTGAACTAAAAATGTTCGACCTAAGGACCCATATCGGTGGTGTGTTCCTCTCATATGGTCATGCGTGCATGTTCAATGTGTGCCAACAACTTACTGCCTAACCCTAACCCTATCATCCCCTGTCACGCCAATTCCTTGTAAATATCACACAATAGTGTAGTCGTACCTACACTGTGTATTGTGTATCGTTGGATACCAGAGGACACGTACAGATGGAAGATACTGATGGCACATGTGATATAATGCTGCCAAGCAGGCATCAGCAGCGCTCAAAAATTTTGTACAGCTTCTCCAGACGCGTCAGCTCCACCACCGTCCCGTCCGTGGCGCGACTGCGTGGAGGCTTTAATCCGTGGCGCATGGCGGGGAAGAGCACCTGCGGACATGCTCATGGTCACTAGGCTTGCACATATTGCGGCGCAACGTCGCACAATGAGAAGTCACTCCCAAGAGGGCGCGCACATGCTCGATCATCCATTCGCGCGCCGAGCGGGCCTCCTCAGCTGCCTCCGCGTCCGCCGCAGCCGCATCCGGTGGCCGGCCAGGCCCTGCATGCGCGCCAGTGCTCGCGGCAGTGGCTGGCTGGCCTGCGGGAGGCCCCACAGCGCCGCCATTGCCACGGCCGTCCCTGATGCCCATGGCAGCTGCGGCCCCGGCCGGCCCCGCAGCCCCGCCGCCGGCCGCCGCCAGCGCGGCGGCCCCCGACCCCCGCGATCCGCCGTCGCCAGACGTGCCCAGCGCCGTGGCGCCGGCGCTCCCCGCCCCGTCCCGTGGCCCTGCATCCGCGGCGCCGGCGCCTGGAAGCTCCGCAGGTAGGGCGCCGGGCGTGCCGGCGGCCGCCGCGGGCGCGCCGCCGTCGACCTGCATGGGCTCCGCGGCGTCCGTGGCCGGGCCGGGCTGCCGAGGCGCGTGCTCAGGAGCGCGCTCGCTCAGCAGCGGCAGCTGCGCGCAGTAGAAGTCCGAGAGCGCCTGCGCATGCGCCGGCGAGGGCAGTGTCTGAGCCTCACATGGCGGTAGTGCAGGGAACAGCGAGCCGGCCCCAGAGCGCTGTGCGCTGGGCCGAGCGCGGCCGGCGCGCTCGCGCCGCGGCACCCGGCTGACACCTCTGCCTTCATGATCGAGTCACAGGGTGCAGCAACCAGCTCCCTGCTGCCTGAGCCGCCTGGCTGGCCGACGGAGGCTGGAGCTCCGCCGCCATCAGAGCAGACAGCGCTGTTGAGGGCGTGTGCCCTGCGCCAAGGCGGAACCCTATGCAGGGCAAGAGCGCCGCAGCGGCCCAGGAGCGGGGAGGTGGGGCCAGGCCGATCGCTCCGCCGCCTGAGGGGGCGCCCAGGCTCGGGCGCGCCCCCGGCCGGGCGCCGCCCGCGGCGCGCGCGCGCGCCTCGGCGAGCGTGCGGAAGCAGGGCTTCTCCGCGGCCCAGTCCACGTCGCGCGCCAGCGCCAGCACGAAGCCCGGCAGGCGGTCCAGGTCCGGCGCGTGGCCGTCCACCAGCTGCGGCAGCGACGCCAGCCGCCCGGCCGCGTCCACGCCTGGGCGCGCGCGGCGCGCGGGCCTCAGGTCCGCCCTGCTCTGTTTTGAGAAAACATAAGTTTCGAAACAAGCAGAGAGGCAGTCCAGCGCAGGCTCCCCTGCGGCTACACTGTCACGACTTTGCTTCAGCCCTGCGCGAGCCGCGGCCGCCCCGGTCGCCCATCGGAGGCGCCGCAGCGCCACTGCGCCAGGTCGGATGGCGCGCCCGCAAGCTCGGCGGCCGCCCCTCAATGCAGGCTCGCCCCAGGCCGGGCCGGGCCCGGCGGGCGGGTGCACCGAGGGACAGGTACTCGGCCAGCATGGGCGCCTTGGCCAGCAGCAGCCGCTCCACCAGCGCCGCAACCTCGCCCGCGCCCGCCTCGCCCATGTCCTCCTGGCCGCCGGCCGCCCCATGCGGCCGCGTGAGCGCTCGCGGCGCCGGCGCCCGGCTTAGCTTTTGGCGGCCGCCGCGCCCGCGCCCGCCATGCAACGAAAAGCAGGGCTACGATGGGCGCACGCAGGGCGCGCCCCCGCAGAGCGGAGCGGCCGGCGGGCCCGCGGGAGCACGCGGCCGCCGCCCAGGCGCGCGCGCGGGCGCACCGGCGCATCGCCGTACAGGTCAGGCGCGCTCAGCGCGGCGGCCGCAAGGTCCGCCACTCGCGGCGCGTCCTCAAGCCGCACGGCGGGCAGGCTCTCCCAGCGTCGCAGCGCCTGCGCGACGGAGCGACCGCGGGCTCTTACCAGACCTGCGAGGGCTCTGAGGCCACGGTGAATCGAGAGAGGACGAACTGGCGGCGCAAGGAGAGCGCAGAACGGACGGGCCGGACCGCCTGGAGCGCACGCGCTGGCTGGTAGGGGACCCTGTGTGCGGCACGGGCGCGCCAGGCGGCCGGCCCCGTCCCCGGCCGGGGCAGCAGCGCCAGGGCGGCGGGCGGGCGCGCCTGCTGGTAGAACAGGTCGCGCGAGAGGACGGCGACGTCCAGCAGGAAGAGCCGCGTGCCGCCCTGGACCAGCGCGAGCGCCTCGTCGGCCATGCCCACAAACGTGTGCCCGCGCAGCATGTCCGTCAGGCCTGCCGCCCATGCGCACAATGTCTCAGGCACACGCCGTCCACTGCTCGCTGGAGGGCCATGCGCACAAAGGTGTGCCCGCGCAGCATGTCCGTCAGGCCTGCCGCGCGCGCGTTGCCCGCTACCCAGTGAAGGGTCGCAGCAAGCCCGGTCCCGATCAGCGCGGGGCGTGGCCCCTGTATGGTGCGCTGGGCGCGTTGCTCATACAAACCTGGTTCTGCATCGTCGCTGCTCAGACAATGCCGCTCGCATGTGCAGCTCGCATGTGCACCCATGCATCCACGCGAGCAGCTGCGGGTGCAGTCACGCAGCATGGTAGCGGGGGGCGCGGGGGCGAGGGCGCGCCGCGGTGCGCGCCCCGGTCCACCTCCACGAGCAGCTCCTGGATGGAGTCCAGCTGGCAGGCAGGCGGCGCGTGGCGCGCGCACACCGCGCGCGCGCTGCCCCCGGGCCCTGGCGGTCCCCCCGGCGCCGGGCCCAGCCCCGCAAGTGCCTCCAGGCCCTCCTCATCCACGGGCGCCATGTCCGCCCAGGCGTCGGCGCCCGCGGCCGCCCCGTCCCAGGCCTCCCGTGGCCGCACGAGGCCACGCTGGGCGCCGCGCCGGCGCGCCGGCGCGCCCGCCGCCGCCGCCGCCGCCGCTGCCGCTGCCGCGACCGGGTCGCCGCCGCCCGCGGCGTCGCCGCCGGCGGCCGCAGCGCCGTTGCCGGCGGCCGCCGCGTCGCCGGCGCGCGGGGGCCCCAGCCTGCTGGGGGCGCTGCCGGAGTGCCTGCCGGGGCCGGCGCCGCCGCCGCCGCCGCCGCCCGGCGCGCTGGTGGCGACCGGGCCGGAGGGCCAGCGGGCGGGGGGGCTGCCACCGCTCGCGGAGGGGCTGCCGCCGCCGGCGAAGGGGCTGCCGCCGCCGCTGCCGGCCCGCGGCGACGGCCGCAGGAATCTTTCCATCGTCTGCGCGCGGCTGTCGGTACGGACCAGCTTGCGCGGATCATAGGCCGCCTGCGCGGGGCACCGGCAGGCGACTCACGCAGAGCGGGCGGGGCCGCCGCGCACCGCCGCGCTCAGCCCCGCGCCGCCTGCGCACGGCGACGCGGCGCCGGCCGGCACAGCGTGAGGGAGCGGCCCCGCTGCGGCTGTCGGCGCGCGCCAGCATGCGCCTGCCTCGCGCGCTCTGCTGAGGCCGCTGCCACCCCATCATCCGCCGGACAGCATTGCCCCCCGATGCCGGTGCTGGTGCGGGGCGCATCAGCGCACATGCAGGCGGGTGAGCGCAGGCTCGCGGCCCGCACCTTGTCGCGGCGCGCAGTGAGGACGGGTGGCGGCCACGCCGGCGCCCCCCGCCGCCCCTCCGCATCCTCATCCTCTTCTTCGCTCACGCTACAAACGGAATCGTCATCGCTCGCGCCCTCAACCGCGCCCGCGGCGCCCCCGCTGCGCGCGCGCTTGCTGCGCGCGGCGCCGGCCGCACCCGCGCCGGGGCGCTCCGCGCCCTGGGTTCCCCCGGCGGCGGCGGCGCGCGCGAGCGCGCGGTCGGGGCTGAGCACCAGCGGCGCGCTCGGCAGCAGCGTCTGTGTGAACGTGCGCCTGGCGCAGCCGGCGCACAGCACATCAGGCAGACGTCCGCGGTTCACTGACCCGCTTACGCGCGGTTGTGAGCACATCAGCATGCAGACACAGCTGCGCATTGCACAGACTCCGTTCCTGTTGGCTCTGACAGTTGTTCGTCGAGCTGAGCGAGCAACCCAGCCGAGCGCACACGCATGCACACGTAGAGCCGGCCGGTTCCCGCCGCCCCTGCACGTCGGCCAGACCTGCCAGGCCCTGCGGGGCAGCGCAGGGGACATGCAGCCCGCAGGGGGCCGGCGGCGCGCGCACTGCGAGTTCGAGCCCAGCAGCAGCGCCTCGGCGGCCTGGCACAGGCGCGCGATGAGCGCCTCCTGGTGCAGGAAGCCCACCTCGCGCTTGGTCGGGTGCACATTGACGTCCACGTGCGCGCCCGGCAGGCGCAGGTCCTGCGCGGCGCACTCTCGCACTATGCAGGGCTGGCCGACCGCAGTCGGCACACTCGCTGCTGAGCCCAGCGCCTAAGCCCAGACGCCTGACGCGTGGGACGCAGCGACATCGCGGCATGAAATGCGCATGCGCGTGGACTTGTACATGGCCACCCGAGCGCATGCACCACATCAGTTGACCATGCTCCCAGAGCAACCGCAAGCTTTGTGTGCCGACGGCCAGCACACCCCGCCGGTTCCTGCCGCACCCACACAGCTCACGACGCTGGCAGGGCTCACGACACTGACGGGAGGCGTGTTACTGGCAGGGTTTGACAACCCTACCAGGAACACAAAGGGCTTGGCAGCCTTGGGCAGCACGGACGCGTACGTGGCCTCCAGCGCGCGCCGCAGCGGCGCGCACTCCACGGGCCGCCCATTGATGAACAGCACCAGCACCGCGCGCTTGCCGCTGTAATCCGCGCTTGACACGTAACCCTGCGCAGGGTGAAGGGTTAGGGTGCAGCTGCGCTCAGAGCAGGCGCCACGCACAATATGCAGCCCGAATGTCAGTGTTGAGCATTGTGTTCGACTCAGCAATCTCTGACTGCAGGCTGGAGGGCAGCCTGCAAGCGCCTCGTACGGCATCCTGTTGGCAGCTCGTGTGCCCCAGCTCGTTGAGGCACAGTGTCAGGACCCAGGGCTGCAGGACGCCTCCGGCTGCGGCGGTGCAGGAGTGGCTGAGGTGACAAGCAGACAGGGCAGCACTCCTGTGCAGCTGGTGCAGTACGCGTCCTCGGGCAAAGCAGACCTGGCGTTGCCGACACGCGCCTCAGCAACAAATTGCGGCCCGTCGTCGATGCCAGCCTCAACATCCAGCGCCGCGCCCGCGCCTCCGCCGTCAGGCGCCCCGCCCAGCCCTGGGTCGTGCGCTGCGCCAGCTGCGCCCGCGGCGACGTGCAGCGGCAACAGCGCGCGCGCCACGCTCGCACCGTAGATAGCCCTACGCATGATGCGATTTGAGTTGATGTCATCTTGCGGCGTGCATGAAGCTGTAGAGCACTTTTGCAGCAAGTGCCATGCCACAACACTCATGGCCAGTTTTGCTGGTCAGTAGCTTGTGCTTGCGTACGGCGTCCGAGCGGGCATGCAGTCTCACATGCACACAAAACCATGCACAGCTTCGGCAGGCACCGTGGTGGTGTGGCCAAGCGCACACGAAGACTGACTCATGGTGCATCAAGTTGAGGCTAACAAGTGACAGGACTGACGGCTCTAATTGAATGGCGGGCAGGCATGGGCGGAGGCGGTGCGGTCGCGCGTGCGCTCGCGGCACCTGATGTTGTCCAGGTGCGACGCGCCCTGCATCGTGTGGATGTCCGGCCGCGTCTCGCCCTGTTATCGCGCACCCCTGTCACGCGGCTCCGCCCTATGCTATGCACCACGCACCATCCACCACCCAGCGTATATCGCACCACGTACTGATAGCCACAGGCTGCGCCGCATTTGCACACCTGCTTCTTGACGGAGAAGCCCGTGCCGGCCTTGAACACGGCGTAGCGGCCGACCATGTCCAGCACGCGCGCGTACTCGTCGCCCGGCGCCTTGAGCGCCTGCCGACGGCCGGGGCGAGCATCGCTTGCCGCGCCAGTGGCACACTGAGATGAGGAGCGGGGTGTTGAGGTGTGCTTGCCCAAGTCATGTCGTCCTGGTCAAGCCTTTGCGGCGAGCAGCACCCAAGCATGACCTACGGTGGTACTGCAAGGTGGCGTGGCTGCCAAGCGCGTCCTGCAGTGCTCTGGAGGGTGGCACCGCCGGAAACCTGCTCTTAAGCATGAGCATGAGAAATACCTCAGGGCTGAGACGGGGCTAGCAGGCTTGCCTTCTTGCGCGTGAGCATGTTGTAGAAGAGGTCCTCCACGACCAGCGTCGTGCCCTGCACCGCGGCGCAGGGCGCCGGGCCGGCAGCATCCATGCGCCCGTCCCTGCGCACAGTCCGCATGCCTGGACACGGCTTGCAGCCACGAGCCGCATGTTGCACAGCATGGCGCTGCCCAGCTTTGCTGCATGCATGCCGCGACCTGAGGAGGACGGTGCTTTCGCACAGGGGGTCGTTGCACCACGCCGGCATGCGTCTGCAGCTCCGGCCTTGACGGCTTGCGCGCATGCATGCGAGCCGCAAGGCAGGCGCCGTCAGGGTCGGCGGCCGCGCCTGTACGCCACGCGGTAGCCGTGCGGCGCGCCGGGCGTCATCGTGGTCACCGTCAGGTGCGCAACGAACGAGATCGAGGCCAGCGCCTCGCCGCGGAAGCCCAGCGTGGCGACGCCCTCCAGGTCGTCAAAGGTGCGCAGCTTGGACGTCGCGTGCCGCGCGCACAGCAGCGGCAGGTCGTCTCTCTGCGCCCGCACGCACGGCTGGAGCCAAGCAGGGCAGCCTGCGCTGCCTAGCGCCTGATTGCTAGCTCGAAGCCTGCATCAGCTTCCAGTGTGGCCAGAAGGGGCGCACGTGGATGCCGTGGCCGTTGTCCTGGATCTGCAGCAGCTTGTTGCCACCCTCCTTGACAACGACGTTGACCTGAGTGGCTCCTGCGTGTGTATAGCCTTATTGAAAGATATTAGAGCAAGCGTGTCGGGCCACTTGTACCAGGTGCACCCCCAGCGAGGCTCAGCGTCTTACCAGCATCCAAGCTGTTTTCAACGAGCTCCTTGAGTGCGTTGACTGGGCGCTGTATAACTTCGCCCGCGGCGATGCGGTTCACCACTGCCTCATCAAGCCTGTATATGCGAGGCGGCTCTTCCATGTGCTCACAGGCGGCCTCCATGAGGCTGCTCGCCCTTGTGTCGCTGTGCGCGCTTGTCCAATGCATTGCCTCACTTCTCTGAAACCTTTACAGGCGCTCACTTCTCAGGTCCGAGAGAAACTCTTGAGCAGTTGCAAGCCGCTGCTGACTGCACTACACACTCCAGTCGACAGGCATGCAGACCAGTGATCACTGTGGCACAGTGGTTCACAGCACACGCACGTATAGTGTCACAGCTCTGCAGCCCTCTCGCTACCAAGAGCTCACTGGTGCCAGTACCAAGGGCAGTGAGCATTCTCTTCCAGCCCTGGCAGGGCTTTCGGGATCGTACATCATGCGCAAGCATGTCCAGCGCCCTGTGAAAAAGGACCGCGATCACTTAGCGCGCGCGCATGTCAAGCTGTGGCGCCGCCTTCTCCAGCTGCCCGACAGCGTTGCCGCTGCCACTGTGCTGCGAGAGCTGCGGGTGCTGCCGCCGGAGCATGTCTGGCTGCGCAGCACGTGCCGGTTTCGGAACGCGCAGGCGCTGCGCCACGGGGACTGCTTGTGGCGGGCGGTTGCGCTCTCCGACTGGGATGACGCGATTGCGCGCAAGGTTAAGAACTGGGCTTGGTCTGTGTACAAGCGTTTGAATGATTTGGGGTACCCGGTCCATGTGGACCGCCGCCGCCTGGCTGTGCTGTCAATCGATACCGTCATGCGCCTGCACACCGCGCGCGAGCGCGCATGCTGGCAGCAATGCGATGTTTGCCCGCGCACGGGCCCTTCGGAGGGCGCCACACTCTGCAAATGCTTACGCTGGTTTAGCCTGCCTGATAGTGTTCGGGCCAATCCTTACTTCCGCCTCCGCTTGGGCCTGGCGCGGGTGCTCCAGGTGGTGCGCTTCCGGCTGGGGTGCTCCCACGCTCCCCTCTGTTGCGCAACGGAATCAGGGGGTCCACCGCGCCGCGCGGGTCTGCCTGTGCTGCGACCAGGGCGTTGTCGGGGACGAATACCACGGCGTGTTTGAGTGTCCGGCCACTCGGGCCGCCCGTGCGCCTTTCGCGCACCTCTTCCAGTTTCCAGGCACCACCATGCTTGCGTTTAGTCGCAACCCGGACACCTTGACGGTGGCCAAATGCATACTCGCATGCTTACATGAAGTTCATTTGCTCGCTGCGCAGCCCTGAGGGCTGCGACCGTAAGGGGCCGAGTTTGGCCGACACACGGTTGTAACTAGGAGAGTCCCTGTCTATGTGCACATGGATTCGTTCCCCAACTGAGTGTGCACCCACATGCTGATCATAACGCATGCTCTGCGCTTGGACTGCACAGCGCAGGGCTGGGCCGATCTGTCATGCGAAATGCATATTGCGGGATTCCGTCGATGACATATTTTCGTCAGCATACACATCTATTGGGATGCACATCATTTGGACGAACAAAGTTATCAGCAAAGAGCGCAGAGCGCCTGTGAAGGTACTTGTCCGTTGCTTCCTACTCGACCCACTCGGTGGTACGTCTACGACCACTGGCAGCTATGGCTGTCGATGCACACACTGGTGCGCACATGCACGCTGCCTGTCGGCGTTGGCATATAACAGCAAGACATGTGACAGCATATGATGGAGCCTGCGCCGCATGCCCTATGGGTTTGCTTGCACGTCTGCAACATCTGTATCTGTATCTGTTGCAACAAAACAAACAACATGCACATGTGTGCCGGGAGATGCATGCAATGGCACATGACAAGTCGCCTTGCATGTGTGCTGCTGCGCACAGGCCTGCAGCAGGACTGCACAGCGCCACATCTGCGGCACAGCGCCACATCTGCGGGAAGCACGCAAAGCTACAAACGAGTGCTGGTGGCACCAAAGCTACGCTGCTCATGACAGTTCCGACCTCAAACAACGAGCTCAGCATGCGTGCCACAGCAGGAATGGCCTGCAATGGCCTGCATGCGCGAACGCTCTGAGCGCCCCAAGACACCCGTGCCAGCCCCTGACCCTAAAATGAGCGCTGCACAGCAAGCCCGCGCACTGTCAGCAAGCCATGTATACTCCGTTCCAAGAGCCGCGACGACTCCCATCTCAGGCAGGTGTTCAAAACATGGAGGCTGCCCAACCACACAGTCCTGCATGCAGGCCTGCCAGCCGCGCAGGGAATGCATGCACACGAGCCGTACACTCGCTCTGTTCAGCGCGCACCATACGAGGTTCACCCACAGAGTACTCACAGCGACAGGGGCGCGCAATCATAGTGCTGTCCTGCATCAGGTGAACGTGGACCCTGCTAATGCACCAAGCAGCGCGACCAGATACCCGCATGCACTGCAGCGCCTTGCAGATACAAGGGAGCGCCAAGTCGAAACTATCAAGACGTTGCGCGCGGCGCATGCTTGGTGCACCGGCTCGGTGCTAGATGACCCGGCCAGTGCTGCGCGATTGACCGCGCAGCACCGCCAGAGGCCATGGAGGAGCGGGAATGAAACAGCAATGAACCTCCGACAGCGGGTGTCAAAAAGCGAGTCACGGGTGCCCCAAAGTGGCGCAGTTCTGTGCGCGCCAGAGCGTTGAGCAGCGCCGGCGCTGAGTTCATGTCCCTGCTCTTCAAAACCCTAGGCCCCCACGCCAAGACCCTGGAGCACGCTGGAGACCGCCGAGGAGTAGCCCGGCGCACCGGGCGCCTGCGCGCTGCCGGGCGTGCGCAGCGCCAGGCCTGCGCGCTTGCCCCGCGCACGTGTCAGCCCGCGCAAGCAGAGCTGTGTCCGTCATCCGACCTTGCGCCAGGCGATGCTTTGCATAATATGCCGCGGAGGGAGCGCACGACACGCGCGACATGCCTGCGCCAGCCCGGGCGTGGAGAGCCTGAAAGGTTGATCCTGGCTTGTGATCAGCCGGCGCTCGCGTGGCGTCTGCAGGCATGCCGCTGTGACAACAGGCACACATATAAGCAGCAGCAGGCATAGCGTCAAAATATTGCGCTCTGGCATGTATGACGATTTTCAAGTTGATGCTAGTGTCAGGTTGCGCCGCCCGCAATCACTGGCACCCGTGACGCCGCCCAACGGCAACGCGCCCTAGCCAAGGGCAACGGCGCACCTCCAGGTCCAGTCTGCGGCGCCGCGGGCGTTGCTGTGGGCGCCTGCGGAAGCGGCACGGCAGGCGCCGCGGGCGACGCGGGCACGGCCGAAGTCGCGGGCGCCGCGGGCGCGGCGGGCGTTGCCGTGGGCGCCTGCGGAAGCGGCGCGGCGGGCGCGGCGGGCGACGCGGGCACGGCCGGCGCGGCCGGCGCCGCCGGCGCCACTCCAGGCGCTGCAGACGACGCTGGCACGGCCGAAGCCGCAGGCGCCGCGGGCGCCGCGGGCGCCGCGGTGGGCGCCTGCGCAACCGGCACGGCAGCGGCGGCGGGCGCTGGGGCGGGCGCCTCCGGGGCGGACGCCGCGGCGCTAGCCGCAGGCGCGGCGCTGGGCGCAGGCACAAAGCGCGGCGCAAAGCTGGCGGCGGGGGGCGCGGCCGCAGCCGGCGCCGGCGCCGGCGCCGCGGGCGGCGGCACGAAGCGCGGCGCAAACATGGCCGCAGGCGCGGGCGCGGGCGCGCCTGCCGCCAGCGGAGACGCGGCGGGCGCGGGCGCGGCGGGCGCGGGCGCGGTTGCAGCGGCCGGCGGGGCCCTTGTGGGCGTGAGTGCGGCGGGCGCGGGCGCGACGGCCGGGGCGGCCGCCGGCGGGGCTGCCGCGGCAGCGGCGGCGGCCACCGGCGCAGGCGCGGGCGCCTTAGCGGTGGCGGCTGCGGCGGACGGGACGGCTGCCGGCGCAGGTGCAGCGGGCGCGGGCGCGACGGCCATCGCGGGCGCGGGCGCCACCGCCGCTGGCCGCGCCGCCGCTGCAGCAGCCGGGGCCACGGTTGGCGCTGCGGCAGCAGGGCGTGCTGCGGGCGCCGGCGCGGTCGCCACGGCCGCCGGCACGACGGCTCGCGGTCGCGCGGCGGCCGGCGCGGGCGCGGGCGCTGCCTCGGCCCGTGCCGGCGCGACGACGGCGGCGGCGGGCGCGGGCGCTGGAGCCCCGCCTGGCTGCCCGGCCAGCGCAGCAACAGGCGTCCTGCTTGCCGGCGCAGGCGCGGGCGCGAGGACGGCCGCCGGCGCCACAGGCGCTGGCGCTGGCGCTGTGACAGCGGCCGCCGGCGCCATGGGCGCGGGCGCGGGCGCTGACCTCGCCGCCGCAGCCGCAACGGGTGCGGGCGCAGGCGCGACGAGTGCCGGTGCCATGGGCGCGGGCGCAGGCGCTGACCCTGCTGCCGCCGTCGCAGCGGGCGCGGGCGCAGGCGCCTGGGGCAGCGACGCGGCTGCAACAGGCAGAGCTGCGCCGGCTGGCAGGGGTGCCAGCGTGCCGGCGACAGGCGCCGGCGCCGGCGCGGTGGCCGGCGCAATGGCCGCCGCCGCGGCCGCCGCGGGCGCGGGCGCAGGCACAACGAGCGCCGCCGCCAGCGTCGCGGGCGCAGGTGCGGGCGCGAGCGCGGGCGCCCGGGGGAGCGATGCGGCTGCGGCGGGCAGAGCGGCGGCGGCCGGCGCGGGCGCAGGCGCGGACGCGAGCGGCGCGGGCGCCGGCGCCGTGGCCAACGCGGGCTGCACGGGCACGGGGGCCGGCGCGGGTGCCGGCAGCGGGAGCGCCGGGGCGGCGGCGGCCGGCGCGGGCGCGGCCGGCGCGGGCGCGGCAGCGGCGGCGGGCCTCCGGGGCAGGCGGAAGTCTGCCAGGGGTGCGGGCGCGGGCGCCGGCATGGCGAGGGCGGGGAGGGGCGCGGGCGCGGGCGCGGCGGCCGGCGGCACGCCACGCGCGCCGCCCACCTGGACGCCGGTGGGGAAGTCGCCCTCGGCGAGCGCCGGGATGACGCCCCTGCGCGCGCGCGGCGTGAGCCGCCGGCAGCCATGCAAGGCCGGTCCGCCCCTTGATGCCGGTCCGCGCCTTGCGGCCGGTCCGCCCCAGCGACCTCACTGTTTGCGGGTCGCTATGCGCATCACCGTGTCGCTGCTGTCGCCTGAGCCTGAGGAGGTCGTTGGAGGCGAGGTAGGAGCCTGGAAGCGCCCAGGCCCAGGCCCAGCATGCAGTGCGCAGGTATCCCTCATGCTGCGGGCTGGCCCGCCTGTGCCCAGGTTCGTAGACCGGGTAGGCCTGCTCACTTGTTCTGTGGGCGGGACGGAGGGGGGGGGCATGACAGAGCAACAGCATCCCGCACGCGGTCGAAGCGGTGCAGGCGGGGGCGCGCACGGGGCGACGAGCGCGGCCGCGTTTGTCGGCGTGATGCGCACGTCGTAGGGCGCGGGCCCCAGGTTGTCGCCCTGCCATGCGGCGCCATACTGGTTGTAGCAGCTCACCCAGGTGGCATTGCCCTGCGCCGCGGCGCCGCGCCGCGCGTCAGCGCGCCGCTCGCAGCCGGCCCCTCTCGGCCGGTGCGCGAGCCAGCGCTCGGCGGGCCGCACCGCGCCTGCCAGCTGGGGCCGGCAGCCGGCTGGGCCAGCCATGCAAACAGGTGCTTGGGATGGTGCCGAGCGCGTGGCATGCAGTGCACTGCGTATGGCTGAGCGTGCATGCATCAGCGCCAGGGTTCAGCGGCGCAGAAGCAGCCCGTAGCTCCCTGGAGCAAAAAGCATGTGAGCACCAAAGTGTGCACTCTTCCAGCAGGCACGCGGCGCAAAGGCGCACCGAGCGGGCGCGTGCGACCCAGCTTGGCGGCACTCATGCGCTGCCGAGTCTGCTCAGGCTTTGGCCGGCCGGCGTGCGCGGCTGACATCCTGGCCCGCGTCTCCGCGCTGGCCGTCCTGCCGAGCTTGGCGGCAACCATGCGCGCGCGTGTCTCCTCGGACACCGCGCCGCCCAACTGCGCCAGTCTGCGTGTCTTGAGCGCCGCCGATATCTTGGCCCGCGTTTCCTCGCTCTGCGGGCCCCTGGACAGCCGCGGCTTGCGCTCTGCGTGGCCGGACACGTCGGCCGCGTCTGCCTCGCCCGCGCCTGGCAGCTCAGACTGGAGGCCGTCACCGGCTTGCTCCGTCTGTGGGCCAGCAGCCACGCTGGCTGCAGCAGGCCGCACTCTCCGCAGCCTGCCGCCAGGAAAGCGCGGCCGACGGTCATCCAGACAGTGGCACATGTTTGGCACAGGCAGCGCAGGTTGCGTATGGGGAAAGGTCATGGTGCAGCGCACCTGTACGCGTATCCGCTGCGGCCCACTGCGCACGAAGGTGTGGGAGGCAGGCAGGCATTGCCGAACATGCATCCAAGGCGCAGTAGGTGCAGTGCGGCAGCTCGCTCGGACAAGCGTGTAGGTCTATGCTGCGTGCAGATGTTTGAGCTTAGCTTAGGGGTAGCAGCCTAGCCGGTCTGTCCTGGCAGTTGAGGTGATTGCACGCGTCAGCAGCGCTCGACCCTCCGCTGAACTTAATAACAATCTAGGTGTGAAGCAGAGACTATGACTTACTGAGGAGCATCGCTCTGCTGACACCACAGCAGCCCAACTTGGAGGGCATCATCAGGCGCCCGCTGTGCTACCCACTTGCAAGCTTATGCACTCATACCCCATCAGCCACGGTGCAAGTACCATCCTGTAAGGAAACAGCGCCACTGCTACTCCAGTGCACTGCGCACCGCAGCCATGGAACAGTTCTCCTGCAAAGGCGGCGGGGTGCAGCGTTGCGCGCGTGCGCGCGCGCTGGGGCGCAGCATCAGGCCGGCGCTCCAGACGGGGAGCGGGCTGCGCCTGCGGGCATTTCGGAAGCGGACGCGCAGGAGATGCGCCGGGCACGCCGAGCGCATGCGTGTTGAGTCCGCCATGCTGCACGAGGCGGTCCCTGCATACCCGGCGCGTGGCACACTATCTCTCAAACTGACAAGCGCCCGCGCTGTGGCGCAGATACCGTATCCTGATACCTCCTTCCTGTATGTGCGCTCTGTGTGCAATGCAAGCCCGGCACGCACCTCACAATGAGCGCTGCGCAGCAAGTGGAGTACGACGCGGCCCTCAACGCGCGCTACTGGTCGCGGCGGCCCGTCGCGGTGCTCGCACGCGCGCTCGAAATAGGCGCGCCACCCCCGCTCGCCTCCGGCGCGCGCCGGCCGACGCGCTCGGCCCGTCGGGCAGGCCGGCCTGCTCCAGGGGCGCCGCTCCGGCCTGCACCGCGGCCCCGTCTCTGCACGCTTGACGGCGCCCGCGCGCGCCGCAGGCATGGCGTTCTCGGGCTGGTTCGTGGCGCGGAAGCTGGGCGGCGACATGGAGCGCCTGCAGGCGCGGCAGGTGCGCCGGCGTGCGCGCGGGTGGGCGGCACGCGCTGCTGCATACGCGTGCACGCACGCCGGGCCCCCGCGCGGCTCTGAGGCACTGCGCGCGCGCGCCAGGCGGAGCACCTGCGGGAGATCCTGACGAGCCTGGGGCCGGCGTTTGTGAAGATCGGCCAGGCGCGTGCGCGCGCCGGCTGCGCACGGCCGCCCTCCTGGCCTGCTCCGCGTGCTTGTGGGCCGGGCCGCGGGCATATGGCTTTGCCTATGGCGCTGCGCCCGGCTGCCACCAGGCAAGCACGCGCGGGGGGAGCGACGTGCTTGCCGGCCGCGAGGCAGGCGCACGTGCGGCCGCCCTCGCGGCACTCGCTTTGGAGCGCGGCTCAGGCGCCCAGCCCCATGCATGCTCGCGAGGCGGTCACGCAGGGCGGCCTCCTTCAGGGTCGGCATCCAAGGCCGCGCCTGGGCGACGCAAGCTTGGCGCCTGAGCGCCCGAGCTGCAGCCCCGCAGCACGCCGTGGGCCAGATCGTGAGCCGGACCGCGGGCCGGACCGCGGGCCGGACTGCGGGCCAGATCGCAAGCCAGGCCGCAGGCCAGGCCGCGGGCCGACCGCCGCGCCCGGCGCGCGCGCGCAGGCGGTGTCCTCACGGCCGGACGTGGCGCCGCCGAGCTACACGGCGGAGCTGGAGAAGCTGCAGGACCAGATCCCGCCCTTCCCCAGCGCGGACGCGATGGCCGTGCTGGCGGCCGAGCTGGGCGCGCCGGCGTCCGTGCACTTCGCAGACCTGTCGCCGGAGCCGGTCGCGGCCGCGTCGCTCGGTCAGGTGCGGTCTGGGGCACGAGGTCGCCGCGGCAAGGGTGGGGGCATCGGATGTTGCATGACGCAAGCCGTCCTCTGCAGGTCTGATACGAGCGCTTCACACAAACCAGGCGAGCCCGGCGCGCAGGTGTACAAGGGGCGGCTGCGCGCGAGCGGGCGCGCGGTGGCCGTGAAGGTGCAGCGGCCGGACGTGCGCGAGAGCATCGCGCTCGACGTGCACATCCTGCGCGCGGCGGCCGGCTGGTTCGCGCGCTGGCGCCGCCTGAACAGCGACCTGCCGGCGCTGCTCGACGAGGCGCGGGCCCGACAGCCGCGTCGTGCGCCAGCTCGGCTGGCATGCACGCGGGGTCGAGCAGTGACGCAGTGCGGCGACTGGTCACCGCATGCGCTGCGGCTGGTCCCTGCGGTGTTGTGCAGGACAGCAGCGGCGTTCTGGCTTGCGGGCGCCGTTTATGACGCTGCGCGCTTGCCTCTCCATGCGCTGCCTGAGGCTGCGCGGAGCACGACACATGTGCTCTCAGCCGTGCAGGCTGCATCCGGCTCGCCCGCATGTCTGCTTGCACCCCCGCTGCTGCGCCCGAAGCTTGTGATGCAAGCCCTGAATGGATGGGCGGGCGTGCCGAGGCCGCGGCCGCGCGCGCGCGCGCAGTGGGCGGCCAGCCTGTTCCGCGAGCTGGACTACACCAAGGAGGCGACCAACGGCGTGCGCTTCCGCGAGCTGTACAGCCGCCTCGAGGTGCCGCCCCCCCTGCATACGCGCCGTTGAGCCGCCGCCGCCGGCTGGCTGCAGGCGCAGCATGCCCGGCCCCCCGCTGAGCGGCGCACCCGCGCTGTTCATTGCTCATACTTGGATGCGTACGCTGCTGTGAGCACGTTTGCACCTTCCGTTCTAAGCCGGCAGCGCCCTGGCGACCAGCTTGTCCGAGCACCAGTGGCTCCGGGGTCAGGGGGATGTCCCTTGCAGCAGCTCTGAAAGGCGCGTGCGGGTGCGGGCGCCGGGGTGCCGAGCCTGGCGAGGCGGCAGCGCGCGCTCGCTCCAAAACCCTGCAACCCTGCCTCGCCCCTGCAGGGCGTGTACGTGCCGGAGATGTGCGTGGAGCTGACCACGCGGCGCGTGCTGGTCATGGAGTGGGTGGACGGCGTGCGCCTGCGCAGCGCGGCCGCGGGCGCAGCGCTGCCGCGTGGCCGCGACGACCTGCGCCTCGTCGAGATTGGCGTGCACTGCAGCCTAGAGCAGGCGCGCGGGCCCGCCCAGGCCCGACTCCTGCAGCGCGGTCTGCCTGCGGCGGCCGTGGCCCTGCTGTCCTACTGCGCCGCTGCTGCGCCCCCAGAGGTGTCGTGGGAGGCCATTGCTGCATGCAGTGTACCGTGTGGCGGACAGCGCAGAGCCTGCCTGGTCCTCCTGCACTTGCTCGGTGCATCTGTGCATCAAAGCTCACGGGGTCCGCGCGCGCGCGCAGATGCTGCAGGAGGGCTTCTACCACAGCGACCCGCACCCGGGTGCGGCCGCGCGCGCGGCCGGCCGGCACGGCCTGCTGCGTTGCAGGAGCCAGTCAAAACCTATCAGCACTGGGGAGCGCGTGTGTGCAGCCGAGGCGGCTCCGCCATCCTGGGCTGCTCCGTGCCATGCGCTGCTGTTCCACCACAAGCCCCTAGGGTATGTGTGTGCGTGTGACAGGCAACCTCTTCCGCACCGCCGACGGGCGGCTCGCCTACATCGACTTCGGCATGATGGGCGAGATCGAGCCCGACGTCCGCAGGTGCCCCCGCTCGTTGGAATTCGGCCAAAAGATGTGGCTCGTGGCGCAGTGACGTAGGCTCCTAGTCATGCTATAGCTTGCGCAGTCGTGTGCGCCTCGCATGACAGTTCAGTGTATTCAGGCTGGGCAAGCTCGTGTGTGCTATTCAAGCCTGGTCTTGTGCAAGGACCTTTGGCGACCCAAGGGCGCGATGTGCATGCAAGCGCATATGTGCAGATGCAGAGCACGCTTGTGCCCTGTGTCATGCTGGCAGTGGTGGCACTGTTTGATCTGCATGTGCTGCAAATGTGCTGTCCAGACTGACGGGGCGGCGCTGCGCGCCGTGCGCAGCGGCCTCATCCGCGCAACGCTGCACATGGTGAACCGCGAGTTTGGCGAGCTGGCGGCGGACTTTGTGGCGCTGGGCCTGCTGCCGCCGGGCGCCGACCGGGCCGCCATTGTGCCCGCGCTGACCGGTGGCGCCCCGGCCAGGCCCTCGCCGCATGCGCACAGCCGGCTGCCCAGTCTGTCACCCATGGCCCTGTGATGCGCCGTACCTGTGAGCATCGGATGTGCAGCTTTAGGTGCTGCTAGGCAGGCTTGCATTCACACCGCTTACAGGCGCCGCTGTGTAATTTTGTAGCGGCCGTGTGCGCATGGTCTCTGTTGAATTCTTCGGTGACCTCGGTGGAGGCGCTGTTAAGTTGACGCTGACCGGCTCGGACATGGGAGATGCGGGTGGCTGGCCGGCCGCACGGCCACCGGCGGCGGCGCGCCGCGCTTGTGGCTGACGGCTCCGCGCGGCCGCGCAGCCGTGTTCAGCGCGGCGCTGGCGGGCGGCGTGTCCAACGTGTCGTTCTCGGAGCTCAGCAGCAACCTGGGCCGCACCATGTACGAGTTCAAGTTCCGCATCCCGGCCTACTACACGCTGCTCGTGCGCAGCCTGTCGGTGCTGGAGGTGCGGCGGGCCCCGGCCCCCCATGCTTCCACATGAGCTCCTGGTAACCAAAACATGATCATATCCTTAGAACCTTAAGAGGATAGCTAGCAAAGATTGGGCGCCCGCCTCCCCAGAGCCGCTCCGGCAGTGCTGCGAGGTGGCGTGCAGAGCCAGGAGCTAGGGTGCATGTGCACTGGTGCTGTGGCCCGGCGCCAGGGCTGTGCACGTCATTCACCCGCGGCTACACACAGCAAGAGGGCCAATTGTAGTGGCACTCCATGGCTGGCTTTACGTTATCAAGCGCCGACGGCATGGTAAAAGGGTGCATGCGACGGACGTCTGTGTTCCTCGCTGGTCACAGGGTGACGGGCGCGCCGCCGCGCCGCGCAGGGCATCGCGCTGTCGGCGGACCCGGGCTACAAGGTGCTGGCGGCCGCGTACCCCTGGATCGCGCGCCGGCTGCTGACGGAGCAGGGCCCGGAGCTGCGCGAGACGCTGCGCGCGCTGCTGTACAAGGGCCCGGCGTTCCAGTTCCACCGCCTGGAGTCGCTGCTGCGGCAGGCCGCGCGCTCGCCGCCGCGCGCGGGGCCCGCGGCCGGCGGCGGCGCGCCCGGCGGTGCGCCGCGCTGCCGCGTTGGTGAAGAGTGCGGGCATGTGGTCTTGAGCCGCAGCGGACGCTCTCAAATCAGGAGCGGGCGGCAGGCGGCCCGGCAGCTGGGGCTGCTGTGGGACGCGCGGGGGCCGCTCTTGCCCCTGTCATGGAAACCTGGGCAGAAGCCAGGGTGGCTGCCCTGCGGCAGGCGGCCAGGCGCTGGAGCTGCTGCTGAGCGCGGAGGGTGGCTTCGTGCGCGACATCCTGCTCGACGAGCTGGCCAAGGGCGCGGACGCGGCCTGGCGCCTGGCGCTCGACTCGGCGGTCGCCTCCGCGCGCGGCGGCCTGCTGGCACTGCTGGGGGCGCGCGCCCGGCCCCGCCCTCCCTGGGTGTGCGGCGGCGCTGCGACGCGGCTGCGTGGGACGTTGGCGGGCGCGCAAGGCGAGCGCGCGGGTGTGGCGGCGCGCCGCGGCGCTTAAGGTGGTGGGAAGAGGCTTTGCCATGCAGGTCCACACTCACCGGTGCGAGAGTAACATCACGGAGAGCTGTGCGTCCATTGCGTGCATCGGCACCCGACGGGGCTCACCTGCGCGTGCACAGGCTGAGCGCGAGGGCGCAGCGGCGGCGGCGGCGCGCCTGCGCGGCGCGCCGGCGGCCGCGCTGCTGCAGGCCGCGGCCGCGCTGCCGGCGGCGGCCGACGCGGAGGATGCGGCGCAGCTGGCGGGCATCCAGCGCCTGGCGGCGCTGCTGCGCGAGATCTCCGCGAGCGCGGCCGCGCACGCTGGGCGGCCGGCGCGGCCGCCCGCCGCCGCTGCGCTGCCCGGCTTTGGCCTGCTGCCTGCGCAGGCGCGCCCTCACCCGCGGCCTGTTGTTTGCACTTTTTTACGCGAGATGCAGCGGCCCTGCGGTGTGGGGGGCGTTAAGCCTGCGCGGGTGTGCGGCCGTGCGGTCGCGGCGGGCGCCCGTGGCCGTCACGTCGCACAGCCTTGCCGCGGCAACCCCCAGGAGGCCGCCTCTTGGCTCAGGCTGTGGACCTGCAGCGGGCTGATCAGCACTTCGTGCTGCCGGAGTGGTGCTGTCGACCTTGCAGCAGGCAGTGGGCAGGCCGCGGCGTCTGAGGCCCGTGATGCCGTACCCATGTGCAATAGGGTTTGAATGTGGTATCTAACCTTACCCTACCCTAACCCAGGCGCAAGAGGCGGTGGCGATTCTAAACTGGCTGGTGGAGGAGATCCCCATGCTGCCCGCGCCGCAGCGCGCCGAGGCCCTCAGGCGCGCACCTTCTCACGCGCCCTGCCCCCTCCCAGAGAGAAGCTCGGGCGAAAGCAGCTGCGCCGCGCACACGCCTGCACCGCGGCGGGCCAACCAGCCGCAGCAGTCACTGTTGCGCAGCACGTCTGCAGGTTGCTGTACTGAGAGCAATTATTTGACATGCACCACATGCTTCTTCAAACGAGGTGCAGACCCTGTTTGGTGGCGCATGCTTTGCGCGCCTGCATGCACGTGTTTGCGGCCGTAGGTGACGCTCGCGGATGCAGGACGCACCGTTGGTGAGCCTAGCAACCCACATGAGCTCCCGACACTGCGCACGTTGCCGGGCCCAAGCACTGCCTGGTTCAAGCACCGCGCAGCTGGCTGAGGCCGGTTCCGCCGTGTGCGCCCAAGCAGGCTCCCGCTGGTGCTGGCGGCCAAGCTGAGCTCGCGCCTGACCGCGCGCACGCTGCGCGCGCTGCTCGCGCCGGCGCCGGCGCGGTCCGCCGAGGCGCCGGCGGTGCTCTTCCCCAACGCGCTGCGCACCGCGGTCACCGCGGCCGGGCCTGCGCCCGCAGGCATGGTCGCCCTGGAGCCCAGTCCCGGCCGCGGCCCGGCTCTTTGTGCAACCGCGCCGCTCGTCGCCGATGCGCCGCGCGCGCCGGCGGCCCCCGCCGCGGCCCGCGTGCCGGGGCCGCCGGCGCCCCTGGGCCCGGCGTCGGGGCGGGCCGGCCGAGGCGGCGCCGCCCCGCGCCCGGCCGTGCGCACTGCGGCCGAGCTCGGGCTGCCGGCGCCGACGGTGGCGGCCGCGCGCGCGGGCATGGTGGTCGCGACGGCGCCCGCTGCCGGCCGGCCGCCGGCCTCGGGGCCCCAGACGCCGCCTCCGGCGGCCGCCATGAGGCCGCTTGACAGGGTCCCCAGCCCGGCGCGTGACGCACGGGACCCCAGCCCGGCGCGGGACGCGCGGGACCCCAGCCCGGCGCGGGACGCGCGGGACCCCAGCCCGGCGCGGGACGCGCGGGACGCCGTGGCGCGCGGCGGCGGCCGCGGCGGCGTCAGTGCGCCCGCAGCAGCGGGAGGTGCGGCGGCGGCGCAGGGCCCGAGCCCTGCAT